>Ga0310695_10012620_pt1 | contig 11783 bp, 13 predicted proteins | sample RumenRJG_04DNA_FD_203882 | JGI IMG/M metagenome (GOLD analysis project Ga0310695, IMG submission 203882) | Bovine rumen microbial communities from Lethbridge, Alberta, Canada - RJG_04 (v2) (version 2) | ecosystem: Host-associated > Mammals > Digestive system > Stomach > Rumen | place: Canada... | reverse complement strand
CACCATCTTGTGCTCGATTTGTGCGCCGCGCCCGGCGGAAAGAGCACGCAGCTGGCCCCCAAGGTGCCCCAAGGCCTGTTGGTATCCAACGAGATAGACCTCGGCCGCGCCAAAATATTGATGGGCAATCTGGAGCGTATGGGCTATGCCAATACCATGACCACTTCGCTTGCGCCCGCCGTCATGGCCGACTTGTTCGGCGCCGTGTTCGACGTGGTGGTGGTGGATGCACCCTGTTCGGGCGAGGGAATGTTTCGCAAAACGCCCGCCGCCGTGGACGAATGGAGCGAGGCCAACGTCGATCTGTGTGCCGCCCGCCAAAAAGAGATATTGGACGCGGCCGCGCGGCTGGTGAAAGAGGGCGGCCTGCTGGTGTACAGCACTTGCACGTTTTCGCACCAAGAGAACGAGCAAAGCGTGCGTTATTTGCTCGATACGGGTGATTTTGAGGGGCAAATGCCCACGCCCGAGGTGGTGGCGGCGACGGTGGCGGGCGATATGCCGTTCTGCCGCCGTTTCTACCCGCATTTGGGGCGCGGCGAGGGGCATTTTGTCGCCGTGTTGCGGCGCACCAAAGCCGCGGACGTACCCCCCAAAATGGCGCCGAAACGCTTGCTATCCGCCAAAGAACGGCAAGCGACGGAGACTTTTTTGCAAGTCGCGGCGGGCCACGTGCCCACGGGCGAATTGTGCTACGTCAACAACCAAGTTTGCTTGGTGCCGCGCGCTATGCCGGTGCCCCCCTACGGTGCGCTGTCGGCAGGGGTGAAGTTGGGCGAATTGCAAGCCTCGCGCAAGGGCTTGCGCATAGAGCCGCACCATATGCTTTTTAAGTGTTTGCCCCTTTTGCAACGGTTGGATCTGGCGTGGGACGACCCGCGTGTGGCGCAGTATTTGCACGGCGAGAGCCTATCGCTGGACGTACCCGACGGGTGGGGCACGATGTGTGTGGAAGGTTGCCCCGTGGGCGGCTACAAAGCCGTGGACGGCATACTCAAAAATCATTATCCCAAGGGGCTGCGCGTTTAGAGGAGATACTACTATGGTCAAACACAACGAAAATCACAAGCAATACTACAACGAACACCTGAGCCGTCGACGTGAGATACGGCGTGCGCACGGGCAAGAACGGCGCCGATTGCGCGGTGCGCTCCGAGCGGAGCGGCGGGCGTTTTGGCAACGATACAAACTGCCCAAATATCCCTTGATGGCCGACGTATTCGACGTTGCCGAGGAGGCTCGTGCCGAGCCGAACAGCCGCACCCCTTTCGCCAAGGAAACGCGCGTATTGCACGACGTGGTATACAAAAGGGTAAACGGCGAAGATTTGGTGATGGATCTCTACTTTCCTTCCGTCGCACCCGAGGGCAAATACCCCGTGGTGATGGATATTCCGGGCGGCGGTTGGATGATACACAATCGCCCGCGCCGCGACGGCTATGCCGCCTGCTTTGCCGCTATGGGCGCGGTGGTGGCCGTCATCGACCACAGGTTGTGCCCCAACGTGTTTTTCCCCGACAATTTGGCCGATTGCGTGGACGCCTACAACTTTTTGGTGGATCACGCCCAAGAGTACCATCTCGACCCCGATGACATAGTGGTTACGGGCGATAGTTCGGGCGGCCACTTGACGGCGTGTTTGGGGTGTGCTGCCACTAGCCCCCAATACGTGCAAGCGTTGGGTATACCCGCCCTCAAAACCAAGCCCGCCGGGCTCATCTTTATCAGCGGCGCATTCAATTTCGAGCGTATGTATCGCATACCCTTCACCAATACCCTTATCGTGCGGTACGTGTCGGGTCAGCACAGCCGCAAGGCGTTTCGGCAATGGCGGTACTACAAGGAATGCAATCCCCAAAACTATATCGGTCCCGACTATCCCGCCTGCTACAACAACGGCGGCGCCACCGATTTTTTGTGTATGGGCGAGGCCGACTATATGGCCGGGATACTGGACAAAAACGGCGTTGCCAACGAGGTGAGAGTGGGCAAAAATCTTTTGAATAGCGACCATTGCTACGTGTTGCGCTTTCCGTTTGCCCCCGCTCGGCGCGACGCGTTGGCACTCTATGATTGGTATGCGCGCCGTCAGGCCGCGTTGGGGGTGGACGTGTCGGCGGGATTTGCGCGCGTTCGGCGATTTTTGACCCGTTACGACGAGGTGATGGCGGGCAAAATAGAGTGTTAGAGCCGCTCGCCCGACCCCTCTCTCCGTGGGGAAACTCGGCGGCAAGTCGTGCGGCAAAAGAAACGAACCGTCGTTTTGTATGACGCAAAAAGCCCGCTACGGTTGCATTTCGCAATCATAGCGGGCTTTGTTTTTGGGCACCCTTTGGGTGCGTACCGACCTCTGTGCCTATTTGGCCGTGTGATCGCAATGCGAGCAATGCGGGCAGTCCGCGCAGTCGCAGCAAGACGACGCAACGCCGCGTTTTTTGTTGCGATGGCGTTTGACGACGGTGCCTACCACCACGCCCGCAACGATGAGCACGGCGGCTATGATCACTACGATCTCGATGGGTTGCATAGGTGCCTCCTTGTGGCTATTCGGCCTTGACTTTGCGGTGCAGTTTGCCCTTGTTGTACAGAACGATGAGGATCACCGCCACGGCGATGAGGGCGGCAAAGATGAATACCGTCCACCACCACGAACCGATGAGATAGATCATGGTCGCGGTAATATAGGACACGCACACCCAGAACAGCAGCGTCATGTTGAAAGACTTTTTGTTGGGCAATTCCGCTTTGGCGGTGGCTACCGCGGCAAAGCAGGGAATGGTCAGCATATTGAATGCGATAAAGGCGATGAGCGCGGGTACGGTGATGCCGGTAGCGTTGATCATCGTTACTACGCTATCCACACCCTCCAGCGCTTCGTTGGCCACAAAGCCATTGGCGATGCAGGCGGCCAAGGTGCCAAATGTGGCGATGACGTTTTCTTTGGCGATGAGACCCGTAACGGCGGCCACAACAAATACCCAGCCGTATGCGCCCAGTTGGCTACCGAAGCCCAGCGGCGTAAAGATGGGTTGCAACAATCCGCCCAGCCCCGCCAGAATGCTCTCGTTCATTTGGGCGTCTTCCAAATAGTGCCAATTCCAGGAGAAGTGGCTGATAAACCATATAACGATGGTAGACGCCAAGATGATGGTAAAGGCCTTTTTGACAAAGTGTTTGGCCTTGTCCCACAAGTGCAACATCAGGTTTTTGGCTTGGGGCAAGTGGTAGGCGGGCAACTCCATGATGAAGGGAGGTACCTCGCCGCGCATGGTGGTGGAGCGCATCAGCAGCACGCAGACGATGGCGGCCACGATCCCCAGCAGGTACATACCGTAGGTGATGAGGTCGGCGTTGCCCAGCCCAAAGCGCGTAACGATACCGCCGGCTATGGCCGTAAGAATGGGCAACTTGGCGCTGCAACTGAAGAAGGGTATGACGCGAATGGTGGCGGTGCGCTCGTTTTGGTCGGCCAAAGTACGCGTGTTGACCATGGCGGGTATGGAGCAGCCGAAGCCCATTATCATAGGCATAAACGCGCGGCCCGACAAACCAAAGCGGCGGAAGATACGGTCGAGAATAAATGCGACACGCGCCATATAGCCGCTGTCCTCCAATATGGAGAAGAAGAGGAATAGCAGTAGTATCTGGGGCAGGAAGGATAGCACCGAAAACAGACCCGCCAAAATGCCGTCCACCAAAAGGCCGCTCACCCAAGCGGGCGCCGTGCGCAAGGCTTGGCTGGCGCAAGCCGACAAAAAGCCCGTAAAGGTGTCCAACGTGTTGAAGAGTATGACGCCGGGGCTATACACCGACTCTTCGTATCCAAAGAAGGTGTTCACCGTTACTTCGGCGGCAAAGGCGTCTATTTCGCTGGCGTATTCCACGTCGGCAAAGGCGCCGTCCTCGTCTACCACCAAGTTGGCCAAGTGGCCGTCCGCGGTGTAGAAAGCGGTGTATTCCACGCCGTTTTGGTCGTATAGGGCTACCAATTCGCCCTCGGCGTCCACCAAAGAGGTCAACTCGTTGCCGCTTTGGTCGTAGTAGGCCGTTATCTTGTTGCCCGCGCGGTCGTAGGCATAGGGTATGGTGGCCAATTCGACAAATTCGCCTTGGTAAAATACGGCTTCTACCTCGTTGCCGTCTTGGTCGTAGTAGATCACGCCTTCTTCAAATTCGTCCTCGCCTATCTCTTGGGTGAGTTGTGCGTCGACAAAAGCCGTGGTTTCGTGGTCGAACACGCCCGCCGCCCCCAAGAAGAACAAGTCCTCGGTGAAGGTGAGGTGGAACACAAAGAACAATATCACCAAAAAGATGGGAATACCCCAAATCTTGTGCGTCAACACTTTGTCGATGCGGTCGGACTTGGACATTTTTTCTTTGCCGTTTTTGGTGTTTTTGGCCAAGGCCGCCGAATAGTTGTGGGTGATGTATTTGTAGCGACTATCCGCGACCAACGCCTCGAAGTCGTCGCCGAACGTGTTGTCCTTGAAGGTGTTTTTGAATTTTTCCACCATCGCGGCCGATTCGGGGTGCATCGCCACCTCCAATTCGTCCATCTCCGTCAACTTGACTGCGTGGAATAGCGCGTTGTCTACGCCTTGGCCTTCCAAGGCTATCTGACAGTCTTTGATGAGGTGCGCCAACGCGCCGCCTTCCAGCACCGTGGTGCCTTTGCGCGGGGACTTGCAGGCCTCGTAGGCCGTTTGCATCAACTTGTCCAGTCCCGTCTCTTTGAGGGCGGATACCGACACTACGGGTACGCCCAATTTTTTGGAAAGCAGGTCGCAGTCGATGCGGTCGCCGTTTTTCTCTACCTCATCCATCATGTTGAGCGCGATGACTATAGGTACGTCGATCTCCAACAGTTGGGTGGTCAGGTATAGGTTGCGCTCCAAGTTGGTGGCGTCCACCACGTTGATGATGCAGTCGGGTTTTTCGTCCAATATGTAATTGCGCGAGATCACCTCTTCGGGGGTGTAGGGCGACAGCGAATAGATACCCGGCAAGTCGATGATGGCTATGGGTTCGGCACATTTCTTGTATACGCCCTCTTTCTTGTCCACCGTAACGCCGGGCCAGTTGCCGACGTGCGCCGTCGAACCGGTCAGGCTATTGAACAGGGTGGTTTTGCCGCAGTTGGGGTTGCCTGCCAATGCAAAATTGATCATTCTTTTACCTCCACCGATACTTGCTCGGCCTCGTTGCGGCGCAAGGTCAACTCGTAGCCGCGCAGCGTCAGTTCATACGGGTCACCCAAAGGTGCGCGCTTGCGCAGATAGACGTCCGCACCGGGCGTTACGCCCATGTCGAATAGGCGGCGGCGAATCATGCCGTCCCCTTGTACCGAGACGACTACGCCGCTTTCGCCAATGTTCATTTCGCTCAATTTTTTCTTCATAGTCCCTCCTAAGCGATCAATATTTTCATCGCAACGTTTCTGTCTAATGCGAGGCGCCCGTCCTTTATCTTGCAAATAATGCTGCCGCCCGCGGTGGATAGCACCACCACCTCGGTGTCGATGGTAATGCCCAGGCTCTCCAGGTGCTTTTTCGTCTTGTCGTCCGCCAAAATCTTTACTACGCGTACGGGTCTGTTGATCGGTGCTACTGCTATTGGCATGGTGTCCTCCGTTTCGCTCCTCCGGGGAGCGCGGGCTTTGCGCCCATCCTGCCGTTATTCTATAGCAAACTATTCTCCCTTGTCAATAAAAATGAATGATATTTCACAAAAAAATCGAAAAAAACTTCACATTCGTGTTTCGCGCACGTCTGCTTTGGCCTCGGCGAGTGCGATAGAGAGGCAACGGCTTGCATTTCGGCGTGCGCGTGTTGTATAATAGAAGCAAGCGTGCAAGCACGGAGTATTTGCACAACGCTTGCGCCGTCTTGCGACAGAACGCAGGAGCGTAGCGACGTCTACTGCCAAGTAGGCACGGCCGAGAGGCCGGCGTTCGTATGGTTGTATAATAGAAGCAAGCGTGCAAGCACGAAGTATTTGCACTACGCTTGCGCCGCATTGCGACAGAACGCAGTTGCGACAGCAACATCTACACAAGGTGTAGACACAGCCGACAGGCCGGCGTTCGTATGGTTGTATAATAGAAGCAAGCGTGCAAGCACGGAGTATTTGCACTACGCTTGCGCCGTCTTGCGACAGAACGCAGTTGCGACAGCAACATCTACACAAGGTGTAGACACAGCCGAGAGGCTGGCGTTCGAATGGTTGTATAATAGAAACAAGCGTGCAAGCACGAAGTATTTGCGGGAGCGTAGCGTCGCCTTGCAAAGTCGCAAGCGGCCTCGCAGGGGCGAGAGGTACACAATGGTCAAGACGTGGGTTTGGATAGTCATCGTGGCGGTGTTGGCGGTAGTCAGCGTCGCGGCGGCTCTTTTGTTGTGGTTTGCGCCCGCAGCGGGCACGGTGGCCAACGTCTACGTCGATGGTGAATTGGTCTATTCGGTAGACCTCGGCAGCGTGACAGAGGCCTATCAATACGTGGTGAAAACGCCCTATGGTGCCAATACGCTGGCCGTCGAGCGGGGACGCATTCGCGTGCTGGATACAGACTGCGCGGGTCACGATTGTATGCGGCAAGGCTGGATATCGCGCGCGGGCAATCCTATTGTCTGCATTCCGCACCACTTGGTGGTGCAAATATCCGGTGATGCGGGCAACGAGGTGGTGCTATGACGGACAGGTCGCAAGAGCGTGCAATGGCAGAACAAGAGCGATCGGCGCAAGACGACGCCGCTTTGTCCGTCGCTACCGATGCGACCGAGCAAGACGGTGACAACGGGGCGGGCAGGTCGCCTCGCGGCAAGCGGCGCCTTTATGGCAAACGGATAGCCTTCGACGCCGTGTTTGCGGCGCTGGCTTTGGGTATGTTCGTGTTGGAGATGCAAATACCGTTGCCTTTGCCTGTGCCGGGCGTCAAGTTGGGGCTGAGCAATATCGTCAGCCTTTTCGCCATGTTTGCCTTGGGTCCTCTCGACGCGTTTGCCATTTTGGCCGTGCGCGTGGGGCTGGGCAGTTTGTTTGCGGGGTCGGTCACCTCGCTGTTGTATAGTGCGGCGGGAGGTGTTGCGTCCTATTTGGTGGCGCTTATGTTGCATTGGGTGTTGCGCGAGCGCCAAATTTGGGTGGCGGGCGTGTTGTGCGCGGTCGTGCACGTAGCGGCGCAGGTGTCGGTGGCAGCGCTTATCGCGTCCACCGCCGGGGTGTTCTATTATTTGCCCGTATTGGCGGCGATATCCCTCGTCACGGGGCTTGCTACCGGTCTATTGGCGCAGTTCGTCTATCTGCGCACCCGCCCGTTTTGGGCGGCCTACCGATCAGACGCCCACTGCGCCTCTCGTTCTTCGGATGCTCGGTAGTCCGTTTTGCGCGGCACCGTGCAAATGCCCCCTTGCGGTTGCTTGTGTCGGGCCGCCCCTGCACGAGGCCCCGCGCCCACTCAAAACACTTTTGGCCAAAATACAATTATTTGTTGACAAAAGCGCCACGATGTGCTAATATACCAATGCACTCCGCAAATAACCACCATCAATGGAGAAGTACCCAAGTGGCTCAAGGGGCTCCCCTGCTAAGGGAGTAGTACGCGAGGAGTGTAGCATGGGTTCAAATCCCATCTTCTCCGCCACCGGAACCCGTACGAACACCGTACGGGTTCTTTCTTTGGTGAACGTCACATTTGTTGCGTTTGCAACAGAAATAGCACTTTTTCTTTCGTTTTTGGGTTAAAAATTACTGCATTGGAACCTTATACGAACCTTTTAGCCTTTTTTGTGTTCGTACACAACCCCGTCTGCCTTAAGCATTGGAGTATTTGAACACCTTTCTGTATAATCATGCTGCGTATTAACTAATTTCGGAGTTTTTTACCGTCCTACCGCCAACTTTCGTGGGTGTGCCTATAGCACATCTCGCCGACTTTCGTCAACGGCGATTCTCGCCCCTTTGGGGTTGTACCGTTGCAAAAGCCGTCGTCGATGCGCTTGGCTATAGGCACCGAAAGTTTTCGGAAAGGAGGTAAAGAAAATGATTATTAGTTATCAAGCAGACACATTCGACACATTGGGTTATGGCGTCATACGCTATAAGCCGTGGGAAAAGGATTGTGCGTTGTATGTCGCTCGCGACTTGCAGCGCACTTTTTATTTACCCAACAACGTAGATGAAGACGATGATGCCGTGTATTTCGAGATAGATGACAGGCATCTATTTTATGGCGAAATCAGATCGTATTTCTACAAATCTATTGCCAAATACAATGCAGAACAAAAAAATGAAAAAGTGAGGTAAAGAAATGAAAAACAGTATCGAAGAGAAGAAGGCGAAAGCACTAGAACTGATGAAGCAGTTGGACATCTGCGAGGACTTCGTTGAGATGTTCAAAGAGAAAGGCATCGTGACCTACTTTGAACAGCACATTGGCTATTGGGCGTTCCAAGACGAAGAACTGATGGCGAAGATCAAAGCATTCGAAGAAAAATGGAATGCTCTGGTGTTTGCCGTTACCCACGAATACTGCGAATTCGGTGAGTGCTACAGCTTCTTGTATATCCCCGACGAAGCAGAAGAATGGGACGAGATGGTTATGCCCACCGAACAAAGAAGTGTGTTCTATGCCTTTGCCTATGTTTGGAACAAAGACTTTGAATATGACAGCGAATTCGGCTCGATCTGCGTCAAAACCCGTTTCGGCGGGCTGCGCCGGATTGCATAATGGAGGTGCTACTATGTGCAAAAAAACGACTGTACTCTATGATGATACCTTCAGCCAAGAGCGCGACGACGAAGTGCGGAACTACCTGTTCTATACTTACGCCGAAGAAAACGATTGGGATAACCCGTCCCAAGTGCCCTACTCCGAGATTGAGCGAGAAGAACAATTTGTCAACGAAGACGATTGGCGTTACTTCACATACAAACTGCGTACTCTGTTGGAAACCCACCATTGTATCGTGGTAGGAACCTGTGGCACATGGCGCGGAAACTTGGAGGGTGGTCGCTTCGTTGATTCGTTTGCCGACTTCAGCTCGTTCATCAAACACTTGGACAACATACGGGTATGCGACGTAGACGGGCACTTGTACATCGAAGGATATCATCACGATGGGCGCGACTTCTATGAGTTGAAGGTACTGACGTCGAGAGGATACCAGCACGCAAGGAACAACTGCTTTGCGCATACGAGGGAACTGCATCACAAATTGATGGAGAGCCGCAATTACACTTCGCTACCGAGGTTAGCAATGATATGAGATACAAATACGGATTTAGGGTGGGTTACTTCGACGGTGATCCACCCATTTTTGTATGCCACTTCAAGACATACACCATCGAACAGGCAAATATGGCGCTGGACTTTTTTGAGCGATACCCGCAGAGGGATAGGCAGACAAACGAACTGCTGCACAACCCGAAATGGGCTATCAAGCACATTACAAGGCGGCAATTCCGCAACGGCATTTGGAACGAACTCCCTTTTTGAAAGGGTTTCCCCTTTCGTGGCTATGTACCCTACCACCAGGCGAGATACAACACAAGGGCGGTCTGCCGTCCTTCGGATAAACCCTTGGTGTTGCACCTCTGCTTGGTGGTTGATCGGGCACAGCCGAAAGGCAAAATCTAAATAAAAGGAGAAATAGAAAATGATTATTACCTATCAAGAAGAACAAATGGTTATCGGTGAGATCACCGACAACGAAATGCCGTTGGTGCTTGCCGCACTCGAAGACGCAAGCGCCGAGATGTGCCAAGAGTTGGACTACGAGCAGGACGACGAAATCAATGAGGTGTCGCTGTATGTCGGCGATTATCTGGAGTATATGGGAGTGCGCCGTGTGTTTAACCGCTACTGTCAAATCTAAAAGGAGGATATAACAATGACTCAACTCAACTTATCTCACAAAGGAACCGAGCAGACGAAGGTGTACAACTATCTCTGCCAAAACGCAACCCAAGCCCTTGTTGAAAAGATAGAACACGGGGTACGCGTGCAGAAAGACGGTAAAACCCTGATAAGCACTAAAACGCTGGATGGGTTTATGAAGTACGCCGGCGAGCAAGCAAGAAAGCAAGCGGCTAAAGGCGCCAACTATGCCATGATAGATGACGACGTCGTATATGGCTGGGCGATGCACTACTTCGAAGAGGACAGCATCTTGGGAGATCTGTACACCGAAGATGGTGAACTCTATAAAGCGAAACCCGCGTCTATCTATACGCCGTCACCTACACCGCAACCGGCAAAGCCCGTTGAAAAGAAGCCGTCCCTGTTTGATTGGCTGAACGAGCAAGAAGAAGATAAAGAACCCGAACAAGAGGAGGAGCAAGAAACCGTTGCCCCTCTTTCTTTTACCCAAGAACCCATTGAGGAGGAAGATCAAGATGAAGACCAAGAAGAAACGCAAGTGCAACCTGCGGTTGGGGAACGACAAGACTCAGTCCCCGTGGAGCAACCCAAAGTGCAAAGCAAGCCGTGCAGCAGTCTATTCGACATATTCGGCGACGACATCGTGGAGGGCTAAAGTATGAACATCGATCATTTGAAACCTATTCCCGAGCATATCAAGAAGATCATCGCAGACCGCTACGACGAGCAAGACCAAATCTACCCCAACTGTACGAGATACTACGCCTACTTGGATATGGTAGACAGAGAATTGGTAAAGGTAACCGTGGCGGTCAAGCTGAACGACATCCGCGAAAGAGTGTACAAGCAAGTGACCGTACATTGTTTGCACGACAAAAAGTCCTACGTGAAAGACTTTGCCAAAGGAAATATCTGCGGCTACATCACGGGTTGGTGCTATGAAGGACTATCCAAAAGGTGCCACTTCTTTGAAGACAGAGAATGGGGTTACGATCCCCGAGGCGGGTTTGACTGTTTCGCCCGCATCGTCAACAAAAACTACATACACCGCACACGATACAAGTATAGCGGTGCAATCGAATACGGCGGGGACAATTTGCTCGCCTATATCCGTACTTGGGAGCAGTTCCCGAAGGTGGAGTATCTATCCAAGATTGGTTTAGGCTGCCTCGCCTTCCGCAAGAGCATACTCAAAAAGGCAATGAAGGATAAAGCATTCGTACGCTGGCTCATTGAACACAAAGACGATATCTGCAACAGCAATTGGAATGCGACCAACATCATCTACGCCTACAACCACCATATCTCGGTTTGTGACGCAGACCTGATTCGCTTCTTTGTCAATACAGGCGATTTCGACAAGCCCAACATTAAACGCGTAATAGATGAGTCCGAGTATCTGCAATTAGCCAAATACATCAAAGAGCAAGGCGTAAAGGTGAGCGTTTATGACGACTATCTCAAGGCGTGCTTGTATCTCGATTTGGATATGAGCTTACCAAAGAACCGCTATCCCCACGATTTGAGACGTTGGCACGATATACGCACGCTCGAATATGCCTCAAAGAAAGCCGATGATGAAGAGGCCGGGCAGAATAGAATCGCCTCCGGGGTTGTACGAGTGGCAGAGAAATACGCCTTCCTCGAAACAGCGAACGACGTCTACTCCGTGGTTATAGCCAAGAGCAAGAAGGAACTGCAAATCGAGGGCGAAGTCCTACACCACTGCGTTGGCCGTATGGGCTACGATACCAAGATAGCGGAAGAACGCTCGCTGGTATTCTTCCTGCGTTTGGCGGAAGATCCAACGATGCCCTACGTAACCATCGAATACGACTTGGAGAAACTGCGTGTCGCGCAATACCACGCAAAAAACAACTATGCACCGGTAGAACCTGTGCGTGAA
>Ga0310695_10012619_pt1 | contig 11784 bp, 4 predicted proteins | sample RumenRJG_04DNA_FD_203882 | JGI IMG/M metagenome (GOLD analysis project Ga0310695, IMG submission 203882) | Bovine rumen microbial communities from Lethbridge, Alberta, Canada - RJG_04 (v2) (version 2) | ecosystem: Host-associated > Mammals > Digestive system > Stomach > Rumen | place: Canada... | reverse complement strand
ATGGATTTATTAGTTCTAAATTTGAAGATGATGATGATATTAATGATTTTAAAAATCAATTTGAAATTGGAAAAAAAAGTCCTTTTGGTTTTTTAGATTTTCAAAAAAAATTTAAATCAAATTTTATATCTAAAAATTATAAAAGTATTTTTAGTAGAAATAGAATTCAAAAAGTTAAACAAAGTCAAGATGATATATATTTTTAATCATAATGAATATTTGATGATATAGTATATTTATTATATGTTATAATATAAATAAATATTAGGTAAGTTAATATATTTTGAAAAAAATGAGCTTTAAAAATTGTGAAAAAATTTAATTAGTTTGTTGTGTTTTTTTTCATTTTTTTGATTAAATAATTCTTAATTAATGAAAGACTGTTAAAATACATTTTTTTTAAATAAATTTCAAGCAATTTTTTATATTTAATTTTATTGTTTTTATAAATTAAGCATCTTATTATCCAAAAAAATATTAAAATTTATTTAAATTAAAAAAACATAAAATTTACAAAAATTCTATAATTCAATAATATTTAATTATTTTTCATCCTCTTCTTCTTCATCTCCTTGAATATAATTTTCCATATTTTGTTTATTATTCTCATCAAAAAAATCAAAATTACTATTATAAACTTCAATAATTTTTTCAGGAATATCAACATCAAAAAAAGACTGATTAATAAATCCTTTAATTTCATTAAATTCTTCTTCTCTAAATTCATCATTTAAATATTTAGAATATAAAATTTTAATATTTTTTGACATTTTCATAACAATTCTTGTATGAATATCTTCATCATACCCTGGATTATTTTGTAAATCAATATTTAATATAACATTATTTTTTCTCATAATTTTAATAAACATTTTACATGATTCCTTATTTAAATTATTTTCACTTAAATCAATAGATCTAATATATTGATCAGTTAATAAAGAATTACTAATATTTAATGAAGTAATTTCATTAAAAAAATTACCTTTTAAACCAACTGAGATTAAACCTCTTGAATAATCATTATTTGGTGGTTTTTCATTTCTTAAACCATATGCCCATATAACTTGATCTCTTCTTTGACTTTGTCTTGTTATTAATCTTCCTAAAATTTTACCATATTTATCTTTTAAATTATTATAACTTAAATCAATATATAATATTGAAGGATGAGTTAATAAACTTCCTATTATTAATTCAAATGATTTTTGATCTGTTATTTTACAATTATTTATTGCTAAACCTTGTATTGATATATTTTCTGATAAACCTTTTGATAATAATGATACTAATTCTTCATTTAATATTAAATTTGTAATACTAAATGATATTAAATTTAATGATAAATTTATATGATTTGAAATACCTTGTATAAGATATATTGTTTTTTTATGATAAATTGATTTTTGGTTTTTAAGATCTTTTTTTTCTTTGTCTTTTTTTTCTTTTTCTATTTCATAATAATTTATTTTACAATATCTTTTTTTATTTGGGTCTTTATCACTAATTTTAATATGTTTAAAATAAAAATATTTTGAAAGAATTTGACTTATTATAATTGTATCTTTTAAACTATAATTTTCTAAATAAAATGTAATTTGATTTTTAGTTATTTGTTCGTTAAATAAAGGATGTGGATTTAATAAATATTTAATACATAATTTTTTATAATCTTCTATAGCATTTAAAAAATCATTTGTTGCATTTATTTTTGAACACATTAAAGTACAAGATGAACTTTTTGCTAATTTTTTTGCTCTTTTCTTTACTTTTTTATTTGAATTTGTTTTATTTTTTGAACTATTATTTTTCATTTTTCAAATTTAAATAATTTATTTAATTGTTTTAATTTTTCTTAATAAATAATAATTTAAATAAAATGTATTATTTCATTATTATTTGTAATATTCTTATTTTTAGTCATGCTGAAATTTTTAAATTTGATAATTTTCTAATGAAACTTAATTCATTTTTACCAATAAGACAATTTTATTTTGATAATAAAAATAATGAATTCTCTTATAATATTAATATAAAAACAATTGAAAATCAAAATAATTCTATTCTTTATATATATTTATTTGACAATGATAATTTGATAAAAAATCAATTAAATTTATTTTCAAATCCAAATATTTGTTGTGATACATATAATGAACCATCAATCTGTTCTTCAAATAAATTTTTATCAAATTTTTCATCATATAATAAAAAATATGAAATAATAAATGAAAAAGTAAATGATACAGTTTTAAATACTTTTAATAATAAAAAAATGACAAGCATTATTTTTTTTTGTGAATTTTCAGGGAAGAAAAATAATACTTTAATTCAATTTTCTTCTAAAAAAGATAAAGATATTGAACTAAATGGTTTTATTAAATTTTCAAATAACAATAACTATTTATCTAAAGAAGAAAATTTTATAATTTTTATTTATTTATTTTCTTCATTCGTTTATATAATATTAATAGTAAAATTATTTTATTCATATTATAAAAAGTATCATCAAGGAAATGAAAAATCGCAATTTTATGTAAAAATATTTCTTATAATTATACCTTTAATTTTTATTTCACAAATTATTAAAATTAAAATACAAAATGATAGAATAAAGAAAGGAGAAATTCATATATTATTTATGATATTTGAATCAATTATATTTATTCTGATAGACTTTATTTTAAAATTTAATTATTTATTATTTGGATTAGGATATACTATTAATTTATATCAGAGATTATATAATCAAGAAAATAATGAAAATAAAAGCTTAAAAAATTATCAAATTAATAAATTTAAATTTTTTTATATTTTATGTCCTATTGCTTATATTTGTTATATATTAAAAAATTTTTATTCATATAAAACATTCTATTTTAATATAGATATGAGTTTAATGATTTTCTTTGATGTATTATTTAATTATATTGATATATATATTTGGTACTCTATTTATTTGAAAATCAATAATAAGTTAAATAAAATGAAAAATATAAATTATATAAAGAATTATTTTCAAAATATTAAAAAATATATTATATTATATGGAATTATCAGTTTAATTGGGTTTTTATTTTTTATAATTCTAAAATTTTTAAATATGTCAATTATAATAAATTTAATATATAATTTAATATTTGAAATAAGGGCAATAATTCTTTTAATAGGATTAATTCATTCATTTTTTGGAAACATAATCCAAACAAAAGATGGTTTTATATTTGAACCATCTTTATTGATTAATGATTTACAATTTAAAAGACATAGACAAATTTCTTTAGATAATTTAAAAAAAGAATAAAAAATAATAATAATTAAAATTAAATTAACGTTATTTAAATTAAAATTATTATTAAAAAACTGAAATAAAATACTTATTTCATATTAATATTTTTTAATTTTAATTTTAAATATGGATTATAATTATAATAATAATCCAATAAAAAACTATGAACAATTACAAAGAGAATATTTTAAACAAGCAGATTATCAAAATTATATGAAAAATTATGACTTTAATGCTCCAGTAGAAGAAATTGCTCCTTTAGAACCATTAGATTTTAATTTTGATAAAAAACCTAATAATTTTAATGGATTAAATGGTGCAAATAAGAATGATAAAAGTTCATATTTTGATTATTTTAATAGAGAAAAAGATATTGAAAAAGAAAAAGAGAAAAAAAAACAAATTGAATATAAAAAACAATTAGAAGAACAAATTTTAGAAAATAAAATAAGAAAAGAAAAAGAAAAAGAAAAAAAAAGACAAGAAGATATTATTTATGAACAAAAAATGAAAGAAGAAAGAATTCGTTATCAACAAGAAGAAGAACAAGAAAAATTAAGGAAAAAAAATATGTATAATAATTTTTTTAATGATAATCAAAATAATCAAGTAAGTAATGGAAATGAAAATTATAACAAAGAAGAATTAGAACAAGAACTTTTTAATTCACATCCAGGATTAGAAAAAATAATGAAAAATATAAAAAAACCAAATGAACAAATAAATAATTCTCCATATCAATTAAATAATTCAAATAATCAAATTTTTAATAATAATAATAATTTATATAATACTAATTTTAGTAATAATTTCCAAAATCCAAATATATATAATAATCAACAATTTATTACTTCACAAAATAATATCCAAAATCAAAATAATCAAAATAGATATATTAATAATTCTCAAAATAATTTCCCAAATCAAAATCAATATCAAACAAATTTAACAGAACAAAATAATATAATATCATCTCCATCAAAACAAGCAAAAATTTTAAATAATAATTATTATATTTCAAATAATATTCCTCAAAATCAAATAAATTCAAATAATATATCTCAAGAAAATAATAACTATTATCAAAATATTAATTTAAGATTACCACATACACCACAAACTCAAAAAGTAAATTCAATTAATTTTTCAAAACAAAATATTGACACTTCATTTAATACTCAAAATCCAAATCAAAATTATCAATTTACACAACCCAATCAAATAATGAATACTTCTTCTCCTAATTTAAAAATGAATATGTCAAATAATATTCCAACTTATAATACTAATTTTAATAATAATCAATTTAATTATCCTAATTATAATACTAATATGAATATGAATAATAATTTAAATTATCCTCCTATTTTAGAAAAAATTTTTGATTTTTTTAAAGAACAAGTTAGGATTATTCAAGATTATAAAACTAGAATTGATCAATTACAAAATGAAAGAGATCAAGCTATTTTTCAAAATAAAGCAAATGAAGAAAAAATATTTGCTATGGAAAAAATAAAAGAACAACAAGATAAAATGGAAAAAAATTTTGGTAATTTACCTTATTATCAAGGAATAAAAAATAATATGGAACAAACAATTTCAACTCTTTTAGAAAGAGATGAATCAATGATAAGAAAAAATAAAAATAATAATGAAAATAATAATGAAATAAATAATTTAATAAAGGATATAACATATAAATCAAAATATGAAAATCAAGATAATAATATAAATAATTTAAATAATAGAAATAATAATGATAATAATTCATTTTCAAAAAAAGAAATTGCTCAAAAATTCAAAGAAAACAAAATTGAAGAATCAAATATTTTACATATAGATGAAAATGATATTACTTATTCATCTTATTATGATCAAAATGAATCACCAAATCCTTTAATTACTTCAACTAAATTAGTAAAACAAAATGGAGAAAAAAAATTAATGGAAACTTGGGTAAAAGATGATAATATGAGTAATTTTAAAAATAATCAAAATTATATTAATGAAAATATTAATAATTTTAATCATCCTTATCAAAATAAAAATGAAAATGTTATAAATTCAAGATTTAGACCTGTATATGATGATAATAATAATAATTTAAATCATGAAAAAGAAACTAATGAAATACCATTTATTCCAATTGAAGAATCAAATCAAAGGATTGATATTTATAATGATAATTTGAAAAAAATAAATAATTTATTTAATAAAAAGAAAAATAAGAATATTGAAATAAATGATAATATAAATTTAAATAATAAACCAAAAATTGAAACAAAAGTTAATTTAATAAATCCAATTTTAAATGAAAAAAAAATAGAAAATAATAAAAAAAAACAATTAATGACTCCAACTCCAATAATAAAAAAAGAAGAATATAAAATTGAAGAAAGAAAAATAGAAAAAATAAATACAGAAAACGAAATCCCAGAGGAAATAAATACAATTAAAAATAATATAAGTACAATACCAAAAAATCCTTTAGATGATAAATCTTTTTCTATTGATGAAAATGTAAAACCTTTAACAAATTTAAATGATAATGTTTTAAATATAAATGATTTAAATGATAATTCATTTAATATTGAAACAAATGAACAAAATGAAAAATCATCTTTTTCAAATATTAAAGATAATAATAATGTTGATAGTGTAATTGAAGAAGAAGAAAGAGATTATAAAAATAATTCACAAATAAATATTGTAAATGCTAATAAAAATAATATTAAAGAAATTCCAAAAAATATAATTTTACTTAATAAAGATAATAATATTACAATTTCAAATTCTTTATCAAAAAAATTTAATGACAAAAAAAGTTTATTATCAAGTGAAAGATATGAAAAAAATCAAATTAACAATGAATTAAATGAAGAAAATATTATACTTAAAGGAAATAAAGATAATAATAAAAATTTTGATTCAATTCAAAATGTTATTAAAGAAACTGTAAATAAAGAATTACAAAATAAAGATATGAACAATGATTCATTAGAAACAAATAATAAATTAAACTTTGAATTTGATGATGAAATTCCTTCAAGAATAAATAAAAATAATAATATATTTAAAAAGTCATTGAGTCAAATAGATGAAAATAATAATAATACAATATCAAAAAGATCAATTAGTAATTATGATGATAATAATAATTTCCAAAGATCAATTAGTCGTTTTGAAGATAGAATTAAATATAATAATCATGATTTAAGTAATGATAATGATTTTGTTAATATTGGAAATCAAGATGATGATAGTAAATTTTTAAATAAATTTGAAAATAAAAATCAAAATAAAATTAATAATAAATTAGAAAAAAAATTTGAAAATAATTTAAATGAAAATTATGAAGATGATATTGAAGAAGATATAAAAATTGAAAATGATAAAGACAAAGAATATGATATAGATAATATTGATAGAAAAGAAATAGAAAATTTAAATAATAGAAATATAATTAATAATAATTATACAAATAATAATACATTATTCAGTAATAATAATAATAACACTATATTAACTAATAATACAATATCCTCAAATCAAAATACATTAAAATATAGAGAAAATATTGGAAATCTTAATTATCATTTTAGTTTATCTAGACAAAAAAATCCTTTTGAATTGGCACATTTATCAAAAGAAATCCCAACAAAAGTAGAGACAAAAGAATTTGAATTTCAAATAGGAAAAAACGATAAAATTACAGAAAAAAACGAATCAGAAATAAGTAGTGAAATTCCATTTATAAAAAATATGAATAAAAACCCAAATCCAATAATAGAAAATTCAGAATTAGATATAATAAATTCTTCATATTTAAAAAACAATAATGAATCAATAAAAGAAAATAATGAAATATTATTAAATCAAATGACATCATTAAAAAAAGATTTAAAAACAAATAAATCAAAAGAAATTAAAACATCAAATAAAATAGATAATATTAATATTGAATCACAACAAAGAATACCAAGAGGAGTAACGGCAACAAATATTAAAAATTTAAATGATATGTATAGTAGTTTTAAAAAGAAAAAAATTGAAAAAAGTTTAGTTTCTATTGAAAATTCAAGAGTTGATAATAATTCTGTTTTTAATGAATCAATTGTTTCAAGTAATAATAAAAGAATTAATATTAGAAAAATAAATGATAATTCATCAGTTTTTAGTAATAATAAAGGAGATGATGAATTGTTTAATAAAGTTGGGAAATATGCTAAATTTGCTAATGATGAAATTGATGAAATTTAATATATAATTCAATATTTTATTATCTTTTTTGATGAAATAATATTTTATAAAAAATAAAATCTACTTTTTTATTAATTATGATTATAATATTTTTTCTTTTATTAAATGAATTGAAATTTTTATTTTATTTATTTATTATTTTTTTTATTTTTTTGGTTTAAATTTCACTTATCCATAATGGAAAATGATATATTTCAAGAATTAATAAAAATCCAAAAATTAGTAAATGAAAAGGCAATTTTAAAAGAAAAATGTATTCTAATTTATATATATTAATTAATTTAGTTATTGAAACAAGAGATAATTTATTATCCCAAATTTATGATTATTTAAATTCAATTGAGAAAGATAAAATAAAAATTTTAGAAATTTATAAGAGTTTAACACTTAATAATTTAAATTCTGAAAATCATTATTCATTCAAATTAATTAATGATCAATCATCAATAGATAATTTTAGTCCAGAAATTTTTTCTAAAATTAAACAAATTTTATTGATGTTAAGAATTGATGAATTAATCATGAGTGATATTTTGATATATGCATCAAATGAACAATTAGAAAATTTAAATTATTTTATTTCACAAAATTTTTATGAAAATATTTTATCATCTAAAAGTATTGAAGATGAATTTTTAATCATAATTACAAAAATGTTAATTAAACATTTTGATATTTTAATAGATAATTCAAAATATAACATATTTTTAAAAACTTTATTTAGGAATAAAGATGTTAAAGATTTTTTTAATATTATATTAATTGATATAATTGAAAATATTGAAAATAATTATAATTTCCCAATCACCTTTGATTTTAAAAATATTAATAATTATATAAATGAATTTAAAATTAAAAAAAACCATCATAATAATGGATTAAAATTAATAGATAAACAAAAAGTATATAAAAATATAGATGAATATCAAGTTATGATTGACTTTAAAGATAATATGTTATTTTATTCAAAATATTTAGCTGAATGTTATGAGGAGGATATAATAGATTTAAAAGAAGAACAAAAAAATTTACAAATGATAGAATATTTAGATTTAATTTTAAAAAATATAATAAGAAAAAATAATAAAAATTCAGTAATAAATAATATTAAATTTATGAGTTCAATTTCAAATATAAATAATTCTATAAATATTTTAGCCACATATCAAAGAAATTTTTTCATTGCAATAAATACAATTTCTCAAATTATTAATAAATTAAATGAAAATATACATCTTATTCCAAATTTTATAAAATATATTTGTAAAATTATTGAAATTTTACTTATTAAAAAAGATAATAATATTAAAAAAATTACTATATATAAATATATAGGAAAATTTTTCTTTTCATCATTATTAAGTCCAATATTAATATCACCTGATTATGAATGCTTAATTGAATCATTTCTTATTTCTCAACAAACTTTAAATAATTTAGCTGAAATTAATAATATTATTTTAAAATTAATCGATTTTTCTATTTATACAGTTCATAATAAAATAGAATATATCCCATTTAATTGGTTTTTTATTCTTGATGCAATGCCAAAATTAATAACTTTTTTTGATAATATAACTAAAATTAAATTACCAAGTTATTTAAATGGTTTTTTTGAAAATAATAATAATGATTTTAATTATAATTTCTTTACAGAAAATCCTAATCAATTATTTCATCTAATATCTATTACTTTTAATGCAGAAGAATTATTAATTTTATTTGATATTATTAAAGAAAATAAAGAAAAAATTAATCAAAAAATATTTGGAAATGATCAAGAAAAAAAAAAAACTTTTTTCCAAATTTTTAATTCTTTAGAAAGAGAAAATATAATTGAGACACTTGAAGAAATAAAAAAAGATGAAAAATATGAAAAAACATTTTATTTAATAACTGAAATAGTTGAAACACCACTTTTTAGAAAAGTAATTACTATTTCACAAGAAGATAATGAATCATTTTCAAGAGAAAAAATTTTAAAAGACAATGAAAGGAATAAAAATAATACTAAAATAATTGATTTAGAAACAAATTTATGTAATTTATTATACAATTTTAAATCTTTAAATAAAAATGACTTTTCCTTTAATTCACTAACAAATTTAAAAAGTATAATTGAAGTAATAATTCAATATTTAAAAAATAAAAAGAATATAATTAACGATGATAATTCATGTGAAGAATATGGTAAAAATATTATTAAATTAATGGATGAAATTCCTGAAGAATATAAAGAAAATAATTATCAAAGACTATTAACATTAATAAAAAATAATATTTTATCATCAATTCAAATTATTGATTTTAATTTCTTATATAGTTTTGAAGAAGGAATTAAATATATGGAACAGACATATAATTCATATCAATATTATAAAACATGTTTAGAAAATATAGAATCAAATAATGTAATTAGAAAATTTATTCAAACTCCATATAAAGAATTAAATATTATATTTAATAATAATTTTGAATTTGTTGTTCCAAAAGATGAATATAATACTTATGAATTGGAATGTTCTTCTATTCTTAATTTTATAAAAAATTTTCCAAATTTAAATCAAAAGATTATTGATAATTTACACTTAATTAATCAAGAAAAAGAATATGATTTAAATAAAAAGTTAAATGAATATTTTAAAAAAATCAATAATATTATCTTTAAAAATCAGAATTTTAATATTGGGAAAGGTCAAGGAGTAATTTATGATGAAATTGTAGATTATATATTCACCAAAATTTATGATAAGATTTTTCCTAAACAACAATGTATTGAAGATTTTCAAATCTTTCAACAATGTATTAAATTATCTTGGATAACTTTTGATTTATTTTCTGAAAAAAAATATGTATTAGATAATTTAGTACCAAGTACTAATAAATATTTTGGAATGATAAATCGAATGAAATCACCAACAAAAAAAATGAAAATATTTGAAAAAATATTTTCAATAATAAAAAATACATGTATTTTTAATAAAATAGATATTGAACAAGATGAAATATATAATTTATATATTTATGCATTAATTCAATCACAATTTCCAAATTTATATACAAATTTAACTTATTTAAAAATGTATTCTCCTTCATCATATCTTAAAGAAAAATGGTTTCTAAATATAGAATCATCTATTATTTCAATAAAAAATTTTGATATTAATAATTTAATTAATAAAGAAAAATTTGGAATTAATGAACAAAATTTTAATGAATATTGTCAAAAATCTATAAATGGTGAAAGAATCATTTTGGAAAAAGTAAATAATTAAAAATAATAATATTTTAAATATAAAATTATATTTTTAAATAAAATAATCATTTTTATAATATAATTATTTAACATATTTTATTTTTTATTTTTTTTTCTCTGTTTTAAATAATTAAAAAATCCTCTTTTAAAAACATAATTCATCATAGTATTTTTATTCCCAATTAATTCACATAAACTTAAAACAAAAACTTTTTTAGCCATTTCAACACTTTTAACTCTTTTAAGATTACAAATTTTACACCATTTAAAAAGATAATTTTTAATTAAATTTTGATTTTTCTTAATAAAAAACTGACTAAGAATAGAATGTTTCTTAATTTCTTTATTCATATCAACAAAATCAAAATCATCTTCACCATCACTACTCATAGTTTCATCTTCATCAGATTTAATATCACTTTCAGTTGGAAATTTAGATAAAGGATTTAATACTTTTCCTTTTAATACAATTTGTTTTTGTGAATTATCATTTTGTTGATTTGATTCTATTATTGGAGATTCATAAATTACTCCTTCTTGTATTAATTCAAAATTTGATTTATGTGATTGTGTTTTTTTTAATTTTTTTTTAATTTTCTTTTTTTTTTTTATTACTTTTGCTTCTTTCATTCTTAATAATTTTGCTCTGTAATTCCATTGAATTATTATTTTTTTTTTAAATCCCATTTCTAATCTTTCTCTTCTATATATGTATTTTGACATTATTTTTTGTATTTTTAATTCTTTTATTTCTTCTTCTTTTAACATTTCATCTAATAATTGTTTATCTATTTTTATTGGATCTTTTATTTCATTTGGATTTTCTAATAATTTTACTTCTTTTATTAATTTTGGTCTTTCTTCTTTTATTTCTTCTAATTCTTCATTTATTTCTAATGATTGTATTTTTTGAATACTTTCAGGTGATATATTATCTTTTTTTTTCACTTTTTCTTTTTCTTTGTCTGTTTTTAATTTT
>Ga0310695_10012618_pt1 | contig 11784 bp, 9 predicted proteins | sample RumenRJG_04DNA_FD_203882 | JGI IMG/M metagenome (GOLD analysis project Ga0310695, IMG submission 203882) | Bovine rumen microbial communities from Lethbridge, Alberta, Canada - RJG_04 (v2) (version 2) | ecosystem: Host-associated > Mammals > Digestive system > Stomach > Rumen | place: Canada... | reverse complement strand
ATGCTCGAAGAGGGATTCGAACCCTCAACCTTTCGGTACGGATTTTGAGACCGCTGCGTAGACCAGTTCCGCCATTCGAGCAGATTGTGTGGAGTATAAGTACCCATTATTATACTCCACTAATTTGATACAGAAAGTTTGTATATTTTGGAGGGTGTTAAACTGAGTACCCATCAATCAGTTTAACGGAGGGAGTCCGATAGGATTTGCACCTACATCTTCAACAATGTCAAAAAGACTACTGTATTTGATGTCTTACACTTTGGACGACGGACTCCATAAGAAAAGAAATTCTATGTGCATCAAAGTCTTACTTTCATTTACACTCTTAGTTACACCGGTAAACGCAATAAGTCAAGCAAACATTTTGTACAATTACATTTCTTGATTAAGCTTGGAATGTCTTGAGCACATTAAAGCATTTGTTGATGTTTTTCCATTATTTATATTGATTAGAATGCTTTATGCACATAGAATCGAAAGAAGAGAAGCGCTGTTATTCGCACAGAGTGGACTGATGATGTTGTTCATTAGAGTAGTGATCCAATCGGAGGAATAACGTTTTACATTAATGAGAGATGAGATAGTAATAGATTGACAACTGTTAAGATACTAACTCGACAAGAGTTGGAGAAAAACTTTGGCAGTAGTTTCTCAAGGAGATGTGAAAAAGGAAAATAGTACGGAAAGAACTTTTTCACATAAAGATTACCTGTGCACCGATAATCTATATACAATACGTCGGTGCCAGTTGTCCCACACATCCGTATCATATATACACAATAGTGCATGAAAATAAAATAAATATAAAAGGAATTGGGGTCCCGAAGGACCCCTTCCTCATATATTATTCTGACATAATACCCAGACAGATATCGCACCATTCTTTCAATGATATGTTGATCTGTTCATTAACATAATCCGTCATGCATGATAAGTGGAATGCTTCAAACTTGTCTGAGAGTTCAGCTGGTAAGAAGCAAGCATCTAATGCATCACCATCAAAGTCGGCATTGTAGCCACCTAATGGTTCTGGAGGTAATGAGATCGTATCATCGTGGATCTTATAGTTTCTTATTCTACATAATCCGATTGATGCGAGATTGTTGGTTGGTTCTCTTAATAAGAATATCCATGCATTCTGTGCAAGTATCTCATCAAGTAAATGCAATACCTCTTCGTTCTCTTCATAGTTATTAACGAACAGGTATGCGTGTTCTAATCGGTTGATTCCTTTTATTTGACGCTTTACTACCATATGTGCCAACTTGTACTGATAAACAGTAACCAGCATTGATAATGGTATATCAACTTCATCAGCGTTCAATGAGATGTCAAGTGATATTACAGCTCGACCCGAGTGTGAGAATGTACCACCATTGATCTGTGATCTGATGATACCACCTTTGTGTGAGATATTAGTCTCTACTTCAAATGCACATGCTTCCAAGAAATATTTTTGTATATAATTCAACGCAGCAATCTTTTCTTCAGGAAGAACCATGTTTGGTAATCTCTGCACAATCGAAGTCATTGATGTAAATGGTTTTGTTATCTTTGGATAGAAACAAGTCTCTGATGTTCTATTCATTGGTCTGAAGGCCGTTGAATAGATCGGGATCTTATTAGTAAACACAGCTAACTTGTTCTCAATAAGTATATCCATCTCTGGATTATTACGAGAAGCACAAGTCTGCAGTATTTCCTCAAAGCGATCACGGAATACATCATGTCCTAATCCTTGATAACAGTGTTTTGATTTTGGAATTTTATTTTTGATAACTTCTAACTTGTCTTCGGACTTTCTACCTGGTTTCTTTTCACGACGATCGTTTTCGATTGTCGGTTCACCAGTATAATTGATTACTCTGTCTTCAATATAATCTCCCAAGATAAATCTCAACATGTTTGTACCAACAACACGCTTCAACATGTCATAGTACGCAGGTGAGATGACACAATGGTCTCCTAAGTTTAACCATCCTGTGTATCCGAAGTTAAGTCCTCTCAGTATAATTTCTGAATTGCAGACTGGACAAGTCTGACCAATCAGATCTTGTCCAATGAATGCTCCACATTCACATCTGAATTCGGAATCCATGTATTTTGGAGAGTTGACTAATGAATCGATATCAACAGATGAGAACTTATCTTCATTCTCAATTACAAATCCATTATGCTGGATCTTATCTGCGATATATTCATTATAATAGTCAAATCGTTTCAGTAACATTCCCATTGCCGGTATCCCCCTTTAACCTTAACAACTCTGCTTCATAAACTCGAATAAGTCAACGATTATATCGAGCATGTCCTGAGTCATCTTGCTTGACTCATATACTAACGGTGTATCCAGAAGTTCTGGAGCATTATGATTTACGATAGTATATGAATTGAGGATACAGTTCTGAATGCCCTCGGCATATTTAGTCGCATTGTTTTCACCAAGTAAATATTCTTTAAGATTATTTAGCTTGATGAATTTATTGATAGCTCCGACCTCCTTCTTTGTTAGTGTCTTGGTACTGGTAGCTGTTGTCTTAGCCATCAATATATTGATTAATGGATTTGCAGCTGTATCAGCTTCATTAATCCATCTCATTTCCATAATCAAATGTCTTACATACAGGAGTACGATATACTTCTGCTTGTTATTCAGTGTACTTGTAGAAATGGATGAATGGAATAAGTTGTATAACACAGTATCAACCAGTAACTTACTCAGTCCATTCATCTGAGGTAAGTTAGCAAGATAGAAGTCTAATGGTGACAGATCTATCTCCATTGCGATATGTGCAATAACCGAATTCAGGTCTTTACTCATACATGTGAATTCGCCTGCATTAAATGATCTGATCAATGACATTGGAGATGAATTATTAATTGCATCCGTAATGAGCTGAGCAGGATCATCAATGTTTACCAAAGCAAATCTCAACATTTTCCTTCGAATATTGTTAGTTGCCCGCGCTGTTACTGCAGTAATGAAACCAACACAACTTTCAACTGGTCTCTTATTGATAGGATCCCAAGTTGATGCATATGAAAGTTTGATCAATGAATCTGCCAACAGACTCTTTCTAATAATAGAATGAGTTACAGTTGGAGCAGTTACACCATCCAACGCTTGCATATCATATACATTAGAATTACTCTTAATGCTCTGAATAACTGCCTTACTGATGTAAGCATACAGTGTTGGATGCATCTGTGAATTCAACTGGTTCATTGCGTAGATGTATGGTTTCGCAAATAACTCATACTGGTCCCTTGGTGAATTACCCGTAAGAATGATGAAGTGTTCAATGAAGATGTGCATTACCTTTAACATGAATGCCAATATAAACATATCGCGGAGAAAATCTACATGAAATAATCCTAATGTAACATCTCCAACATCATTCTCTTCGGTCATCTTTCGTATTTTCTCAATAATTCGTCCCGAGAATAGTGTCTCATATAATTTCTTATGATATTCATCGATGTTTGCAATTGTATAACACTGAGAGTCTGTAATATACTTTGCTACAAGCATATTAGTCAATAACTCATTGTCATCGTCATACAATGCACAGAAGAAGTTGATCTGTTCACAGATATGATTCTGTACATCAGATCTCTTAGATCTCATCTGGAATATCTCGACAGCCGGGTCAATGACATCCTTGTCTGGGAACAATAGATGGAACATAACCATCATTTGTTTGCCAGAATATCTTACAATGATATCTTCAGGCTTTGGATTCCATCCGATGAAACGTGTCTTCTTAAAAACACGACCTCCTTCACCCTTTGGGAATCCGTTGTATGGGTATTCATTTCCATGTTTGCAATTGTACACATAAGTTTCATCAGGATCATAAGTGTACAACAGCGATTTGTTTACGGAATCCTTCTTCACCGTAAACACCTCCTATTTCCAATAATCATAAATTATATTAAGCCAGCCGAGACTAATCCCGAAAAGCTTACAAACTTATCTGTTTTTCTTAATTTCTCAGCAGTATCATTCGCTACAATGTCTGCTAAATACATATAATCATCGAATATAGTAATTGCAATTGGAGTATTAATCTCCAAACATTTCTTTATGTTTGTCGGAGAAGATGTTAAATAAGTATAGTTAACATGCTCCTGCAATACCATTTTAATATCCCCTGTTAAATACTTTACTGGTACATCAAATGTTGTGATATAGTTTTCAATCATCGGTACATGTTTATCCGTATGAACATATATCTTTTTGATTCCATTATCATAAGCAGCTTTTGCTACTTTATAAAAGTACATCCAGTTTGGTTGCCATACCACTGCAGAGTTCTTATATAACTCCACATCGAATTCTATATCAAACATACTTTTCAACCAGATGCTTGGGTCTTCATCAGGTCGATTAATGTAGCTGAGTAAGATGTCCTTAGTGGACATCTCACAAAGCTTATCATTTTTAAAGTTTTTTGATTTGAAGTATCTCGCAACGTTATACCCTATCATTGATATGATATCCTCGTATTGAGCAATGACTCCTTCCTTACCAATAAAGGAGAAGTCAACCATTAGAATGGTGCCTCATCATCTGATTCATTAGATGAACCAGTTGCCATTGCTGCATCTTCCGCACTCATCTTATGTGTTAAGGACTTTTTGTATGCTGCCAGGACATATTGTCTGAACAGTTTCCATGATGCAAATGAATTGCAATCACCGAGTGGAATTGCTTCAAATGTTGCACTTCTTTCGCCTCTGTCACCAGCAACTGTGATCTTAACTGAAGATGGTGAACCAACAACTGTCATTGATGAATGCTGTGGACCGCCGAGGTTGAGCTTGAAGTTAAGTGTAGAAGTCTTTGAGTCATCAGCCGTAGCATCAAGGAATGCAGTTGCAAATTCTGCAGAAAGCATTACTGATGGAAGCTGCTGTGGATGTGTTTGTTCATATGAAGCAGAACCTGTTGAAGGATTTGTGCCGATAGACTGCTTAACTGAAACTGTTGTCCATGTTGCTGAGTTAGAAACATAGTAACCTACATCAACCTGAGCATCTGCTGCGTAAACTCTGCCGATTGGGAATGACTTTCTTTCACCATTACCATTGCCGCCATTGTTATTGAAGTTATTGAAACCATTATTTGATTGCATGAATGCCATGTCAATCAACTCCTTTCCATAATATAATATAGTATAGTTATATTATATATTATTTAAATCAGTATTAATATCATCGTCTTCATCAGACCACATATCACAAATTTCAGACACTGCTTGGTATATTCCCATCATATCAGAAATGTGAATTCCTAATACATTGGTAACATCACCATCATTGGTCTTATTGAATTCTTCGAACTTCTCTGAAGATATTGCAGTCTCCATGTCATTTTCTTTACAATATTCAATAAGATTTGCAATCAATGATATATTACTTCTTAAACCATCCAATCCTTTGATCTTATTGATTTCAAGATTGAGATGTGTCTTAACTGAATTAACCTTATCAATGATTTCACCAATCATCTGATGTGAATAGTCTGATTTGAGTTCACTCATATCACCTAATGAGTCTGGAGCTTCTTGACGATGTTCTTCAAAAGTATTTAATAACTCCATCACATCATCAATCGCAATATCCATGTTGCTCTTCCATCCAAATGGATCTAAGAATGCAAGATCGGTTGTTGCAACCTCCAATACATCAGTAGGGTCAAATGATACCGCAACGAATGATTCAATCCATGCGTATAACTCTAACCACATGACACCTTCCTCCTTTCATAAAAACGATATATGCATCTATTTTATAAATTCATATGACGGATGGTATATTACCAATATACCATCCTTGATGGAATCATTCCACCCTTTGTATCCGCCATGTGAATATTAAACAAACCTAACATCTGTTTGAATGGTGATAAGAGTTTATCAACCAATGTTTCAATATCGATTATCATTGATAACCAAGTTGGAACTTCCTTAACATGGTTAGGTAAACAGATATATGGATCCTTTTTCATTTCAGGATCATCCAACAGACAATACTTCAAACATTCTGCGATTCTCATATCGTCATTCTCATGTAACTTCATCAAATCCCATGAGATTGGAATTACCTTGACACGATCCATCGGTAACATTTCTCGATCTGGGAACATTGCATTCCAAATGATGCTACCTCTAACCTGAGCTGGTAATGTTTTACTCTTTGCATAAGCTTCTTTATCCTTTAAAGATAATACTTTGAAATATTGAGTAGACTTCAATGCATTCTTATAGATATCTTCTCGGGTTTCATAATACTTATCGAGTATCTTACCAACTTCAATGTTCTTTGATGTAAGTACGTGTTTATCATACAGATCCAACATCAATGGTTCCAAGAATTCTGCAGCATCACGTTTCTTAAATGACATACCAGTTACTGCAATCTTATGAATGTTACGTGGTGAACCTTCTTGAACGAATGTTGACATCGCATACATCTTCTTCTTGAATAATGCCATACATAAGAATGCAAACTCATTCTTGAAGATGAACTTAGCACGATACTTTTCATCATTGATGTTCATACCAATTGCAATGTAATTTGTGAACTTCGGAATGATACCTTCAATATAGATTCTCATACCAATTGCTCCTGCAATAACACAAGACATACGATAATCATCATGTAAGTTACACTGGAACTCATCTAAGAAGTGAGCAAAGTGTACCATCAATGAGTCAGTATCTGTTACACAGACTACTTCTCTCATCATATGTTCTGCACGTGACTCTGCATCATTCGGTATGAATTTATAAATACAATTGTCATTGATCAACTTAATTACTCGATCCATTACATCCTTAATTGCATCCGGCGCAGTTACACCAAATCCAGAATCTTGAATGTTCTGTGCAATTCTTGGATAATCCGGATCTTTCTTATTTGCAATTGTAAGTCCATCAATGTCCAATCTATTGTCTTTCAAATAATCTGAGATTACTGTCATTTCTCCACATAATGCAACCTTAATAAATTCCTTTACATCATATGCAAATCTCAGTTTACTTAACTCAAGATCAGTTAATGTATTAAGATACTTCATCACAATCAATCTGTCATAAGTTGTAACATCATTTACCATTTCTAATAAGTGATCACATACTTGTTCGGCTGTGTAGTATCCTGCTTTATAATCTAACTCACGTTCTTCTTCATCTGTCAATACAATATTAATGAAATCAAATAACTCATTTATATTATTCAAACGAACCCACTTATCACGGTTGCCCGAACAGAGTTCAAGACAACAGATTAAGGTAGTTGTAATGTTCTTTGCAGTACCTGTCGTAGCCGGCGGTATGTAACGTGAATAGAATGGCGATAGTGTTGTACCAGCCCCACCATAGTCTGCATTCATGATTACTTTGATATTTATCTGAGAACAATAATGGTTTTTATATAGTATCGAACCCGGCTCATACTTATACATCAATTTCTTTTCAGCTGATCGGTCATCACCGAGAGCTTCAAGCATCGTAACTGTTGGTGATAAGTATTCTGCATGCTGTTTAAAGAACGTTCCATTACCTGCGATAATCGGATTCCTTTGATCAATCCAATTTATTACGTTTGATAATGTCGTATCAATTGTTTCGTGTGTTACGTTATTATCCATTTTACATGGAGGATCTTTATAAGATCGCATGACACGTTCATTGATTAACATTCGTACTTTTTCTGGGTTTGATTCTGGATGTATTTTCATATACAAGTTGAAAGCGTTTTCTTGATATCTGTCAATTATATCCAAATCTTAATCATTCCTTTCTATTGGAGGTGTTCCATATATGGACTATAATGATATAGAAAATAAACCTTCTATCAATGGGTGTGTTTTGGAATCCGATATGGAGTTATCCGATATCGGGTTAGTCGAAATGACACCTGAAATGGTTTCCGAATTAGTTTTAGAAACTTTTGGAATCATTTTATAAAACATACTCTCGGTTTATATCATTCAAATGATATACATATATAAAATAATTTGTAAAGGAGTTAAAGAATATGCTCGAATATATTAGAAAGCAGCTCGCTGCAAAAGCAGAAGCAGCAGTACAAGAATCAGCATCGGTCGATGCAGCAAATGTTTCTGATGAATTGTTATTAGAATATGCTCCTGTCATGAGTGGTCTCGATGATCTTACCATGAATGGAGATGGTACTGATAATGTTGACAGACCAGTTATTGCAATCCCATTAGAATCAGAAGACGATGATGTTCCGGACATCGCAGGTCTTACAGATAATAAAGCAAACTTCGAGAATGATCCTGAATTAGGTTCAGTTACACTTGATCTTACATCAGGAAATATGATGGATGTTCCAATGGATGCAAACATCCAAACTGAATATGCCGAGATGAAGACATTCGATACATTCCTCATGGAAGGTTATGAAGCAATTGATCCACAGCAAGGACAAACTGTTGAGGAATATGATGCAGTTGTAATGGAATCAGCAAAAAAGAATTTCAGAACATATCGTGACGAAGTTCTTAACGAGCAGTCATTCGGTTTCTCAAAGGTATCAATGCATGATGAGACAATCAAACCAGCATTTATTGCAGAATTTGATACAAATGTTTCAACAATGATTGAACCAAAGTATCAGGTTGATAAGTTCGGTAATGTTCGTAACAAGCAGGTTGAATCTGTTGATATCATGAACAAGTATGGCGTCCTCAAGAAGTTAGGAACATTCTTAGAATCTACAATCGAAGGATTCAATAAGGAAAGTGATAACGTTTGGAACAATATGTTCCCAGTATCAATGAATGTTCCGATTGATCCAATTGATAAGCATTCAGTAATCGTTGGATTAAAGAACATGAAGGATATGTCAACAAAGTACATCAGATGTTCAGTTCCAGTAATGGAATCATATGCAGCTCCAACATTCGAAGAAGTTTCATCAGAAACAATCGAAAAGATGAATAAGGTTTCTGCATCAAAGAGCCAGATTGTTCAAGAAGCAATTGATTTTGGTAATACTGATGCAGCAGCTACTCCAGCTCCTGAAGCAGCTCCAGCCGCAGCACCGGCACCAGAAGCCACACCGGCAGCTACAGATGCATCAGCAGATGCAGCTTTACCAGATATGCCAACTGAAGGCGCAACTCCGGATGCAACAACTCAAGGTGCAACAGATGTGACAGCAGCAACACCAGCTGAAGGTGAGGATAAGACAGTTATCCCAGTTGAAACAAATAATGTATCAGATCAGATTGCACAAAAGGTTGCAACAGATACAGAAGTTCCAACAGAAGCACAGAATGGTGATGAAACAGCTGCAAACATTGAGAATGCAGGTGCAACAGCAGATGAATTACCAACACCTCCAGCTGAAGGCGCAGACCCAGCATTAGATGCAGGCGCAACTGATATGGGATTGAATGACCCCTCGGCAGGTGACACTGGTGATCTCTCCGGATCGGATATTAATGTCGGTATTGGGGATAATGATCCAGCATTGGATGGGGGTTCAACAGGTGACATTGATGCGCAACTTAATGACTTGGATCAGATGGGTGCGACAAATAGCGATGAAGGTATGGACGCTGCTATAGGCGGTGAAGATGCCGGTGACGTTGGTAATATGTCAATGGATGAACTCTTACAGGCAGCTTCAGATAAGTTAAAGGGTATGCCAATCAATGCATTGCAGAAGTTCCTTACAGGTGATGCAGAAGCATTACAAGAAGCATTCGTTCAGGAATTCGTTACAAATAAGAATGTAAATGATCAACTCGATGCAAACTTAAGAAAGTGCCTTGGCATTTTAAATGACGAGGAATTATCTTTCAAGGGCATTGAGAATCAGTTCAAGAAGAGTGGTAAACAACTCAACTCAATTCTCAGTAAAGCATCTAAGAATGCAAAAGTATATGATGATTCTGAAAGAAAAGAATTAACAGATCTCAATTCAACATTAACAGATCTCATGGTACATTTCAAACCATCTAAGAAGGAAGATGTTGAATCAACAAAGAAGAAGATCGTTGCATTCACATCACAAGCAACTAAGGTTGATAAGATCATTACCAAGCATAAGGGTAAAGCATCTGACGATAATGAAGATGGAAAGGAATGATATAGAATGGCAAAGAACATCAAAGGATTAATGGATGACATCATCAAGGACACTGATAAAAGATATTCTGAAGATGATGGTTATGAGAAGTTCGATAAAGAAGGCTTCCGTGAAAGATTATGCATGTTCGTATTAAGAGACATCATTGATGCAATGATGGCTCATGATACAAAGGATCTTGATGGAATGATCGATGATTCAATAATGCATCACATTCATGATGACTACAAGGGAACATGCTATGGTTACTTATGCAAGTCACGTGACAAGTGTAAGTCACCAATGTTAGCAGATATTATCCAAGAGATCGATGAAAAGGTTAATGAAGTTGCACAGGAATGCGCATTAACAAAGAATGAACCAGTACTCGAATCAGCTGAAGTAAAGAAGATGCTTGAAGGTGTTGAAGATTACGATTCATTCGTTGAAAAGTTAGCTTCAGAAGTATCACAGAAGGTTGTTGATGATGTTGCAGGTTTACTCACAGATGGTGGAGCTAAAGCACCATCATTCTCAGACCTTGATGATAAGATCGAACTCAAGCCAGCTGGTGCAGTAGAAGATACAGAAGCTCCAGCAGATGATGCAACTCCAGAAGGTGGTCCGGAACAGGCAGCTACAGAAGAACCTGTTGAGAATCCTGAAGAAAATAAGGAAGGTGCAACAGAAGAGCCAGAAGTTAAGAAGGAAGAAGATACTTCCGCAGCACAGGACGTTGCTCCTGATACAGCATCAGCTCCAGAAGTTTCAACAGATGAAGCTCCAGAGATCTCAGCAACTGAATCAGTTATCTTGACAATGTGCGGAAACATTGTACTTGAATCTGCAATGAATGGTGTTAAGATGCCAACAGAAGAAGGATTGGAAAGAGCAATCGTTCAGTTCTGTTTAGCTGAGATGGATAGACTCTTTAAGCAGCCATCAAATATCTACGACAAATACTACAATTGTAGATAATTCTCTTTTTCAACAAAATAAAAAGAAAGTCCCCCGGGGAACCCGGGGGATAATCTTTTATTTCTTTTTGAATTCTGCTAATAATACATGATCACACATATTAACCAATCTGGTTAATGTTGTAATCGATACATTGATCTCAGCACGATCCTGTTCATCACCATAAGCATACTTCGCAACCAACTGTGCAATGTTGTTTACGATAGTTGGTTTGAGCATCTGAGACATCTGTGATCTTACAATGTTAGGTGTGAGCTTGAAGTATTCTAAGATGAATGCAAACATTTCAGTGAATGACACATCCTCATTATCAAATCTCCATACCTTTATGATAGTATCAATCGGTTTCATTAAAGTGATTTCACATATGATATCAGGCTGTGTTTCTTTCACTATGTTGAGAATGTGTCCAAGCTTAGTAGGTGATAATGTATTGGTTTTTGCATTTAATAATTTAATTGTTTTATCATCCAATGATTCAGGTAGAATCATTCCACTGGATACGGCAGTACATAATGCATTCATAAGAATGTCATTATTTGCTTTATTATCCATATTGATTGATGGACGGGATGATGTTGCTTCCCTCAGCTTAGATAATGCTTCAGGAGTCATTAGGCTTTTTGCTTCTTCTAGTGTCATTGTAATCCTCCTCTGTAATCTATTACGAATGATTTCTTCGTGATCATCCGT
>Ga0310695_10012615_pt1 | contig 11785 bp, 11 predicted proteins | sample RumenRJG_04DNA_FD_203882 | JGI IMG/M metagenome (GOLD analysis project Ga0310695, IMG submission 203882) | Bovine rumen microbial communities from Lethbridge, Alberta, Canada - RJG_04 (v2) (version 2) | ecosystem: Host-associated > Mammals > Digestive system > Stomach > Rumen | place: Canada... | reverse complement strand
GCGTTCTCTGAAAGCCCAACGGCTGTTCTACAACGAGGATGGTACGATTCAGAAAGTCATCAATGAATAATCAACAACTTATATCTAACTATTATGCTCAGCATCGCGATGAAATCGTCAGTTTCATTGCGGTGCGCATTGCTGATGCCGACGAGGCAGCGGACAGGGTACAAGACATCTTCCTGCGGCTGCTCAGTCGGCATCAGCTCATTACTCTCGCAACCCTGCCCAGCCTTGTCTATACCATGGCACGCCACGAAGTGGTAGACCACTTCCGCCATCGCCGTGTGTACGAAGAGTATGAGCACTACATCCAACGGGGCGACCATACGGAGAACATGGAGTCTGTAGTCTCAGCCCGCTTGCTCATGGAACGCATGGAACGCTCATTGGCACGTCTGCCAGAAGCTTGTGCACGCATCTATCGGCTCCACATCTACGGCGGTATGAAGGTCAGCGACATTGCACAAGAGCTTACCCTACCCTACAAGCAGGTGGAAAACCGCCTTGGGCAAGCCCGCAAGCATGTGCGCAAACAAATGAGGAAATGTATTTAATTACGCAGACTTTTATTTCTCCATATACTGCCGAATGGCAGCCACCAGCAGATCGTTCTCCTCAGGCAGCTGGGCAGAAACGCGGAAGAAATGATTGGACAACCCATAGAAGTTAGTACAATCGCGAATCAGCAGTCCGTGTTCGTGAATTAGGTAATACTTCAAGTCCGTCGCCGTGACATGCTCCAGTTCGCAGAGCATGTAGTTGGTCTTGGTTTCAAACACGCGGACACCCTCTATCTGGCGCAGCCCTTTCCGCAGCCGCTCTGTCTCTTCCAGATATGCCTTTAAATCGGCAATGACCGGCTTGCCCTTCTTCAGCAGGTACTTGCCTGCCTCGATGGCCATACTGTTGACAGCCCACGGCTGACGCAACGTGCGCAGCAGTTGGATGGTGTTAGGATGGCCAGTCACATAGCCCAGGCGCAGACCCGGTATGCCGTAGGTCTTGCTGAACGAGTGGAGCAGCAACAGGTTGGGCACTCCGTTCATCTCGCGGGCCACTAACAGCGGTTCCAGCGTATAACCCTCGTACGACTGGTCAACGACAAAGGTATAACGTGGCGAACGACGCACCAGATAGTCCAGAAAGCCCTTCATCAGCACGTTGCCTGAAGGATTGTTAGGATTGCATATCCAGTAGACCCTGTCATGAGGCAGTTGCGTCAGGTCGTCCGTGTTCTCGTAAGATATAATATGGTGGTGTATGCGACAGGCATCAGCATACTCGCTGAACGTGGGCTGAGGAATGATGGAGGCACTGCCATGATAGAGCTGGGCAATGAGATAGATGGCCTCCGTGGCACCATTGGTAACCAGGACACTCTCGGGGGATATTCCTTCCTTAAAGGCAATGAGCTTCTCCAGACTGCGGGGCTGGGGTTCGGGATAGTTGGACAATAAGTCAAAATGCTCCATCAGATGTCTCTTCAATGCAGAAAAATCTGAATGCTGATAGACATTGCTGCTGAAGTTCACCTTCACCAAGTCGTCATAGCGGTAGATATCGTCTCCATGTCCCTCTATCATCGTCTTACGTGTATAGTTAGTGTATCTTTGTCAAAAGCAATACCGTCACGCTCAATAAAACGGCTTAACACCCCTTGTGAAGCCAACTCCTGAGGGGTTCCCACGCTGAGTCCCTGGGGTTCCATGAGCCAAAGGCAGTCAGCAATCTGCAATGCCAGTTCCACATCATGCGTGGACAGGAAAATGGTCTTCCCTGACCTATGGTCAGCATGTGGTGTTGCTATCTGCTCCTGTACAGCCAGCCGGTGCAGCAACTGCATCATCTCTACCTTGCTGGGGAAATCGAGAAAAGCCGTAGGCTCGTCCAGATAGATGACGGGAGTCTGCTGGGCCAGTGCTTTGGCTATCATGACCTTCTGACGTTCGCCGTCACTCAGCGTATGGACCATCCGGTCCTTCAACTGCTCTATAGCTACCAGACTAATAGACTCGCTGACTATCTGCTTGTCGGCTGGTGTCAGCGTCCCCCAAAAGCCTGTATAGGGAGAACGACCCATACCTACCAGCTCTGTAACTGTCATATTCTGGACATCCGGTTTCTCCGTCAGCACAACACCAATCATCTTGCTGAGTTCCTTGTCAGTATAGTCGGCTATCTCGCGCCCATGCACCTGTACACTTCCTCCTAACTTGGGCTGAAAAGCAGAAAGGGTTCTCAACAGCGTTGACTTGCCAATACCGTTCTGCCCCAGCAGGCAGGTCAGCTCGCCGCTCTTGATAGTAGCGTTCAAATCACTGGCTACTACCTTTCTGTTTCCTTTAGCTGTATATCCTATAGTCAGGTTTTGTAGTACTACGGTTTCTGTCATCTCAGCAATCTTTTTCCAAGTTGTTGTGACCTACAAATAGTGACTATCTGACTGATCAGTTCGTCCATGATGGGAACACCCACCACCCGGTAGTCGGCATAGTCAGGACAGAGCACTACCAGATTCATGGCTTTGACCCTAATGCCATAGTGCTGCTGCAGCATGTAGCGATAGAGGTTCTGCTGGATGCAGTAGTGATAGAAAGACGTATCAGGTATTGAGATGCCATTGATGGAGGTTCGACCACCAAAGGCCTGCTTGATAGGATTTCCCTGGGCATCTACCACCTTACGGCTACGCTTCCAGTCATAGATAACAAACTCGCCATCACTCTCGCGACATATCAGGTCGATGGTACCTGCTATGTTCAGATCGATGTCGAAGACAGGCCACTCCTGACGATAGGGTTTGATGGCATAGTCGCTGACAAAGTGCAGGAACTGTTGCTTTTCACGCTCTACACTGACAGGCTCCACCTTGTCCTTATAACAGAAGGAATAGACCGTATCGAAAAAACCATGCTGAAAGTAATTTTCCGTCTGTTCGTGTACAAACGTCCCCACCTCACTGGCCATGCGTCCTATGCGTTCCCACTTGGCCAGCGTTTCAGCCACAGGGATGCCATAGCGTGCTTGTTGCTGTTCGGCAGCACTCTGGGCATCGAACTTCTGGAAGAAATGGGCTATCAGGGTACTGACGGGCAACAATTGGCGCTCGCCTTGATAGAGGTAGACATGACCTTCAGGCAGAAAGTCTATGTCGTCGTCCTGAGGATAAAAGCCTGCATCTGTGAAGCGACACATCTTCTGTGTCATTGCCTCTGTTCTTATATATTTTTCGCTATTCACCGTTCGTGTTCTTATTTAACTTTCGACTCCATGGGGTTGCGCAGTCCCTTGTATCCTGACAGATAGCACTTGGCAGAGCCGAAGGACAGGAAAAGATCCAAACGGACAGGCATGTGATTCTTGTCGTCTGTGATATAGAAACGGATCAGCTCATGGTTCTGCCCGTCCTCACGCTCGATGAACGAGAAGGTCAGACAGCGGTACTTGTCGTTGTTGTTCTTCATCTTCAGGGTAGTCTTGCCCGTATACTTCAGCCACGAATTGGTCAGGCGGCTTGCATCACTGATGGGCATAGGGATGTTTTCGCCCACACTCAACTTCGATATGTCAAAGTTTCGCGCACGCAGAAAGATACTCATCATGTCATAGATGCAGTCTTTATACTCAGCATCCTTCCAGTGCACCTCTCCATCATGGTCTATGCGATGCATCTTCAGGTGACAGTTGGAATTGGGATAGGTGTACCACAACTCATCCACATAGTAACGATCTCCCTCGCGTGCACCCTTGCGGAAATAGAGGGGAGCCAAGTCAAGATCGGTATAGCATAACAAGGTATCGCGCATGACAAACACATTGTCCAACTGGCTGTTGCCTCGGGTGATAAGACTACTACGGAAAGCTTTCTGGCCTTTGTAGTTGGATTGGACAGTCGACATGGATGCCGTGCCCACCTTGACCCAGACAAACTTCCAGTTGAAATAAAGGTCATAGCTAAGGATTTCGCCCGACTTGAAAGCTGTATTCTCTATGCCACATTGGGCCGAGGCCATGGAACCATGTCCCAGAAACATGGCAAACTGTAATACAGATAATATTAATAGTAACTTCTTCATGTTCTACACTTATTTAACCATTTGTTTTTTTACATATTCTATACCCAACTGTTTGGCTCGCTCTACATTACGATTCATGAGTTTCTTCTTCTCCTTGTCTGGTTTCTGCTTGACGAGTTCAGCGGGTTTCTGCTGGTTACGAGGTTTGTCTTTCAAGCCCCAATTCAGCGTCACGTCAAACTTCTCCTTACACTCTATCTCCCGTGGATAGTAGTAGACGTCCTCGGGCTGTCTGTCTTCATCGTAGCAACCGGTATCCCAGATGCCATTGCTGTTTCTGTCTGTAAAAGCACGGGCATAGTAAGTTCCTGGCTCTACATAAAAGAAGGTGGCTGTATGGTCGCGGCCTGCCTTCACCTGCTTTAGCATCTTATCGCTTTTGTCCAGCAGTTCCACCACAATGGAAGTATCGGCAATGCCACTCAACTGGAATTCCAAGGTGGCAAACTCGTCGAGAGACTTCACTTTGATACCTTGCTTGTGAGGAGCTGAGGACAATCCATAGATGTCGGTGAATGCCAGCGTGTCTAACTCCAAACTGTATTCTGTATTTGGACGCCAGTCGGCCACCATCTGGTATTGTCGCAACTTGCCCTTGACCTTTCCAAATTTAAACGGCGCCCTGTACCACAGGGAGTCAATCTTGGTATAAAGGTGAATGGCCCCCGTATCGAGTTTCTCCAATGGAGTGGGTATCTCAATAGTAACCACACTATTAGGAGTCATTGACCTGGGTATCAAGTATCTGGGTTCCAGTGGCTTGACTGGATAGATACTATCGTATTCCTCTTCACGCTTTTTCTTCTTCTCCTGTGTCTTCTGCCACTCTTCGTATTCTTTCTGTTGCTGCTTTAATCGCTTGGCATAGGGTGTCTTAGCCACCAGTTCCATCGTATCCGTCTGACTGACCAGTTTGCCTGTACTGTCTGTCATCAGGTACTCCATCTCGATGGACAATGTGTCATTGTTCACCAATGTGGTGTCACGAAGCCAGTAGGTAAGCGTGTCTTTCTTCTCCGAAGCCTCTAACACGAAGGCTGAGTCAGCTGTGAAGTTCAGTCCTCGGATGACGGGCAACTGTTCGTTTCCATAACTGAAGTAGACACCAATCTTGTTGGCATCCTGACGCTCTGTCTTAATCAGAAAGCGGTCTGTCTGCTCTTCCTGAAAAGCCAACAATACGATATTATCTGGATAGAAATGGGTAAAGGGCACGCGTACAATGTTGTCAATATGCAGCGTGTCACGCCAAATAGTGTCCTGACGTATATCGGGACCTGCTGACGGTTTGAAGGTGTCGTGGCTGAAAGCTATCATCTCACTCTTCTGGCTGTAACGATAGTTATCGTCAAAATCCTTCAGCGCATAGACTCTGTATTCGCCAGGAGCAACACCCTTGATGACAAAACGTCCATAACCGTCAGTACGTCCGATACGCATCAAGGGCTCCTTGCGGAAAATGGTGTCAGACAGATTATCATACAATCCGACAGAAATACCCTTGACGGGCTCCAGATTGCTGGCATCAATGACATTGCCTGCCACCTCGAAGGTATCAATCTTCTCACCGGTCGAGAAGGTAAAGGCATAGTTGCCCATCGGATTTCCCTCGTTATTGTCCGAAATGGCATTGCTGAAGTCAATGGTATAGGTGGTATTGGGCTTCAGGCTGTCTTGTAGCTCTACCACGATTTTCTTACCTGCAGCCTTAATCTCAGGAGCCTCCAGCTGAGGGGGCGAAACCATCACGTTCTCTGTGGGATTATCCAGCTTGATATATTCGTCGAAAAAGATGGTTATCTTCTTAGTGGTAACATTCGTATCCCGTTCTACGGGTGAAGAACCTATGACACGCGGAGGATCGTCATCATACCAACCTCCATCGGGCGTGCCCATGCGGGCACACGACATAACAGCACAGAGTGCAATAATAATATATAGTAGCTTCTTCATTTGTTCAGTGTCAATAGCTGTTCTAAATGTTCACGAGTATTACTCAGACGAGGCACCTTGTGCTGTCCGCCAAGCTTGCCTTGCAGTTTCAGCCACTCGTTAAACAATCCCGGCTTGGCCTTGACAATCTCCAAGGGTTGCAGGGTAATATCCTTATAGCGTTTTGCTTCGTAGTCACTATTCACTTCTTGCAGTTTCTGATCGAGCAGACAGGCAAACTGATGAAGGTCCTGAGGTTCACGGGCAAACTCGATGAGCCACTGATGACGGCACTTGGCATTGGCATCCATGAAAACTGGAGCTGCCGTATATTCCAACACCTCGGCACCTGTCTGTTCACAAGCATAAGCCAAACCCTGCTCGGCATTGTCCACGATAAGCTCTTCACCAAACGCATTGATAAAGCTCTTGGTACGTCCAGAAATGATGAACTTATAGGGGTTGGTGGATGTGAAGCGAATGGTATCGCCAATCATGTAGCGCCACAATCCACATGAGGTAGAGATAATCATGGCATAGTTCTTGTCCTTTTCGACACCCCAAAGCGGTACAATTTCACCACCGTCCATCGGTTTGAACTCATAGAACACCCCATAATCCAGCATCAGCAGCATGGACTTGTCTGCCGGATCGTCCTGCAAACCAAAGAATCCCTCTGAGGCATTGTAGGTTTCCATATAGTGCATCTTGGGCGAGGTAATCAGTTCTTCATACTGCTTACGATAAGGCGTAAAGGCCACACCTCCGTGGAAGAATACCTCCAGATTAGGCCATACCTCCTCCAGATGCGTCTTACCTGTGATTTCCATCATACAGTTCAGCACGCTAAGCATCCATGAGGGTACTCCGCTGATGTTGGTTACATTCTTGTTCATTGCCTCACGGGCTATACGCTCTCGCTTTACCTCAAAATCCTGCAGCAGAGCCGTTTCCTTCTTGGGCACACGCACCAAATTGGCCAACGGGTTGATGTTCTCAATCAGAATAGCCGACAGGTCACCCACCAATGAGTCTGGCAAGTTATAGTTGGGCGCATGACTGCCTCCCAATATCAGGGCTCTTCCGTCAAAGAGGTGGGATTTCGGATTGTTCCGCAGATAAAGGGCTACCGAGTCGTAGCCGCCTGCATAGTGAATCTTCTGCAAACCTTCCTGACTGACAGGAATGAACTTTGACTTGTCGTTGGTGGTGCCACTCGACTTGGCATACCACTTTACCCTACCTGGCCACAGCACATCGCTCTCGCCGTGACGCATACGGTCTATCTGACCCTTCAACTCCTCGTAGGTGTTCACTGTATTGAACTTCACAAAATCTTCATACCCTTTGGTGGTGACAAAGCCGTGTTCACGGCCATACTCCGTGTCTTTGCCCTCATGCAACAAATGAGTCAATACCTGACGCTGCAACAGTTCACCACCCGTTTGGTGCTTTTCCAATTCCCGCATTCGGGGAACAAATATATGTCTAATTAATCCTGTTATGTTCATCTCGCAATAATTACCAAGGTGCAAAGATAAACATAAACTTTGTTATCGCAGAAATAATTTACGATTTTTTATATAATAATATAAAAAGAGCTGGAACTCACTCCAGCTCTTCTAATAGCGTTATTCTTCTAAAAAAGCAGCGGCCTCGGCCTCCGCTATGATTTCCTCGCGTGTCTTTTCGCGTGGAGTGGCTGTGATATCGTCAAGAGTCATCTCTTCGTCAAAATCCCTGGATGGATGTGGATGAACTTCCTTAAGGGCCTTGGCTGGTTTACTCTGTTTCACTTCTTCCTTGGGTTGCTCTATAATAAAGTTCTGTTGCTCCTTTTCCAAGTCAGGAACACACATCACTGGCTCTTCTTCCATCTTGGTGCGGTCGGCCTTGGCGCCAAAGATAGCATCAATGAACTGAGGTTCCCGACGCAAGCGCTGTAGTGTGTCCTTGGAAGCGTTTTGGTGACTCTCTTTCTTGGAGTAGCCTGTGCCTGTACAGCCTTCAACACCTTCTATGAATACCTGGGTGGTGAAGACTGGACTGCCCGTGCTTTCGTCTTTCGTCTGATTGAGTTCACGCAATTCCAGACGGACCCGATTTTTCTGGCTCCACTCCAACAGCTTTGACTTGAAATTGACTTCCTTATAGGCCACCTTGTCAATATTAATCACCTGTGCCAAGATGCGCTTCTCCATAAAACGCATACAGGCATTGTAGCCTCTGTCCAGATAGATAGCTCCCACCAACGCCTCGAAGGCATTGCCGTTCTTGTAGCTGTTATGTGAGGTGCTATGGTCTGACGATTTGACAAGTTGATCTATACCCATTTCCTGGGCCAGCTTTCCCAGTGTGCTACGACTCACCAGTTTGGACCGTGTATTGGTCAGGAATCCCTCGCGCTTACCCTCAAAGTGACGATAGACTATGTCGCCTACCACAGCATCCAGGATGGCATCGCCTAGGAACTCCAGACGTTCGTTGTTGATGGGACGGCCTTTCTCGTTACGACGGCCTAAGCTCTTGTGCAACAGGGCTTGCTTGTAGAGGTCGATATTGCGGGGATAGAAACCCAGGATATTGTAAAGAGCAGAAAAAAGCTCCTTCTCCTTACGGAAAGGGAGCTTAATGCTGTCAATGATGTCGTTAACCCACATACTTAACTTCGTTGAATTTACTTTCGTTCGAAGGTGCAAACACGTTTGCACCTTACTCACTTATCCGTAAATTTTTTGAATACTACGCAGGCATTGTGACCACCAAAACCAAAAGTGTTGCTGAGTCCGGCACGAACCTCGCGCTTCTGGGCCTTGTTGAAGGTGAAGTTGAGGTTGTAGTCAATCTCCTCATCCTTGTCATCTTCCTCGTGGTTGATGGTGGGAGGAACAATATCGTTCTGAACAGCCAGTACAGTAGCCATAGCCTCAACAGCTCCGGCAGCACCCAGCAGGTGACCTGTCATTGACTTGGTAGACGAAATGTTCAGTTTGTAAGCTGCATCTCCGAAGACATCCTTGATGGCCTTGACCTCTGAGATATCACCTACATGGGTCGATGTACCATGTACATTGATGTAGTCGATATCCTCAGGCTTCATGCCAGCATCTTCCAAAGCGTTCTGCATCACCAGTTTGGCACCCAGTCCCTCAGGGTGAGAGGCTGTGATGTGGTGAGCGTCAGCACTCATGCCAGCACCTACCATCTCGGCATAAATCTTGGCACCACGGGCCTTGGCATGCTCCAACTCCTCAAGAATCAGACAGCCGGCACCCTCACCCATGATGAAACCATCACGGCTGGCACTGAACGGACGGCTGGCTTTCTCTGGCTCATCATTGCGGGTCGACAGGGCCTTCATGGCATTGAATCCACCTACACCCGACTCACAGATAGCTGCCTCGGCACCGCCAGCGACAATGACGTTGGCCTTGCCCAAACGAATCAGGTTGAAGGCATCTGCCAGCGCATTCGATGACGAAGCACAAGCAGAAGAGGTAATATAGTTAGGACCATGGAAACCATACATGATGGAAATCTGGCCTGCAGCGATGTCTGCAATCATCTTGGGGATGAAGAAAGGATTGAACTTGGGACCATCCTCACGATGGGCACCATAGTAAGTAACCTCTTCCTCAAAGGTCTTGATACCGCCAATACCTACACCATAGACAACACCAATGCGGTTCTTGTCCTCGGCTTCCAGATCCATAGCGCTGTCGTCGACAGCCTGCATGGCAGAAATAATGGCCAACTGGGTATAACGGTCCATCTTACGAGCTTCCTTGCGATCAATATATGCAGTGATGTCCAAGCCCTTTACCTCGCAGGCAAACTGGGTCTTGAACTTGGAAGCGTCGAAAAGGGTAATAGGTGCAGCACCGCTCTTACCTGCCAACATGGCCTCCCAAGTCTCCTTAGGAGTGTTACCCAGAGGCGTAACGGCACCCATACCTGTTACTACAACTCTTTTTAATTCCATAATTTATTAATTTGTAGACTCCCTAAGTTAGGAAACAGGGGGTCTGAACAAGATAATCCCCCAAGTTATAGAGTTGAGGGTCTGAATAGCATATTCGTCTGTTCAGACCCCCAACCCCCTAACTTAGGGGGCTAATATTATTTTGCGTTCTCCTCGATGTAAGCGATAGCGTCGCCAACAGTACCGATCTTCTCAGCCTTGTCGTCGGGGATAGAGATACCGAACTCCTTCTCAAACTCCATGATGAGCTCTACGGTATCCAATGAGTCAGCACCCAAGTCATTGGTGAAACTTGCCTCGGGCTTTACTTCTGCTTCATCTACACCGAGTTTGTCTACAATAATTGCCTTTACTTTGCTTTCAATTTCTGACATAATTTTCTTCTTTAAATGTTAATAAAATGATATCTCTTTAACTGATTGCCAACCCAAAATGTCGGCTTAGCGGGTGCAAAGTAACACATTTTTATGGAATTACGCAAATTTTTAGAAGAAAAAAGCACTTATTTATGCACATTACCCCCTAAACTGTGCATGTTTTGCAAGTGAAAGTTGTTATTTTGACACTTTTACCTGTCAAACTGTTCGCGTCTGAGTGGATAATTGTTGCGTAATGTTTCAAATTTCCGAGGCTCCATTTTCAACATTCTGCTATCTTCCAAGGGATTATAAAGTTCCAGCGGATTGCCTGTGTAGACAAAGCCTTCTGGCAGAGAGGGGGCAACTATCTTTCCTGGGTATGGAAGCTGGAAATGTCGGCATAGGGCATCTACTACCATATTGTCGGCATTTACCTTGCCGTCGGCTGAGTAGCCAGCTATATGGGGTGTCCCTATAAAGACGCGCTCTAACAGTTGTTCGTTCAAGTGGGGTTCTCCTTCCCACACATCAATGACAGCATCACGAACCCTACCCTCTTGCAATGACTTGAGCAGTGCCTCGTTGTCTACCACCTCGCCACGACTGGTGTTTATTATATAAGGAACGCGTGCGAGCCGATGGAAGAAAGCCTCGTCAGCCAGATGCATCGTAGCATACTCACCCTCATGCGTCAGAGGCACATGGAAGGTGATGACATCTGACTCACACTCTATCGCGTCCATTGTTACAAAGTCGGTCTCACCCAGCAAAGGGTCGCACACCAAGACATGCATCCCCAGACGCTCAGCCACAGCCTTCACCTTGGAACCCACATGACCACAGCCTACAATACCTATCGTCGACTGCTTCAGGCAGAGCCCTTTCTGCTGTTCCAACAACAGCAACGAGCACTCCACATACTGTGCCACAGAGGCCGCATTGCATCCTGGGCAATTCGTCCAAGCAATACCTGCCCGTTGCATATAGTCCGTATCAATATGGTCAAAACCTATCGTTGCCGTTGCCACCAGCTGGACCTTTGAGCCACTGAGCAATTGTTCGTCACAACGGGTGCGTGTGCGCACTATCAGCGCATCAGCATCCTTCACGTCCTCTGCCTTGATGTCTGCCCCGCGCAGGCTCACCACTTCGTCAGCCAGCATCTCCAGCTTCTCGTGGATATAGGGTATCTTGTCGTCTACTACTATTTTCATAATCGCTGCAAAGTTACGGAAAAACGAGAGAAATGCAAAAGGAAAGCTTGCTTTTCTTTTCATATCCGAGTGCATAGTAAGTTCGGCGAAGCCAAAGTTACGGAAAGTCGAGTGCAATACAAAACAATTTCACTTGTTTTTATTGACGAGATGCAAATTTCAAGACCACACTCTGCACCGACATATCAGAGTATCTTCGACACCTGAAGAATCTCATTT
>Ga0310695_10012614_pt1 | contig 11786 bp, 6 predicted proteins | sample RumenRJG_04DNA_FD_203882 | JGI IMG/M metagenome (GOLD analysis project Ga0310695, IMG submission 203882) | Bovine rumen microbial communities from Lethbridge, Alberta, Canada - RJG_04 (v2) (version 2) | ecosystem: Host-associated > Mammals > Digestive system > Stomach > Rumen | place: Canada... | reverse complement strand
GGCCCGGCGGGGCGTACACGTACGCGGCAAAGGCATTCGGCAGCGACCACGGGTTCATCTGCGCGTGGTTCCTCTGCCTCGTCTACACCGCGATCGTGTGGATGGACGCCGTGGCGCTCGTCATCGTCTCGCAGTTCGCCTTCGGGGACTTGATGCGCTTTGGATTCCACATGACGGTGGCCGGGCACGAAGTCAGCCTGGGGCACGTCGTCCTTTCCTCGGCCGCGATCGCGGTCTCCGCCGCGGCGTGCTGCCGCCGCTCCCTCTCCTGCCGCGCGCAGATCGCCTTCGTCGCCCTGCTCTCCGTCGGGATCGTGGCGTGCTTCTGGTCGACGCTGGCGGTGCACGACGGCGGGATCGGCTCGGTCCTGCCGGCGTTCGCCCCCGACGGCGGCAGCCCCGTGTGGCAGGTGCTGCGGATCGTGTCCGTCGCGCCCTGGCTCTTCGTCGGTTTCGAGGCGATATCGCAGTCGTCGGCCGAGTTCGGATTCCCCCACCGCAGGTCATTCCTGGTGATGACGTCCGCCCTCGCGGCGGCGACGCTGGGCTATGTCCTGCTCACGGCCGTACCAGTGCTCGCCCCGGCGTCCGGCGGTTGGGTGCAGACGGTGCGGGAGATGGGGCCGAACGTGGAGCTGCACGCCTTCGCGGCCGCCGGAGGCTACATCGGGAAGGCCGGCGTCGCGGTGGTCGGGCTTACGCTCGTCGGGCTGATATTCACCAACCTAGTCGGCAACATGTTCGCGGCGAGCCGCCTCCTCTCGGCAATGGCGGACGACGGCGTGCTGCCCGCGTGGTTCGGGGGCAAGGGCGCGGACGGCTCGCCCAGAAACGCCGTCGTCGCGATAACGTGCGTCTCGCTGGGTGTCGTGTGGCTCGGGAAGTCCGTCATCGGCATCGTGGTCGACACGTCTCTCGTCGGCGCGGCGGTCGCGTCCGCGTACACCTCCGCCGCGACGTACCGGACCGCTCGCGCGGCAGGCGCGCGCGCCTCCGCCGCCGCGGGAATGTGCGGGCTGGTAGTGGCCGTCTCGTTCATACTGCTCTACATTCTGCCGAACTTCCTCTCCGACGACCCGACGATGATGTCCACCGAGTCGTTCCTCGTGCTCATCGCATGGTGCATCGCGGGGCTGGTCTCGTTCCTCTCGCTCTTCCACCACGACCGCCTGCGGAGGTTCGGTCGCTCAACGGTGGTGTGGACGTCGCTCCTGGGGGTGATACTCCTGCTGTCGTTCCTGTGGATGCGCCAGAGGACGTACGAGACGACCGAGCTGGCGTTCAACGACATCGTCACCACCCACTCCAGGTCATGCAGGCCGATCGACGACGGGCACGGCGGCGCGCACGACTGGAAGACCGTGCTGCGCGGCAGGCTCTCGGACGTGAACCACTCGATCATGCGCAACAACCTCGTCCAGGGCGCGCTCATAGTCCTGGCCCTCGCCCTCATGTTCTGCATCTACGCCATACTCAGGCGCCGGGAGCGCGAGCTTGAACGCGAAAAGGCACAGGCGAAGAGCTACTTCTTCTCGACCGTGAGCCATGACATCAGGACCCCGCTCAACGCCATCATCGGCTTCTCGGAGATGCTGAAGTCGGGGCTGCGGACGGAGGAGGAGCGCGAACAGGCGATAGACTCCATCATGGTGAGCGGCAGGACCCTGCTTGGACTCATCAACGACGTGCTGGACCTCTCGAAGCTCGAGTCAGGGAAGATGGACATCTCGCCGGAGCCGACGAACGTCCCGAGGCTCATGCGCGTGGTGATGGACGCGTTCCGCGTCTCCGGCGACAGGCCCGGGCTGGAGCTGCGGAACAGGGCGGACGACATGCCGCAGCTCATGCTCGACCCCCAGCGGCTCAGGCAGATCGTCTTCAACCTCGTCGGCAACGCGGTGAAGTTCACCCAGCACGGGTACGTAGAGCTGCGCGCGTCGTACACCCGCCGCAAAGGCGCGCAGGACGGCGAGTTCAGGCTAGAGGTCGAGGACACGGGCTGCGGGATATCCGAAAAGGACAAGCTCAACATCGGCTCCGCGTACGTGCAGGTCGGCTCAAGGCATTCGCGCAACGGCGGCACCGGGCTCGGGCTCGCCATCTGCAGCCAGCTCGCCGCCGCGATGGGCGGCAGTCTCGGCGTGGAGTCGGAGCTAGGCAAGGGCTCGACGTTCTCGGTCACCATCCCCGGCGTGAAACATGCCGCCGCCGCGCCGCAGGACGCGGACTCCGGCGACAAGGCCCCCGCGGAAGCGGCCACGCAGGCCGGCCCCATGCACATCCTTCTCGTCGACGACTCGAAGATGAACGTCACGGTGCTGAAGGCGCTCCTGAAGCACATAGGGAACTTCAAGACCGCGTCCGCCAGCGACGGGCGCGAGGCGCTTGCCCTTCTGGAGGCATCCGGCGCGGAGCCGTTCGACATGGTGCTTACGGACATGTGGATGCCGAACCTCGACGGCAAGGGGCTCGTCAAGGCGATCCGCGCAAACCCCGCGCTCGCCTCGCTGCGCGTCGTCGCGGTGACGGCGGACGTGGAGTTCCAGGGCAAGGCCGCCGACATCGGATTCGACGAACTTCTCCTCAAGCCGGTCACGATAGACAAGCTGAGGAAGGTTCTCTCGTGGAAGGGGCAGCAATGAGGATCGCGCATGTACTGAGGCGGCTATCGTTCGACGACTGGGGCGGGACGGAGCAAGTCGTCTGGAACCTCGCAAAGGCGCAGAGGGCGGCGGGGCACGAGGTGCGGCTCTTCGCTACGACCGCGCTGTGCGGCAAGGAGCGCGAAACCGTCGACGGGCTCGACATCCTCCGGTTCAAGCCCATATACCCTTGGTGGCCGATGCCGAAGTCGCTCGTCGCTGAACTCGACCGCAAAGGCGGCAATCCATTCGTGCCCGGCCTCGGGAAGGCGCTTCGCGAATGGAAGCCCGACGTCATCCACTGCCATGCAATGGCCCGGATCGCCGAGCTGTGCCTGAGGGTTGGGGAACGGACAAGGTGCGTGATATCGCTCCACGGCGGCGGGGCGAATGTCCCCGGCGTGGAGGCGAAGAGCCTGAAGGCGCCGACGCGCAGGCGCATCCCCTGGGGCAAGATGCTGGACTACGCGCTTGGCTGGACGCGACGCATCCCCGAGGACTTCGGCGGCATCGTCTGCGTCGGCGAAGACGAGTACGACCGCTACAAGGCGATCCACCCTCATGTGATGTTTCTGCCCAATGGCGTCGACACGTCACTGTTCCCAACTCCAAGCTCCAAGCTCCAAGCTCCAATATCTCCCTTCTCTGCGTCGCGAGAATAGACCGGCAGAAGAACCAGATGGCGCTTGTCGAGGCGTTGGCCCGCCATCCGGGCACGACGCTCCGGCTCGTCGGACCCGCCACCCAGCCGGACTACCTTGAGGAGCTGAAGGCGAAGGCGGAGGAACTCGGCGTCTCGGATCGCGTCGCCTTCGTCGGGGCGTTTCGCCCGGGAAGCCCTGAGCTGATTGCAGAATACGAAAACGCCGACGCCTTCGTCCTTGCAAGCCGCCACGAGCCATTCGGCATAGTCGCGCTGGAGGCGTGGGCGGCAGGGCTGCCCGTCGTGGCAAGCGACGTCGGGGGGCTTGGAAGGCTTTGCGCCAGGCACCCCGACGCGGCGATCTCGTTCGACTCCGCCTCCGCCGCCGACCTCGATCGGGCTCTCGACGAGCTTTCCAGGCGGATTGCTTCGGGCGCCGTGAAGGCGATGTCCGAGGCCGGGCGCAAAGCCGCGGCGGAATATGACTGGCACCGCCTTTCCGCCAGACTCGTGGACTTCTATTCGGAGATCAAGTAAGCCACCCCCCCCCCCCTGTAAAATTCCTATTAAAACGGGTTGATTTTTTCGCGAAAATATGCTTTAATATCATCTTCAAATCAAAAACTAAAACCGATGGAAGATAATACGACTACAGAAGCTGACCAAGCTAGGCTTCGCAGCCTGTTTGCCTTCAACAAGGTAGCATGGATCATCGTCAAAAAATGGTGGTTCGTGCTGCTTCTGGTTTTCTGTGCACTGTCCACGGCGCTAGGGGTGTATCTTTCGAAACGCGCCCAGAAAAGCGTCAACCGCTACGAAGCCACGACCCGCCTCATGTTCACGCCGAAGAAGATATCGAGAATCGAGAACATGGGCAACAGGCAGCTGATGTCCATCCTCGAGCGCGGCTCGATAAAGCGCGAAGTCGCCTCGCACGTCAAGATGGACGAAGAGGAGCGCATGTGCGTGGGCCTGGCCCTGAAGGTCGAGCAGGACAAGCGCCAGAGCAACCTGTTCACGCTCACCGCGACGTCGAAGTCACGCCAGGGCGCGGCCGACAAGGTCAACATCTACGCGGAGCTGCTTGCGGAGGAGTACGTCAAGTTCAGGTCGGCCGACTTCGACGACTGGAAGAAGAACATCGAGTCGAGGCGCGACAACGTCGCAAGGGAGATCGCCAAGCTGGACGTTGCCGAGTCCGAGCTCACGACCCGCATAGGCGTCCTCTCCCCGAAGGAGGCCCTGCTGGCCATCAACTCGCTGATCTCCGACCAGCGGCGCAACCTCTCGGCGCTCGGCGTGGACCTCGCCAACGAGGAGCTCAAGAAGAAGAAGCTCGAGGCCGCGATCGGCAACAATGGAAAGGCCGTCATGGACAACGCCCAGGCGATCCGCCGCCGCGTCGACGCGATAACGGCGGTTGACGACGAGCTGACGAAGCTGCGCGAGAAGTTCACGGACACCAACCCGAAGGTGTCCGGCAAGATCAAGGAGCGCGCGGACCTCGTGAAGGAGCTGGAGGACTTCCTGAAGTCCAAGGGCGCCGAGGGCGTGGACATCGAGAAGATGGACCACCTGGAGAAGACCGCCGGCGCCCTCGCCGACTGCGCGACGAGGATGGAGGCGATCGACGAGCGCAAGCTCACCCTCGAGCAGGAGATCAAGGCGAACGAGAAGGACGCGTCGAAGCTCGTCGCGGACGTCATCGAGTACGACAAGATAGAGTCTCGCCGCAAGGACTTAAAGGCGTCCCTCCGCGACCTCGAGGAGCAGCTCGACAACATCGCCTACGCGTCGGTGGCCCTCAGGAACGACCTCCGCCAGATCGAGCGCGCGTCCGGCGCGGAGGACCACGGCTCATTCGGCATCAAGGAAGCGGTGTTCTCCCTCGGCGGCGCCGGCGCCTGCACCTTCGCCCTCATGCTGGTCATCCTCGCGTCGGGGCTGATGTTCGGCTACGTCCGCGGCGGAAAGGAGATATCCGTCTACAGCGAAATCAACTTCCTCGGCTCGCTCCCGAAGTGCAAGGCAATGTCTGAGGAGGAGGAGCGCGACGTCATGGTGGTCGTGGCGCAGAAGGCGCTAAGCGCCGGGCGCGACGCGAAGATCGTGCTCGAATGCAGGCTTCCGGGCGTGAAGATAAACCCGAAGTTCACGGAGGTCATGGACTTCACGGCGTCGATGTCCGGAGTCAGGTGCTTCATCGTGGACATCGTGTCGCAGGAGGGCTTCACCCCGCACGACGGATGCCAGGAGATGCTCGGCGTCGTCCGCAACGGGCAGCACGGCTGGTTCCCGATGGCGAGCAAGTATTCGCTCGCCCCCACGGAAATCGAGATGCTCAAGGCAGACTTGGCCACTCTCAACGAGGAGTACGACAACATATTCATCCGGCTTAAGGAACATGTGCGCGTCGGCGGGGCGTTCTTCGACCAGATCCTGCAGCTGTGCGGCGCGGTGCTGCTGGGCGTCGGCGACCGCACGACGACCCGCCGCGTCTTTGCGTACGCAAGGCGGCACATGAAGGCGTCGGGGAAGACAATCATGGCCATAGCCACAGGCGCGAAGGCCAAGGTCGTCCGCGAGGAAATGGAGGTGCTGAAATGAGTCGTATTGCGCTTGCCACGACAGGACTTGCGGCGCTTGGGCTCGCGGTCGGCGGATGCTACCCGGACAGGCTGACGTCCCACTTCGACACTGCGTTCGAACTCACGAACACCGACGACGACAGCGCCATCCTGGACGAGACCGCCCGCACGGAGGAGGACGAGGCCCGCATCAGGAAGCGCCTGATGGAGCTCGAGATGGAGGAGGAGCCGGTGTACCACATGAACGCCGGCGACGAGATCGAGATAAGGGTGTACGACCACCAGGACCTCGGCATGCTGACGAAGATCGGCCCCGACGGCATGGTGGGCTTCGCGTTCATGGGCCAGGTCAAGCTGAGCGGCCTCACGATCGCCGAGGGCGCGGAGGCCATCCACAACGGGCTCAAGGACTACGTGAGGAACCCGGTCGTGAGCATAACGGTGAAGACCGTCCACAGCGAAACGGCCACCATCTCCGGCCTGTGCGCCCACCCGGGCGTGTACCCCGTCTCGAACGCCACGAGGCTCGCCGACCTCTACGCGATGGCGGGGGCCAGCGCGGCGCGTCTCTTCAACGGCGTCACGGTCGACGCGGCCGACCTCGACCACTCGTACATCATCCGCAACGGCGCGATCCTCCCGGTCGACTTCCACCTCGCCATAGAGAAAGGCGACCGCCTCAACAACATCAGGATACGCAAGGGCGACTACGTGTTCATCGCGCAGAGAATGGAGGCGTCAGTCACGATCTGCGGCGAGGTCAAGAACCCCCACAAGCGCCTCTTCGAGCCGAACATGGGCCTGATAGAAACGCTCACCTCCGCGGGTTGGATGCTTGAGACGCACTGGAAGCACGTGATCATCATCCGCGACGGGCTCGTCCATCCAAAGATGTACAAGGTCAACGTGGACGGCATACTCGCAGGCAAGTGCAGGAACATCAACCTCAAGGCCGGCGACATCGTCTACGTGCCCAAGGACGACATATCCGAATACAACGTGTTCGTGAGGAAGCTCCTGCCTACGGCGCAGCTCATCAACCTCCTCACTTCGCGAGTCACGGCGTTCTCCGGCAACTAGCGCATGAAATACTTCCTGTTCACACTCGCCGCGTTCGGCATGCTGCCACTCACGTTCCTGCTGGCGGTGAACACCCGCTTGATGCGTTTCGTGGTCTATGCGATCATGCTGGCGCTGTGCAAGTTCCAGTCGACGGCCATCAACTTCCTCTCGCACGAGGAGTACCATGGCTCGGCGCGCGGCATGGAGGTGAGCCTCATCTACCTGTTCTCGATTGCGATCCTCTTCGCGGCGAAGCTCAAGGGCAGGGTCAAGGGCTTCTTCCCGGAGGGAGGATACAAGATCTACGCGCTGTACTTCCTCCTCTGCCTCCCCAGCCTCGCGAACGCGGAGAGCCGCCTGATTTCGTGGCTTGAGATATGGAAGATGATGATGGTGTTCGTCGTCTACCTCTCCGTCTACGCCTATCTCAAGACCACAAACGACTTCAAGGCGATCATCAAGGCGTTCCTGATTGTCGTATTTCTCAACTTCTTCCCAGTGCTGGACCAGCACTACTTCTCCCCGCGCTACCAGGCGCACGGCCTGTTCGCGCACTGGAACTGCATGGCGATGGCGCTGCATCTCTTCGGCACGCTCCTCTTCGCCCGGTTCCTGACGCACGGTCTGCGCACGCTCTTCGACAAGGCCTGCTTCGCCGGCTTCTGCGTGTCGATTCTCTCCACTATGTGGTCCTATTCCAGAGGCGCGTTTCTCGTCATGCCGCTCTCGTACGGTCTTACGGCCCTTGTCTGCATGATATACACGGACAAGAGGATGTTCTTCCGGCGCATGATCCCGATCGCGGCGGTGGCGGCCGTCGGAATCGTCGTCATCATGCCGAGGGTCATAAATCGCTTCCTCAACGCGCCCCAGGCGTCAACCGACACGAGGGTGGAGCTTGCGCACTGCGCGTGGGAGATGATCAAGGACAAGCCAATGGCCGGGGTGGGCATCAACAACTGGAGCCTGAAGATGTCCCCGGACTACCCCTACCAGGCCCTCGCCAGCGACGAGATGGGCTACGAGCTGACGTACGTCGGGATCGTCGAGACGGTCTACCTCCTCGTAGGAGCAGAGTGCGGCATCCCCGCGCTCATCGCGATGCTCATCTGGTTCATGTGGTACCTGTTCCTGTGCGTCCGGCTCCTGCGGCGGCTCAAGGGCACGCCCTGGTTCTTCATCCCCGCAGGGCTGCTGGGCGGCCTGACCGCCAACTACCTCCAGAGCTTCCTTGAATGGGTCCTCCGCCAGCAGATGAACCTCGTCTGCCTGCTGTTCATGTTCGCCATGCTGTCATACCTGGCCACGGACTGGAAGCGCCTGACCAACAGCGTCAACCGGAAATCGCAATGAAGCTGGACTTCGCAAGAAACATGAGGCGGAACATTCTCTCGTCCGCTGTCAACAACATCATCCGGCTCCTCTTCCCCTTCCTGAACCGGACGCTCTTCCTCTGGCTCCTCGGCCCCGCGTACCTCGGGCTCAACGGTCTCTTCGGCTCCATCCTCGGCGTGCTGATGCTCGCGGAGCTCGGCTTCGGCTCCGCCGTCATCTCCTCGATGTACAAGCCCATCGCCGACGACAACCGCGAGCTGACATGCGCCTACCTGCGCTTCTACCGCACCGTCTACCGCTGGGTGGGCGGTGTCATCTTCTTCGGCGGGCTGTGCCTGCTGCCCTTCCTGAGGAAGCTCATCCACGGCAACGTGCCGCCTGACATAGACCTGCACATCCTCTACATAATCCACCTCGCCAACGCGGCGATAAGCTACTTCTTCTTCGCCTACCGCGGCTCCGTCCTCGCCGTCCACCACCGCAACGACGTGCTGAACAACGTACGCACCTTCACCTCCATCGTCCAGTACGTCGTCGTGTTCCTCATCCTGCTCCTCACCCGCAGCTACTACCTCTACGTCGTCGCGACGGTCTTCTTCACGATCATCTCCAACCTGCTGATCTTCCGCGAGTCGCGGCGCCTCTTCCCGGCCATCGAGCCGCGCGGCGCCCTCCCCGCCGAGAACCGCCGCCGCGTCCTGTCGGACGTGAAGTCGGTGTTCATGCACAAGATCGGCGGCGTCATCTCCTATTCCTTCGACAACATCGTCATCTCCGTGTTCCTCGGACTCGTCGCCGTCGCCGCGTACGGCAACTACTACTACGTGGTCACGTCCGTCGCCGGCATGGTCAGCATCATCTACAAGTCGGTGCTCGGCGGTTTCGGCAACAAGATCCACACCGAGACGAAGGAGGAGAACTTCAGGCTCTTCATGAAGATGGTGCGCATTACGCAGATATGCATCCTCTGGAGCTCCGCGATGATGGCGGCCTTGTACCAGCCGTTCATATCCGCGTGGACAAGGGGAGACCCGACGCTGATGCGCCATGCCCTCACGCCCGTTCTGATGATCCTCTACTTCTACGTAAACCAGTCGCGGCAGATGCTGCTGTCGTTCAAGGCCGCCGCCGCCCTCTGGAAGCAGGACCGGTGGAAGCCCATCGTCGCGAGCCTGGTGAACCTCGCCTTCAACTTCGCGTTCGTCATCTGGCTCCCGGACGCCTACAAGCTCGACGGCGTAATCCTCTCGACGATCATCAGCCTTGTCGCCATCCAGGTCCCGTGGGAGGCGCACGTCGTGTTCAAGTACTTCTTCAACGGGGCGCAGGCGAAGGTCTACTGGTGGATGCACGTCCGCTACGCCCTTCTCACCGTCGTGCTCTGCGCCATCGCATGGGACACCGCCCGGCTGATTCCGTTCGACGGAGTCGGCGGTGTCGTCGCCAAGGGCGCGGTGGTCGCGACCGTCACCGTCTTCACGATGCTGATGGTGTTCCCCAACGTCATCTCGGCGCTGCGCGACAGGAAGGCCAAGTAGCAGCGCGCCGCGCCCCGGTGGCCGGCGCGGCTACCGCCCGCCCGTGAGCAAGGCGTACGCCTTCGGGAGCCACCTCTTCAGGGTCTCCGCCGCCGCGAGCGCCAGCAGGATCGGCACGGCTATCCTAATCGCGAACAGCCCAAGCGCGGGGACGTGCAGGCGCGTCGCGAGGATGTCCTGCGTCCGCGCGCACGTCACCGTCGAGATGATCCCGAGATGCGCGGCATAGACGAAGAACGAGTCCTTCACCACCGAGAGCCGCAGGAAGCGCGACGCCCCCGGCACCAGGTCGTACAGCGTCCAGACCGCCAGCACGCCAATGGCGGTGACCACCTTGGCCAGCATCCTCTGGACCGCCAGAAGGCCGCCGCCCGTCGGATGAAGGAAGTGTATGTACGTGAATAGCGCACACCCCCCGAGCCAGAGAACAGGCCACAGAGGGTTCCGCTGGCGACGCAGCGGGTAGTCGGCGGCGTGGATCGAGAGGAACAGCCCCACGGAGAAGTAGAATACGCCGGCGAGGCTGAACCCCGTCTCAAACAGGTTCCACCAGCGCCCGGGCACCCAGTCGTGCATCAGCAGCGCCCCGAACGACGCGCAAAGGAAAGCCGCGCCCGCCAGCCTGGATCTCAGCAGCCTGAGCAGCGCCGGCGCGATCAGCACGAGCATCATGAGGTTCCTTACGTACCACATCACGCTTGCGACGGGCAGATGGAAGAGGTCCCCGCCGTATACGTACACAATGTTCCAAAGCGATCCCGGCGCGGCGTGGAGATGCGTGTTGTGCAGAAGCGCCCGCCCCGCCGCGTGGTTCCCGTACATCGTGAACGGCACGACCGTCAGCGCGTAGACCGTGCACCAGAGGAGGTACGGCACGAGCAGCGTCTTCGCGCGCTTTCCGAGCGCCTGCGCGTACCACCCCTCCCGCGATCCGCCGCATGACTTCACGCCAAGCAGATAGCCGGAGATCACGAAGAACGCCGGGACGGCGAAAGTCGGCATGATCCTGCCGATGAACACCACCGCCCACGCAGGCAGTCCGCCCCCCGCCGCGAACGACTTGTCGTAGGCGTGCAGCACGACGACGAAACACGCGCTGATGAACGACACCACAGTGAGCTTCGCGCTCAGCTCCGGCGATATTGCAGTTGTTGTCTCCTGTTTCGGCATACGGAGATTATACCACATTTCGCCGACTCCGGCCCGTGAGCTTTTGAAAAATGTCAATGGCAATGTCGCATTCGATTTGGTATAATTAACGTAACCGAGGAAACAATGAAACGTAAATTGCCAAAACTGACGGTGGTCGTGCCCTGCTACAACGAGGAGGCCACGCTGCCGGTGTCGTACCCGCTCTTCGCCGACGAGCTGGGGCGGATGACGGCCTCGGGGCGCATCGCCCCGGAAAGCGGCGTCCTCTTCGTGGACGACGGCAGCTCCGACGCCACTTGGCAGACGATATGCGACATCGCCGGCCGCGACCCGCGGTTCGCCGGCATCCGCCAGAGCAGGAACCGCGGACACCAGTGCGCACTCTGGGCCGGGATGACCGAGGCGCGCGCGCTCGGATGCGACATCGCGATAACCATCGACTGCGACGGACAGGACGACGTGCACGCCATGTCCGAGATGGTCGACGAGTACGCGAAAGGCGCCGACGTCGTCTACGGCGTGCGCAACGACCGCTCCTCCGACACGTTCTTCAAGCGCTTCACGGCCGAGAGCTTCTACCGCATCCAGGCCGGCATGGGCGTCGAGGCCGTCTACAACCACGCGGACTACAGGCTCCTCTCGGCGCGCGCGCTCGACGCCCTCTTCGAATACGGCGAGACGAACCTCTACCTGCGCGGGATGATCCCGCTCGTGGGCTTCAAGTCGGCGAAGGTGTTCTACTCCCGCAAGGAACGCGTCGCCGGCAAGAGCCACTACCCTTTCCTGAAGATGCTGGGGTTCGCGGCGGACGGCATCACCTCGCTCT
>Ga0310695_10012612_pt1 | contig 11788 bp, 8 predicted proteins | sample RumenRJG_04DNA_FD_203882 | JGI IMG/M metagenome (GOLD analysis project Ga0310695, IMG submission 203882) | Bovine rumen microbial communities from Lethbridge, Alberta, Canada - RJG_04 (v2) (version 2) | ecosystem: Host-associated > Mammals > Digestive system > Stomach > Rumen | place: Canada... | reverse complement strand
AGAATCACTCTTTACGCGCGCTTTGCTCAGCTCGTTCCTTAAGATACTCTGTATAATCTCGTTTGGCGTCGATAACGACGCCGCCTAACCTTGCCCTATGCCCGTTTCGAGCAGTTTCCGGCGGAGGCGTCATATAATTGGTCCCATACATGTGACACAAGGCGCTATGATAGTTTTTGGGCGCGGCAAACTTCCTTCCCGCCAACTCGAGCATTGTGTAAGGTTCCAAGTCTTGAAGTTTGAACTTTGGAAAGAGAGGCGAGAGATCAAGCGTACAGGATCTTTTCGTGCGTTTAGGCGAAAGAGACGCTAAACGAAGCGCTCCCATGCTGAGAGCGCGCCGCAGAGGTTCCGGAACGAGCATGAGAATCCTGCCGGTCAGGCGCGTCCATTTGTTGGGAGGATAACCTTGCGCTCGCCAGAATTCGACGCGGTGTAACGCGCTTGATAGAGTCAAAATCGCTTGTTGGAACATAAAACCGCTACGAGAATTGGCGACCCCGATCAATGGGTATACGTCTAGCGCGATTCCGTGACATATCTTCTGGTTAGCGCGATCCCAACGTAAAAACGTCGTTCCTTTGCGATATACGCGCGTCCATAACCAAGGATGCTGCGGCGTGTTCCCTGGCGTTTGGATCACATATTTATCGCTCAATTCTCGCAGAGCCAGTCGACAAAATTTTCGATAATCCTCGATCGGCATCGCCAGATCGGCGTCGTCGTCCCAAGGGATAAAATTGTGTTCGCGAACCGCTCCGAGCAACGTTCCGCAAAAGATCCAATATCGTAGGTTATGTCTCTGACAAAACTCGTCGATATCGCTCATCATATCGAGCAGGACTTCGTGAACTTCCTTGAGCGTGTCGTCGGTCCTGTCGTTTTCTGTTTCGCTGGACGTCATAACATATTCTACGGTAAAAGGAAACGCTTTTGAAATAGACGATCTTATTTCTCGGGGAGTCGAACCGGCTTCGACGGTCGACCGTCCCGCTTGCGCGGCGTATCGTCGCTTATATGGGAACGGACTTAAACGTCTGACGGTTCGTCTAACGCTTGCTTGACGAGCCGTTTCCACTGACCGATCACGCGATCCGGTTGGAAGGGGACCGAAGACGTTCGCGCGCGCGCGCCGAGCGCCTCGCGGAAAGCCGCGTCGTCGGCGAGTCGCGTTAACGCCGCGGTCGTCTGATCCTCGCTGCCGACGTCCACCAGAAAACCGTTTTCACCGTGTCGGATAACGTCTACAGAACCTTCGCATCGCGTGGAAACACAGGGAAAACCCATGGTCATACACTCCAGCAACGCGTTGGAAAGCCCCTCGTAATCGCTTGAAAGAACGAAGGTTTCGGCGTCGGCTATCGCCGAATGTACGTCTCGGACATGTCCGAGGAATTGTACGGCGTCATGTAATCCCAAAGAATCCGCAAGAGCCCGCAGCTCTTCCGACGATTCTCCTTCGCCATAAATCGAAAGAACATAGTCGCTATGCGTTCGATGAAACGCGGCAAACGCTCGAATCAACATCGCTTGGTTTTTCTGCGGCGTCAGTCTGGCGACGTTTACGATTCTGCGACGTCCTCCTACGCGTAGACAAGACGTCGCCACAGGATTCACGATAACGCTACTGTGATCTTGAACCTTCCGGGAAAACTGGCTCCTAACCGTCTCTGTCTGAAAAACTACATGATCGGCGGTCTCGTAAATCCCCTCGATCTCTTGGAAATGTTCCGGATCTCTTTTCATGGGACTGTTCCGCTCGGAACAAATTGCTTTGGCCTTTTCCGCCGTCCAGACGTTCAATTTGTTCATAGTGAACATAAAGGAGACGGCGACCGCGATTTTCAGCGACTCTTTCATCTCACGGACAAACGCCGCTCTACCCCTCATGATCGTTTCAAAGTCGCCTTCAAAACGCGGAATGGCGAACGTCTCTATGCCCGGAGACAGGGGGTAGGTCTGGCCCTTGTCTTGAATGTACAACATGACCACCCGATAGTCGTCTGACAGACCGCACGCCAAACGACAAGCGACGCGTTCCGCGCCTCCTCCGTATAAAGAGGAGCACATGATCATGACTCCTGGCCGGAAGTCGCCTTTATCCTTCGACAACGGGCGTGTTTCGTACATGCAATTTCGGTTTTTTAGCGGATGATGCGCGTTGCGATATTATCTCAAGGCTAACGTTCGGGCAGAAGGGGCGATTAGGAGCCCGACGGAATCTCCTGAGCGGTCATGTCGTCAAAGTAAAAGTTGTCGACTCCATAGCGATTGATAAGAGCGCATAGATTGAAAACGAATTCTTTATCGAGCGCGTCGCCAAGTTCGTGCAAACGATCGATGTAGATCGTGAGATAACGGCTTATGAGATCGTGAATCTTCTGTATTCGATCTAGCGTCTTTTGAGGCCTAATCTCTTTGGCAAAGACAGGTATTCCGTCGTCGCCAATGTAATTGACCGCCGGTTCAGGAGAGGTGAAATACGCCTCAAGTTTCAGCTCCGTGTCGTAGTTCATCAGATCATGGTCGAAGAAATAGCGGACGTTCTCTGAATACTTTGAGACATATTCCGGTATTCCGACGTAGTATCCGTCAAATTTGGCGATATGCTTTCCCAGCATCATCAGGCTGCCGCCTTCCGATACGAAATCCATAAGGGCGCATTTCTTTCCGGCGAGACGTTCTCGTTCAAGATACCGTCGATAGTTTTTCCTGTATTGTTCCGCTAATTCGTGGAGCGTCGGGATGTTCTTTTGATAATAATCGTCGACAGATTCTCCTTGGTAAGGGAGTAGCTTGCCGGCAGGGACGCTAAAAACTTGGCGGAGCAACTTTGGAGGATCGTTTTTATAATTGTATATGTAGAAGAAATATTTTCCTACGTTAAAGTCGTCCATTACGGTTAGAAAAACCGCATGCCTATTCATATAGAAGTATTTGCCGGGCGGCAATAAATTCTGAAACTTTTGTCGTAATCGATTATACGCCTCCAGCAGAATCCATCCGTCTCTTGAAACGAGCAGAAAATAATCGTATTCTTTTCCCCGTAACTCGCCGCATACCCATAACAGGTATCCTAGCATCAACGGCGCGACGATCATATTGGCGATCTGGATATCGTCGTTTGACTCGAAAGGATTGTCAAATCCGAGCGCGACGCTCAGGCCTAACGTCTTTCGTTCCGCAAGGCTTCGACTTGCTTCAATGATTTCCGCGAACCCGCTTTGTTTAGCGGCGTCCAGACAACTGGGAACATAAAAGACGTCCAGCCCATACTTTATAGCTATCGTATAGTCTGAGTAACGGTTGTCGCCGATATGCAGGACGGTTTCGCCGTCCTTTCTTGACTTGAGCAATTCCTCAAACAGTCCGTCTTGCTTGAGTTTGTGGAATTCATGGGACAAGTACAGTTCATGATATCCCGTGATCCCGTGCTTTTCTAGAAGAGTTCGAATAAAGTCCTGATCTAAATACATGTCGCTGACGAGCGCGATCGTCTTGTTCCGCTCTTTGGCGTACTCAAAAACTTCGACCATGCTGTCGCGCGGAACAATGACGTCGGACTCGATTTTCAGTTCTGTCCGTCGCAGGGTTTCAGCGGTTTGATCGTCGTATCCGCAATTTTCCTTCAGCCAGCGGTAGAACCCGTCCAAAGAAAGCTGAGGACGGGTCGTCTGGACGTGATACCGAAAATCGGCAAATCCCTTGACGCCGGTTTGTTCTTCGACGATTTCGAATACGTCTTTAGGATACAGGACGAGTCTTTTCAATAGAGTGTCAAAGATATCAAAAGAAACGACGTCATGTCGGTCGATCGCCTCTAGCAGTTCCTTTCTATCGACAGAGGCGTCGACGACTTCGCCAGCTGTCGACACGTAGTTTTGAAAGACAAAGAAACGAAGCAGTCTAGAGTCGATTCTATAATCGCGAGGAATAATCCCGTCTCTTGCCGTATCTACGCCGATATGGATAATTTTTTTACCGGGGTTTTGTTCAGCCAGACGACAAAAATACAGATCGCTTTCTGTCCTTTGGAAAAGCCGTCCGTCGAGGTCTATCCCTGCCGACTTAAGCGGCGCGGCTTGTTCTTCTTTATCCCAGAGAAAGTAGAGTTCTTTTCCCTGTTTTTTCAGCCACTCGTAAAGAATCAGAAACCTGCGCCGAATCGTCCAGCGGTTCCACGCTTTAAGGCAATCTGTCGCGACGTAAGGAATCGCGATGGAAATAACGTCGTATTCCGCAAGCGCTTCTTTCCACTGAGAAATCGTCAGATGTTTTTGCTCGGTCAGTTCGCGATGTGTTTCGAGTAGATCGACGCCAAAAATATCAAACAGCGGCGTTCCTTGTTTCTCGCAAGATTCGCAGACGGCGTTGTAATCCGGCTCGTCTTCACGGCGACAATCGGTCAAGAGCGCCAGTTCGGCGTCTTTTGGCGCCTCGGACGCGCCCGGTTTCAAAATACAATGAAAGTGATAATCCGAATCAAAGCGTCGTACGATCGCGTCCAGATATTTGCCGGGGTACAGCGCAATTCGGCGCCCCTTGAAGCGGCGGAAACGTTCGTCAAAATTCTGTAGGATATAGTCCAGTTCCGTCATTGTTCGTTAAATATAAATTTTAAATTGCAGAATCGTTTGACTTTCTTGACGAACAACGTCCCTTCTTCAATCTTGCCGAATGGCGACGCCTCTCTTACCGCGGTCTTTTCAAAGCCAAACGATTCGTCGCTGAACAAACGGCGGGGCTGTCGCAACGATAAACTACGTTCCTCGGCGTCGCTTGAAACGTCGAACGAACGGATTCAAGTTAACTCGCCCACGGGGGAAAAACGGCGGAAAGTTTCCTATGGGACATGCAACGAATATTTCGTTTCTCCAGTAAAGCGTGGATTTCTTTCCAGATAACCGGATTTCCCGTGACAACGACGATAGCGTCGTCCGGTATTTCTATTTGGTCTATTCCCCACACGCTCCTGCCCATAAGGACAGACGGCGAGTTTTCGGGGTCCTTCGTTAGGAAACCTTCGACGAGGACGTTGTGTCGTTTTAGCATTTTACAGGTCGTCTGACCGAGAGGACCGACGCCGTAAACGTACGCGCGTCGGTATTTCAGAATCTCTTCCAACGCTTCCGGGTTTGTCGAGTAGCGTCCGTTTTCGCCGTACTCCAATTGAATGTAAGTCATAAAGTACCGATATATCGTTTTATCGGGTTCTTTGACGAACACTCCCTCCAGATCGTACCCGTTCTTCATCATCTCATAAAGAGAAATCGCACAATGGTACATGTTTGTAACGTTGGTTTCCGCGGTGGCGTCGTGAAGACCGTGCTTCGCGAGGAACTCGTTCATGTGGTATATGTTCATGAGGTACCCATGAAGGTTCTTTGGCGATTTCGGGCTGCTCATGACCGAATTAGGACGAATCCGTAAGGTAAAATACTGTTTGGGGACGTATCTGACCCTTTTTGCGACAAGAATTCCGGCAAAAATGAAGAACTCGTCCTCGTGTTCGCAACCTTCCAGATATCGGATTTCATTCTGTTGAATCAAATCTTTACGCCAGAACGATCGTTGAGGATAGCTGGTCCATTCGTTATTCCGGAAAAAGTCGTTCATTAATTCGATTCCGGAAACGACCTCGTCTCGATATTCTCCTTTTCGAATCAAGAAAGGAGGAACATGGGCTTTTTTTAGATCTTCGCTTTCGTACTTTATGAGGCTGTCAAAGAATATGGCGTCGAGAGAATCTCGATCCGCCAATTCTGAGAGTTCTTTTAGCGTTTCCGGCGCTATTGTGTCGTCGGAGTCGAGAAAATAGAGGTATTCCCCCTTCGCATGATCTATGCCTTGGTTGCGACCGTAGCCTTGACGGTGGTTTTTATCGAGATGGATAACCTTTACCCTGGCGTCTTCTAAGGCGTACTTGTCCAGAATTGCTCCGCAACGATCCGGAGAATAATCGTCAATACAAATAACCTCAATATCTTTCAGCGTTTGACACAGGACGCTGTCTATGCATTCGGGGAGATAATCTTCCGTCTTGTAGACGGGGATGATTACGCTGACTTTAATATCTGACGAACTCATTTTTCAATTACAAACGAGGCTTTCTATCTGGATTCATAGCACGACGGTTTTTCCCGTCTACGAAAAGTCATACGGACAGGGCGTGCCGGAACGCTACGGAGTCCTGTTGGCGTTTTATCTGGAAGACGAGTGAAACGCGTCATGGACGTCTCCTAGTAATTTGTCCACGAAGGAGCCGTCGCCACGAATCTCACATAGCGTATATTTCGTTTCGTTAACAATGGGCGAATTTCCTCCCAGACGCCCGGCTTTGCCGAGACGACGACGACAGCGTCGTTCGGTATTTCCGTTTCGTCGAATCCTAGTACTCTCCGACCCATGAGCACAGACGGCGCGTTTTTCGGCTCCTTCGTTAAAAATCCGCCGATAAGGACGTTGTGACGTTCCAACCTTTCGCAAACTTCCCGAGCGAAGTAATCGACGCCGTAGACATATGCGACACGGTATTTTCGAATTTCCTCGAGTCTCTCTGAGTCCATGGCGTAGACGCCGTTTTCGCCAAATTCTAGCCGAATGTAGTCCATAAAGTGTTGATAAACTAGTTTATCAGGCTTTTCGGCGAACGAAGCTTCCAGATCATACTTGTCTTTCAGCGACTTATACAGAGTCATGAGGCAGTTGAAGATTATTGCGACGCCGGCCTCCGCGCCGTATGTATGCAGACCTCGACTTGCGACGAACTCGTTCATATAGTAAAAGTTCATCAGGTATCCGTGAAAATTCTTTGGCGATTTCGGGCTGGTCATGACCGAATTTGGACGGATCCGTAAGGTAAAATACTGCTTTCGTAAGTATCTAACCCTTTTTGCGGTAAGAATTCCCGCAAACGCAAAGTATTCGTCTTCGTGTTCGCAACCTTCTTTGTATCTGACGTCGTTTAGCCGGAGAAACTCCTTGCGCCAAAATATCCGTTGGGGGTAGCAGGTCCATTCGTTATTCCGGAGAAACTCCTCCATTAATTCGTTTCCGGTCACGACTTCGTCACGATATTCTCCTTCACGAAGGGAAAAAGGAGGGACGTAGATCTTTTTTAGGTCCTCGTTTTCGTACTTTTCTTTGTTGTCGAAGAAAATGGCGTCGAGATTGTCTCGGTCTGCCAACGTTGAAAGCTCTTCCAGCGTTTCCGGCTCAATCTTATCGTCGGAATCTAGAAAATAGATATACTTTCCCCGCGCTCTGTCCATACCGTAGTTACGGGCGTGACCTTGACGCTGGTTCTTCGTAAGGTGGAATACCGTTATCCTACCGTCGCGCTGGCCGTATTCGTCTAGAATTGAGCCGCTTTGATCGGTAGACTTGTCGTCGACGCAAATAACCTCAATATTACGCAACGTTTGGTTCAAAACGCTGTTCAAGCATTCGGGAAGATACTTTTCCGTATTGAAGACGGGAATGATTACGCTGACTTTAATATCTGACGAATTCATTTTCAATCAACGACCGAATTATACGTTCTCAACTAAAACGAGGCGACTTCAATGGATTGACGTATCGAAACGAAACGTCGCGTTTTTTTCTAAAAGGTTTATATGTGAGAAGTTGTTTTACTGACTAATTTTAAAATCGTTGCATGGGGTTATTATAAAAAGTCTGACCCTTTGACAAGGGGGTTTAGGGCTCGACATACAGAGAATTGTACAATAGGACGGGAGAAGTCAATAAATACGCGGTCGATAATCCAAGATAACAGGCGTAAATATGCCGCGACGCGGTTGTTGGATAGATTTTTGCGTCGATCGTTACTTTTCAGCGGACGACATGCGTTTCCAGATGACGCGATCCCAGTCCTGTATGACAAGATCCTTGTTATACGCCTTCATATCCTCCATAGCCTGTCGTTCCAACTTCTTCCGCAAAGGCTGATTTTCCGCGAGAGCGCTCATCGCTTGGGTCAACGCGTTTTCGTCTCCGACGTCGACAAGCAGACCGTTTTCTTCATGTCGAATTACGTCGACGGAGCCTTCGCACTTTGTCGAGATGCAAGCGATTCCCATGCCCATACATTCAAGAAGCGCGTTGGACAGTCCCTCAAAATCGCTGGACAGCACGAACATCTCCGCGTCGCGAATTCTCCGATGCACGTCTGGATCGTTTTTTTCCAGGAAGACACAGTCTGACATTCCAAGAGAATTGATCAAGCGCGTCAAAGAGTTTTCTAGCTTGCCGTCTCCGAAAATATAGAGTTTGTATTCGGGAAACCGTCGATGGAATCGCGCAAAACTTCGAATCAGCAACGAATGGTTTTTCTGCGCCGCCAGCCTTCCTAGCGCGACGACTTTCTTTTCTCTGTGTTCCTCGGCAGGTTCGGGAATAAGCAAAGGGTTTTTCAAAATACAACTTTTCTTGCGGATATGGCGTCCGTAAAGCTTTTGGATTCTTTCCGATTGAAAAATTACATAATCTGACCGTCTAAATATGATTCGCGTCACAGGGAAAAACCATAGGCCCCAGGAACGTTTCGGATTGCTGCGTTCAGAACAAACGACGCGTTCCTTTCCTTTTGACAGCGCATTAATGAGATTCGAGACGTTTCCCATAGACACGGCGACGTCGACGTTCAACTCCTTTTTCAACGCGCGTAGCGCGTCGATCTGCTCGCGAACTCGTCTGAGCTTTTCCAAAAGACTCGCGTCGTTGTCGTAATTCGGGAGCTTTCGGACGTCGCACTTTTCGCTGTAAGGGCTCCTATGCTCGGAATCAAAACAGTAGGCGACGACGACGTTGTATCGTTCCGATAAAGCGTTCGCCAGAATGCACGCGATCTTCTGCGACCCGCCGAAATAAAGCGACGAGGTCACAAGCAGAAGGTTCCGTTTTCTTTCGCGGGAGACGCTTGGCGTCTTGTCAGGCTCCATGTTTTTCCTCAGGATTTCTTTTCCTAAACAAGGACGTAAAAATTGTTCCTCAAATAATCCGGTTCTGTCACATTTTTCTATGGAACGTACAATGTATGTTCCGCTTTTCTAGCAAATCGCGAGCGTCTTCCCAGAAGGCGACTTTTGTCGCGACGACAACGACGGCGTCGTTCGGGAGATTGACCTCGTCGATTCCGCTCACGCTTCTCCCTAGGAGGACTGTCGGCGCGTCTTTCGATTCCTTCGTTAGAAATCCGCCGATTAAGACGCCGTGACGTTCTAGCTTTCTGCAAACCCTCAGCGCCGTGAGTCCGACGCCATAGACGTAAGCGACTCTGTATTTCCGAATGTGTTCCAGCGTTTCCGGATCCATTGCATAGAGCCCGTTCTCGCCGTATTCCATCATGATATAGCTCATAAAATATCGATAGACGGTTTTATCTGGAAGACGGCGGAAAGATTCGCCAAGTTCAAACGCGTCTTTTAGCTTTAGATACAGCGTCGTCGCGCGTTCAAACATCCTTGCGATATTGATTTGCGCGCCGCTGACGCATAGATTGCGTTCCGTGACAAATTCGGTCATGTAGTAATAGTTCATCAGGTATCCGTGAAAGTTCTTCGGAGCGGGCTCGCTGGTCATCACTGAATTTTCACGGGCGCGCAGAGTAAAGAGCTGTTTTCGGACGTATCGCGCCCTCTTGGCCGCGAGAAGACCCGCAAACGTGAAAAATTCGTCCTCATGTTCGCAGGCTTCCGGATATCGAATTCCCTCTTCTAACAGGAATTCCCTGCGCCAGAACGTTCTCTGGGGATAGCAGGTCCATTCGTTCTGCCGGATGAACTCGTCGAGCAGGTTTTTTCCGAGACACGCTTCTTCACGGTAGACTCCTTTGCGGAGAGAAATCGGAGGCGCGAAGATACTCTTCAACTCCTCGTTCTCGAACGTGGTCTTGCCGTCGAAGAATACGGCGTCGAGGTTCTCTCGATCTGCCGACTGGACCAATTCTTCAAGCGCCGTGGGAACGATCGTGTCGTCGGAGTCCAAAAAATAAAGGTATTTCCCCGTCGCCCGATTCATGCCTAGATTGCGACCGTACCCCTGTCTGCGGTTCTCTTGTAGATGAATCGTCTTCACTCGAGCGTCCCGCGCCGCGTACTCGTCTATGATTTCCCCGCAACGATCTGGCGAACAATCGTCGACGCAGATTATCTCCAAATCACGAAGCGATTGATCTAGAACGCTGTCGAGACACGCGGGCAGGTACTTTTCCGTTTTATAAACGGGGACGATTACGCTGATTTTGGGCATGGGGAATTTCCTTAATGATTCGATCCGACCTGTCGTTTAACGCCGCGTCTTATCCGCGACGTAGCGATCGATGTGTTTCCTCAAATTTTCCAACTGCGTCTTCAGTTCGGCGTTTGTCGTTTCGCCCATGCTCCGATCGATCATTTTGTCGACGTAGTCGTTTTCTTTCACGATTTCGAACGATCTCGTGAAATTCAAATCAAAGACGAAAGCCAAGTGAAACGCGACGACGTCCGCCTTGGTTTTGATCGCTCGAGTGCAGATGTTCTCTCGTTTCATTAAAGATTGATAAACAGATTCGCTTATGGCGGCCCCGTGCAAACGACTCGTCAAAAAACCTCCAGCGAACAGATATAAAATATCGATCTTGTCGGCGTCTCTCGTAACGTCCGTAAACAATTTGTCTCTGTCGTCGAGCGTTTGGGGAACGCGATACTTATTGTGATTCTTAACGGCGTTCAGAATGGTATTGTGATTTGTCATTGAGAACGCGTTTATCAGGTCGCGCTCTTTTAGAAGTTCCGCGCCAAGGTCTCCATGATCGACAGATTGAGAATCATTGTACGTTCCATACCTTTTCCACTGTTCAAAACGGCCAATATCATGCAGGAGACCGCACAGCGCCGATAATTCGACGTCGTCCTGATTCATGTTCAAACTCTTGGCAATATCGACGCACAGATCCTTAACGCGCAAAGTATGAGATATCTTCAGCAGTATTTTTTCCCCGAACTTCTTATAAGGATCGGTAAAAAGAAGGAACTCTTTTTCTGCGGCTGTCGTCATGACGTCAGTAACTGTTGGATTGCGCGGCGGCCGGTTTTAAAAAGTAGAGAACGACGTCGCGATCGTCGAGGTGGAATCCGTCGCCCTTGAGCCCGTAGTTTGTGTCGACGTTTGATCTGCAATAATCCTGCGAAGAAAGCGTCGTTGATAGAGGACGCGGACAATCGTGAACGCCAAGCCTCCCGCGACGCAATCGACGGGAGATTCCCGCGCGCTGTAAAGAAATCTCGACGTGTCCTGAGACCGTGGCGTCCGAGTCTGTCTTATTCCGTTTCATTTTCATTCGCACGCCGAACGAAGGCGGCTTATTGTCTGGTCGTCGTCTCTAAAGGCGCGCGCTTTGGTGAATCGCGCGCCATATTTTGCGCTCGTTGCTTATGAGCGGGTGGCGTCGAATTGAAAAGAAACTCGACAGTCTGGTGGAAAAGCTAGGCGATCGCCGCTAAAGTTGAAAGTCTATGAAGAAACTTTCGCCAAGCTTTAAAAAATGAAAACGCCGGTTTTTCGACCGGCGTTTTCAGTGGGCGCACATGGATTCGAACCATGGACCTCGTCCTTATCAGGGACGCGCTCTAACCAAACTGAGCTACGCGCCCATCGTCTCAGAGAAAAACCAAAGACGGCTTAATTATATAGCGTCGTTTAAAGGGCGCAAGCGACGGGACTGTTATTTTTGATTTTTTTAGACGCCTAAACGACGATTTGTAACGATTGCCGTCGTCGCGCCTATAACAAAGGACGCGTCCCCGTT
>Ga0310695_10012609_pt1 | contig 11789 bp, 20 predicted proteins | sample RumenRJG_04DNA_FD_203882 | JGI IMG/M metagenome (GOLD analysis project Ga0310695, IMG submission 203882) | Bovine rumen microbial communities from Lethbridge, Alberta, Canada - RJG_04 (v2) (version 2) | ecosystem: Host-associated > Mammals > Digestive system > Stomach > Rumen | place: Canada... | reverse complement strand
AGATGGTATTGAATCCACTCATCTAGGTATTGATGCTCATTTTTTATTACTGTACAAATACAGGTTTTCATAAATTATCTATTAAATATTTACGTCACCATTTGTACAATGAACTACTGTTGCTGGAACTTTAAAGTGCCAATTAATGCCTTTGGTAATAGAAGTCCATTGGTACTTTGTTCCTGTGTATGATATAGAGGTCAAACTGCTGCAACCATAGAAAGCCTCCCGTTCAATGCTAGTGATGCTATTAGGAATTGTCACAGAAGTTAAATCAGTGCAACTACCGAAAGATTCACGTCCAATGATTGTGACACTATCTGGAATAATGGTATTTTTACAACCGTTGATTAATTCGTTATTTGCTGTCTTAATAATCGCATTGCAATTATTACGGCTATCATACATTGAATTTCCATTTTCAACAATAATAGAGACTAAACCACTGCAATCAGAGAACGCACCAGTTCCAATGCTTGTAACACTCATAGGAATCGTCACAGAGGTCAAACTGCGACAATATTGGAAAGTATACTCTCCAATGTTTTCGACATTATTACCAATCGTCACCGAGGTCAAATTGCTACAAATCCTGAAAGCTTCCTCCCCAATGCTAGTGACGCTATCTGGAATAGTTATGGATGTCAAACTTTTGCAATTATCGAAAGCACTTTCTCCAATGCTGGTGACACTAATGGGAATAGTCACAGAGGTCAAACCGCTGCAACCAGAGAAAGTATAATCTCCAATGCTGGTGACACTATTGGGAATTGTCACAGAGGTCAAACCGCTGCAATTTTGGAAAGCCCCACTTCCAATGCTTGTGACGCTATTGGGAATCGTCACAGAGGTCAAACCGCTGCAACCATTGAAAGCACTACTTCCAATGCTGGTGACACTATCTGGAAATTCAATACTAGTTAATGTTCCAATATTTTCGAAACCAATATCAGGTATTTCTGTTAAATCTTCAGTAAATTTAATTACACCTTTACCACCTTCATAGGTATTTGTATGTTCTGGCCATCCGCCGCCTGACCCGCTTCCTGAGCCACTTCCTGAGCCTCCGCCACCACTAAGGTCAATAGGTTCTCCATCAGTTGTGGCGTACCAAATCTCATTAGACGGTATAACAATCTCGGAATTTTCAATTATAAGCCAATTCTCAACTTTCTTTAACCGTTTATTTTCAAGATTACACACTAGATTCTGACTAGTGCTCTTAACCGTAGAAGTAAACGGGATGTCATTTATCTTATAACCATCGCCGCTTGTTGGGGTTTGAAATAATTTAATATACTCCTTCATGCTTTTTTACAGTTTTTTTATTATTCGCTTGTATTATTTTATACATAAATAGTTTCGCTTTAGTAGTTTGGCACGATTTTTGTTGTTAAAATTATACTATGACAGTAATATATGCAAATAGCGGAGATAGGGACACCATCTTGCTTCAGGCAATATGGCATGGTTTTCATGTGGATACCTATATCGAAATAGGGCCAAATGACTATGACTATGAAGATGCCGTAGAGGCCGCGCTAATCAACGAGGACGACACGCTGATACTATGCGGGCACGGAACATCGCTAGGACTTTTACACCCAAATTGGGATTCTTGCCAGTATATTATACACGAGAACAACGTGCATCTGATACACGCGCGCACTGTAATAGGTCATTGGTGCTGGGCTGCCGAGTTTGCTGAAAACAATCATCTTCATGGTTTCTTTACTGGTATGTTTATATCAAATGTAAATGAAGCAGAACGGTTTGATATATTCGACACGCACTCAGACAACGACGATATTGACATAGACATACAACAGTATGAAACGTATTTCATGGCGCACACGCATATGCTCCTTGAAAACCACACACCGCTTAATGAATGGATAGGTAGCTTTGCTGGTGATGGAATTAACTTCAATAACGTCATTGGTAGTTTTAATTACCATGGGTTACGGTATTTTGAATAGTTTGGCACGGTTTTTGTAGTAGGTAAGTTATGAACAGAGAAGAATTTAAAAAAGCCGTCTTCGGCGTAACAAATGGTAAGTGCTGCGTGCCTGGGTGCGAATGCGACGCGGTTGATGCGCACCATATAATGAATAGGCACCTGTGGTCTGATGGTGGCTACATACTTTCAAACGGCGCCGCGCTGTGCGCAAAGCATCACTTGGACGCGGAGAAAGGTGTTATAACGCCAAGGCAATGTATTGAATACATGGGTATTCCAAAGGATAGGCTGAAGAAGCCAGACGAACTTGATGAATACCTTACAAGGGAAGAGTATTTATACTTCCTGTTTAATGATGAAATTAACGCCTTTGGAGAACTAAAATAATTAACACATAAGTTATGGAAATCAATAAACAACTTTTTGAAGATGTTCTTTCGGGTAAATTGAAAGGAGTATTCGTATTGAGAAATAATGATAATATTAAATCAACTTTATTAGAGCGCGATTTTTCTAGTATTTACCCATACAAATTCAAATTCTTGTGTATTTTATATACCAATACTGGATTAGCCGATAGGCTTAATTCAGATAACTGTAATTATGATGTTATAGATTTTATACCAGACACAAACATGAAAGAAGATGAATTAACAATTGAAATTCCCGATGGAAAAATAGTAGATTGGGAAGAAAGTGCCAAACAAGAGAAAATAATTCTCAAAAGGAAAGACATTAAACCAAGAAGTTGGAAAGAGTATTTGGAATTAAACACTGGATTTGATGGCGCAGGAATTGATTGGAACTGTGGCGGAGTTCAAACTACAGGATTACACCATAGAGGTAAAGCAATTGTTCCAACTAATCTAGCAGCTCCATTCATCGCTATGATGCAACTTATGTCAATTAGGCAAGACTGGATTGGTGATTGGACATGGGTAAATGGAAACGGTATTCAGTGGAATATTTGTTATGTGCCTTGTATTGACCATATTGAATTAGAATCTTCTTGTATTATTAATTCTCCTCTGTCTTTCCCCACAAAAGAAATGGCAGAAGATTTTATGAATTGCTTTGAAGATTTGTTAGAAATCGCCAAGCCTCTGATTTAATTAAAATTTATGAGTAAAAGTTATTCAAAAATAAAAAGAATTGGCGTTTGCTGCGGAAGTAATACTGAGTTCTATCGCGCAAAGCGTAGAAATATTCGTGCAAAAGAGAAGCAAGCGATTAGAGATACTCTTACCCATAATAACATATCAGATTTCGACAACGTGTACACTCCGCTTAATATTCCATTTAAAGATACCTGGAGTGAACCTACAGATGGTACTATCACAATGACTGCACGAGCTATTGATAGAGATGCAACTAAAAGCCCTCATGGAGGTTATGCGGGAGTATATACAACTAAAGATGGAAAAATTAAAAAATAGAAAGTCGTGACTAAAGAAGAAGAGTGTGAAACCCTAAAAAGCAGACGAACTTATAATAAAAACAATGGAACGAATTAAATATCCGAGGACATATCATTTGCCTTATTCTCAATCCAAAACAGATGATGATAAGACATTGCCTAATGACGACCAATTCAAGGGAATGGAGGTCGTGGTAACAATCAAGATGGATGGTGAGAACACCACTATTTATCCCGATGGCTATATTCATGCTCGGTCTTTAGATGGGAATGGTTATAAGTGGCAAAATTGGTTGAAATCTAAAATATGGAAATATACTGAATATCTTTCTGATAATGAACGCATTATTGGTGAAAATTTATATGCAAAGCATTCTATTGGGTATAAATTTAACAGTATTGATGATTCTTTCCAGGTATTTGGAATTGCAAATGATGAGGAATTTTATAGCTGGCAAGTCATTCGTGATTATTGCGATACCATTGGAATACCTGTTGTTGAGGAAATATATAAAGGCATTTATGACAAAGATAAAATCATGGAAGCCTTTGAAAACAAGAAAAAGGAATTAGCAGAACAAGGACAAGATATTGAGGGTTTTGTTGTTCGTGATGCTAATGAATTTCCAACAAGCGAATTCCAAAAACATGTTGCAAAATTTGTTCGCGCAAATCATGTGCAGACAGATAAACATTGGAGAGAAACATGGGTTAAGAACCAATTTTAATGAAAGAAGCGGAATAATATGCAAAAAAAAGAAGAAAAAATTCTAACGCAAAAGCAAGTTAAAGAACTTGGCTTAGATAAGGTATCGGTCATTACCGCCGATATGCTTGATGGATATACCAGCATAGGACAGGGAGCTTTCGCTTATTGCAGCAGTTTAATATCCGTAACGATTCCTGATAGTGTCACCAGCATAGAGCAGGGAGCTTTCTGTTATTGCCGTAGTTTAACCTCCGTAACGATTCCCAATAGCGTCACTAGTATTGGAGTGAGTGCTTTCTCTGGTTGCACTGGCTTGACTTCTATAGAGATTTCTGATGGCGTAATAAACATAGGCGTAGGCGCTTTCATGGGATGCCGCAGTTTGACCTCTGTGACAATTCCTAATAGTGTCACGAGTATTAGAAGATGGGCTTTCTTATATTGCAGCGGTTTGACATCTGTGACGATTGGCAATAGCGTCACAAGCATTGGAGAAGGTGCTTTCGGAAATTGCAGCGGTTTGACCTCATTGTCCGTAGAATCAGGTAACATGGTATATGATAGCCGTAACAATTGCAATGCCATTATCGAGACTTCCACCAACACTCTAATTGTCGGTTGTCAAAACACTACTATACCCAATACTATCACCAGCATTGGGTTTGTGGCTTTCAACGGTTGCATCGGTTTAACCTCTGTGACAATTCCGAATAGCGTTACTAACATTGGACAACAGGCTTTCTATCAATGCCGTGGTTTGTCTTCTGTAACGATTCTAGATAGTGTCACTAGCATTGGATATGGTGCTTTCGATTATTGTAGTTGTTTAACCTCAGTAACAATAGGGGATAAAACCTACGAAAAACAAGCCGTAACCAATGGTAAATGTAAGGCATATAAAGCATTTAATGCTGATATGACATGCCGTGGTTTCCAATATAAAGAAGGTAAAACCTACGAGTTAAATAGTGAACCTATACTATGTGAATGCGGGTTTCATGCGTGCTTGGGCTTATTGGATGTGCTTGACTATTATTACGGAGAAATTGGAAAAGACATGGTAGTTTACGAGGTGGAATTGGAAGGTGTAAGTGATGAACGTAACAAGTATGATTCAAAGGTCGTCGCCAAGAAAATAACAATTGGAAAACGAATATTATAATAAGAATAAAAAATGACTAGACAAGAAATGTATAATCTCATCGTCAAGAACAAGTGGGCGAATGAGGTTTTGGCAATGTATGGACGTTCATATTCGTCTTGTTCAAACGATGCTCTGGCAGCCTTTATTTTAGAGAAAGGAAAAACAACTGTATCGAATGCGAAGGATGATAAAAAAGCGCAGGTAAAGCAGGTAGAAACGAAGCAAAATGCGCCAGATAAGGTTGAGAAAGTAAAACCGAAAACGCAAGAAGAGATATTGAAAGAGGTTCTTGCTCGCGTAGATAATTACAAGGCATCTACCGAGGAATTGCGTAAAAACACTGGTAAGCTGGAAGAGTACACAGACTTGCTGAAAAAAGTGAAAGAAGCTGATACTTTCTTGGTTTCAACAAAAAAGAGCTATCCCGCTATCGAGAATCCAAACGATAAAGGTAAATACTTAATTGCAGAAAGCGGAATACGACTTAAGTTCGATGATACAGAGTTCGTTCGTGAGTTGCTTATTTGCTTTATCACGGAACGTATCAATAAGTTAATGGATGAAATTAATAAGAACCAAAAAGAAATAAATGAAGCATGAAACCGCGTAAATATCTAATGATTTCTGCTTTGAGCAAGCAGATGGAAGAAATAAAAGAACGTATCAAAAATGAGGTAGGTAAATTTGACATCGAGCATCCGTGTCTGATGATATGTGAGAATGAGTACAAGAATACGTGTAACAATTATGGATGGGCCAATAAAAAAGAAATCATCGGATATCACCCAACATATGCCATACCAGAAGACATCGCACTTGAGGTGCTGAAATTCTATAAGGAACTGCAAGTGATGAAATCAGATGAAATATACGGAGCAGTACTTAAAAAGCTCCTAAACGAGGCTAAAGACATGGAAGGCGGAAAGGAAAAATAATTTTTTTCCGCCAACCTTTACGACTTTGGCATGATTTTTGTTGTATACAGACTGTATTAATTTTTTACATATGGTAGATAAGAAGATTCTAATTAGATTAACAAAGATTGGCCGCGGAATTAACGAAGGCTACGACACCATTTCCTTTGCTCAGGGAGTTGAGTTAAAAAGAGATGGCAAGCTAACCGTTAATTTAACTTCATATCCAAATATGGCGATGCAATTTGACCAATCTGAAGATGAAGAGGTTATTGCAAACTTTATCAATCTTATAAAAAAATGTATCCGCAGAGATGTAATGGCGAATAAGATAGAAGGCCGCGTTAGCGATTGGAAAGTCGAATCTGTAACATTAAAAATGGAAATAGAATGCAATTAATTGAAAAATTTATTCAGCGCCAGTTTAAAAAATGCCGCAAGAGCGAGAGGTGTTATTATTTTGCTCGATTCTTGTCAGAGCTTGTAAAAGACCAGAAGAAGACGGATGATGTGATTTTTACCATCGCGAACTACTTCATAACCAACAATAAAGGAGTTAAGTTTGAATTCAATGATATCTTCGTCGTAGGGGATATTGTATATGTGAACACCATACGCCCTGGTTACTGGATTGGCAAGGGCGGCTCTACAGTTGATGAAATAACCAAATTGCTCAATTACAACAAGTTTGGAGAGAAGATTGGAAACTATGAGATTCGCTTCCTTGAGCAAAGGGGCGGCGCAGTATCAAGAATCGCCAGCTTTATGGTAACTGTTTATTAAAATCAGGAACGTTATATATCTTTTGATTAACTATGAGAAAGATTTTAACTTTAGCTTTATTTGCTATGCTTTTATCGTCTTGTGCATTGCCGCAAGATGAAAATGAAAAAACAGCCATTATGGCTAATGGGGAACAATTTTACGAAGACTTCACGGTAGTCGTTATTGATAGTTGCGAATATGTTATAAGTACGTCAATTGGTAATCGTGGATATATGGCCCATAAAGGTGATTGTAAATATTGTGCAAAGAAACGTATGGAAGAGATGCGCAAAGTATTGAGAGAAGAAGGTTTAAGTAATAAACTTTGGTAATATGGGAAAAGATATATTTAGAGTTCAAGTAAAGAGTGTACACAAACCGACGGACAGTTTGTTCTACACAAGCAATATGCCTGTCCTTCCAAAGGATGGTGACTACTTCTATGTGGAAGAAAACGGCCACAACCACCAGTACATTATCGACAGAAAAGATTGGGTCGTTAGCTGCCAAGATGACAACAACGTTTGCTTAATAGTAATATGGGTGCGCGACCCGAATTTATCCAAATAACATTATGGGAGGAGTAAATTAATTATGAAAGATTTTTTTAAGAGAATTGGAGCGTGGCTCTGGGGAGAAATCAAGCAATACGCTGGAAGAGTGTTTTTGTTTTTTGTGTTCCTTATGGCGTTTTCCGTTTTTATTTTGTTCACAGTAGCCGCTATTAAAGAGCACTATAAGGACGTTTATCACGGGTACACGAGTTATGAGGTGTATCAAGAGGAGAGCCGCCTAAGATATGACAGTCTACTTCTTGAGTTATCAAATGAGATTGATGCCTACATATCAAAGGTGTCGAACGGCACATCGTCTCTGTCTGGACTTGTTGTTGCAACACAGTGTATAGAGCGTGATGTTGACATTTGCTTTGTATTAGCACAAGGTGAGCAAGAGTCACACTTTGGCACTCAGGGTGTCGCTAGGAAGACGAACTCTGTTTTCAACGTGTTTGCTTTCGACGGACATTCGTACAATAAGATAAACGAGAATGGTAAGTATAACCATCCGAATGACTGTGTTGAGCCATATCTTAGGCTATTGAAGCGAGATTATCTTGTTGATGGAAAGACGGAGTTTGATTTGCTTAATAACTACGTTAATAAGAATGGTGCAAGATACGCCTCATCAGATTCATACGAAGATTCTCTTTGCTATAAGATGAATAAGATAAAATCTGAGACGAGAATTGATGCGCTATGTTGTGCAATAAAGAAACAACGCCTGATTATTGGATTAAAATAATTTGATTTGTATATTATAGGTATGGAAGGAATATTAGGAGAGCTTCTTAAGAAAGAAGACATTAATGCCGAGATTGTAAAAAAAGGTGAATACAAAGGATATGAGTATTTCATTATATTCTCGCAAGGCATGTGGTATTGCGCCTATGTTGTAATACCAAAAGGAAACGTTTTTTATGAGAACACAAACTGGGGCGATAAGCCGTTATATGGGCTTGATGTACACGGCGGTGTAACATTTACGGATAGGCATCCGTTCGTTAATAACCGTTGGTGCGTTGGCTGGGATTATGCACATTATGGAGACTACTGCGGCCCGATGGTTGGAGCATTCAATGAGGAAATGCATGAGTGGACTATAGAAGAAATTGAAAAAGAATGTGAGTCAGCAATTGACCAAATTATAGAATTTGACACCAATGAAGAACCAGGAGCTAATTAAGAAATTGCAATCACTCCCGATGGACGAGGATGTGAACATGTTGACGTTCCGAGGTGGAGACGAGTATTGGACCCCTGTCAATAACGTTGAATATTACCCCGATGAAAATGACGGAATCGCTATTTTTTAAAAATAAAACATAAGCATATAAATAATGAAGGAAGATGTAACTGTTAGAGACGGCCAATTCTTACTTAGAGACAATGAGCCGTTCTTTGACCAAGTGAAAGATTTGGATGGAGAGTATGACGCCGAATGGTATGATGACGCGTTTGGCACTGGCATATATATCGGGGTAGATTATCGCTTTAATCCGCAAAAGCTCTTGGAGCTATTCGAGTATTTTGAAGCAAAATATTCAACCGTAGAGAAATATTCTTGGTCAGACGACACATACCATAACTACGACCATGTAAACAATGGAGGCGTATATTGCATAGACCCAGACGGTTTTAGAAATGAAAGCTTTAAAGATGCACTAAATGAAGACGGCACACTTACGTCAAATATAACGGTAAATGTCACTGGCGGAAAATATGAAGGATGGACAAGCAAACAAGGCGTTTTCGAGGTTTTCCTGTTCAAATATAACGAAAACACTTGTAGCACATGCAATTATGCAAGATTCACAACAAAAGAAAAGCTTAAGGAGTTTTTTGTGGCCCTAAAGGATTGCATCGTCTCAATCGATGAAGACAGTATCAAGAAAAGCGTTGATTATTGCATGAACGAAATAAAGGATTTGAACGATACAATACGTAAGATTCAGCATATTCTAAGTATATCTGTTAAAGAAAATGTTTGACAAGGAATTATTTTGGATAGAGAGTAGGTTCTGGCAAAAGGCGAAGATTGCCGAGCAAGAGTTTGTTTATGAGAATAGGAAATATTTTGGAATAAAAAAGCTTATTTGTTTTGAAATGAGGCTATCTGGCATGCTTGCTGAGCTATTCTATACACCAAAAAGGGAAGGTTTTTAGCCTCCCCTTTTTATTATTTGCAGCATTCATCCAATGCCTTTATTATTTTTTCGTATATTATATTTCTCATTGCACTCTCTGATAGAACGTTTTGCTCGCCTCCGTTGTTAGATTTTCCGATTGCATCGAATTTACCGTTAGCGATAGACTTCTTCATATCATTTTCTGTCCATCTGAGATACTTATCAAAGGCCCTTTCTCCTATTTCTTGTTCCTTGAATGCATCGATATACATTTCTATAACGTTCTTTACAACCCCTATTTCCTCTTCGCTCGCTCTTAATTGGTTTTTGCTTAACCATTGAAGCACTGGGACGTATTCATCGCCTTCCTTAAGATATATGTCAATATTTGCTATTTCTTGGCTTTGATAATCATAATTCTTATAGCCGCCATCTTCATCCTCTTCCCAGCCATATGGTGTGTTATAATCAGCACGTACAACGATTGTCTTTGGCATTTGTAACGCTACGTTTTTAATTGCTATCAGTTTATCGTCGTCATATATCTCACTTTCCATTGCTATTTCAAGCAAAAACGGCATTGTTGGGAACGGATTGGATTCTTTTGATTTCTCTTCTGTCGGCTGCTCGCCGTATGGTTCATCCCATTCGTTGTCGAAATCGTTGTTGTATTCGTTAAGGACCTTTGTTATTGCCATGTCAATTTCTTGTTCTGTTAGTCTCATAAACATATATTTTTAATATAAATATCTTGCAAAATGAATTTATTTTGTAGCTTTGGCACGGTTTTTGTATATTATAATCAGAATAATTTGCCATGACAGTAAAAGAGAGAATAATAAAGCGCCTTAATGATGGATTTGGCGGTAGGTATAACATACCGAATGACGCAAATTGGAAGACAAATCAGGCCCATGGGATGTGGCAGCGTTCGCAAGGCGCACATTCTTGGTATTTTAGTGACCTGAGGCTATTTCCACACGAGTTGGTAGGTAGCCAGGCACCAGCAAGTGAGTGTCTTAAATGGAAACGTTGGATAATCAATAAGGATGATAGGGAAATATACGAATATGTAGAAGGAGTAACGACCTATTGCGAAGAAGATGATGTACTTGAGAAAACAGATTGAGATTATGGACATTTATAAAGACCCTAAAAAGATTGAGGAGGAGATTGATAGAGAAATCTTAGAAAGTCTCAAAAAAGACATGCCATGGACTAATCTAGACTGGAAGAACTACAAAGATAATCTTCCGAAGAACGATGAAGAATTTCGTGAAAGATTATTAGAGATATCAAAATTGATTCAAAAAGCGATTGACGAAAGAAAGGCGGCGGAGCCTGACGCAATACTTGTTGGTTCTAACGGACAATTGCTTCAACTATATGGCAAAGCAACAACACACGACTGGGTTGTGTGGTACATGAATTTAAAAAAGGAAAACTATAATGCATAGCAGAAAACGATTAACACAAGAACAGTTTGTCTCCAAACTAAAAGAGAAGAACCCAGACATAACCGTTTTAGGTGAGTATGTTAATATCAACACGAAGATAAGGGTTAAGTGTAACAAGTGCGGCCACGAATGGGACGTGCTTCCGTCTTCGTTGTTATACTTAGGCACTGGGTGCCCGCAATGCCATTTCAAGGTTATGCATGATAGTTTTAAGGCGAAGCATTCAACATCAAGTGACGTTTTCTATCATAAGTTGAATGAAAAGTTTAATAACTTGGAGCTGCTAAGTGAGTATCGTGGGATGGACAAAGACATAACGCTCAGATGTAAAGAATGTAATAATGTTTTCACAAAGAAGGCTAGGCTTTTGTTAAAAAGTAACGGATGCCCTAAATGCGCGAGGAAAAAGGTGTCAGAAGACAAGTTAATGAATTGCAAAGAAAAGTTCGTAGGCAGGATGAAAGAGATAAATCCTGATGTTACAATACTTGGAGAATACGAGCATTCGGCAAAGCCATTACTTGTTAGATGTAATATATGCGGGAATGAATGGTATTCTGCGCCGAACAACTTACTACGCGGCAGAGGGTGTAAGAATTGCTATAGAGGCAGTTTAAAAGGCCACGAGCTTAAGAAAAACAAAAAGTGGGTTAATAAATTGGAGAATAACTTCAAGAGAAAATTGGAGAAAATGGGGATTGGAGTAACTCTTGTAAGTGAATATAACGGCTTTAATG
>Ga0310695_10012607_pt1 | contig 11791 bp, 10 predicted proteins | sample RumenRJG_04DNA_FD_203882 | JGI IMG/M metagenome (GOLD analysis project Ga0310695, IMG submission 203882) | Bovine rumen microbial communities from Lethbridge, Alberta, Canada - RJG_04 (v2) (version 2) | ecosystem: Host-associated > Mammals > Digestive system > Stomach > Rumen | place: Canada... | reverse complement strand
TGATGGAAATATTATTTCAAGTGGTATTTCTTATAAAAAGTTAAGTCTTATTGAAAAAAGAAAAGGATGGATTGTTGATTTTAAACAATCTTAAATAGCATCAAAGGTTATTATGGAGCGTTTACAATATTTATGGATGATCAAATTGCATTGAAATATTCATGCATTATTTTTGCTGTGACAGCAGTTGTGCTGTTTGTTCTGTATCTGTTTTTAAGATCCGGAAACAGAAAAAAATTTCAAAGGATCCGTAAATTTTCCAGTGAATCCTATCTTCTTTCAGATGAGTGGAAAGAGATATATCAAAAGAATAAAAATAAATTTCCCTTTAAAACAGGCAGCGGAAAGTTTGATTCTTTTTTAAAAAAATTTTCCGATACCGCCATGAGATACTCTCTCAACTACTATCTGTGGCTGGTTGCTTTTCCTGTGGGAGTCTTTCTTACTTTTTACTGCTGCGAGACACCGTTGTATTTCAATGCTGCAGTATCTGCCGCATCTGCATGTTTCATAAAATTTTTATATCCGGTCCTGAGCGGCTGTGTTTGCATAAATCCTTATACAGAATTCAAAGTCGGGCTTGAACTGCTTGACAGATCTCGCTACAGAATGATTTGGGCCTACATTATTGGCATGATTTCAGTTATTGTCAGCGATGCCCTCCTGTTTTATTTTTATGACATCCCGCTGTATGCCTGTATTTTTATGATTTCCCTTTCCATATATATTGTTGTAAGAATATCCCTTGTATACAAATCCCTGCTTTCTGATAAACCTGTTTCAAACCGGCATGACGGTGCAGGCCTGCATCAGTTATATGAAAAAATTCATCAGGATTTTGCCGGTTGCAAATATATTGCCGGCAGTAAAGCTTTCATATGCTTCGGAGGAAAGTATATAATTTTCGGCAATACCACAGGTGTTATTGCGGTTGGATACGATGAACTAATCAGTATTTCACGGGTAATCGGATCTAAAATGACAGTCACAAAAGGCAATTATGACCTTGCATTCTATAAATTCAGAAAATTTGTATATTCAGCGGATATAAAATTCAAACTGACAGAGACGGGTGATTATACACCGCTCCCTCCCGGCTGGGCGGGCAATAAAGACAATTCATCCGGTGAATGCACAGTAAATCTGGAATTTAAAGATTATGAAGTTGAAATGATTATTGAGGAATTCTGCAGAATCAGAGGGCTGTCATATGCGGATAGCCTTCTGAGAGTAGAGAAACGTGATTTTGCTGATGAAATCATTCGCAGTTAAAAACGGCTCTCACGGAACAGTCGGTAATACAGATATTGAAGAATGGGTAAAAGAACTCTGTCTTTTTTAATTGACCAGAAAAAAACAGAGATGTGCTTCATGCCCCTTCTGACGTATTAAATACAGATAAATCCGGTTTGCCGGCCGTTTGCTTTTGTTTCAGCCGGTTTCGAACCGGAAAACCTGAAATGCGTTCATTCATTTGCAGCCAAACGCAGGATGTTGCCCGTGAGATGATATATATACACTATCTAATTAAAAATCAGCACTGTTGCACAACAGAGCCTTTGTAAAATAACTTTTTTTAAATCAGATGAAAGTCAGGAACGGATTCTTTTTTGAATCCGTTTATTTTGTTTATCACCAGTACTTTTCTTAAACAGACCAGATAAAAAAATCTCTGCCGTAAAGGGCGGTGCTCTGAAAAGTCTTCTCTTAAAAATCATTATACTGAATCCGCTTTGGTGATCTTCTGATCACCCGTGCTGGTAGCTGGCCGTAAACAGCAGTGGTTTTCCGTTATTCACGAATACGGATTTAAATTAATTTTTTTTATTTTTTGGAGATTTTTTTATGTACTGTTTAAATAAAGCTGAGTTAATCGGCAGGGTTGGCAATGATGATTTGAATGTTGTTAAAAATTCAAAATCTCAGAGCATGCTTACTGTATCCATGGCAACAAGTGAAAAATGGCAGGCCGAGGACGGTTCCGAACAGGAACGCACCGAATGGCATCGCTGCATATTTTTCCGCAAGGCGGCGGATCTGGCCTCAGAGATGCTGACTCAGGGTGCTCTGGTATACGTTTCCGGCAGAATAACCTACCGAAGATATACCGACAACAGCGGAAATCAGCGCTGCATTACCGAAATCATAGTCAGTGACTTTATGGTTCTGGGAAGCAGTAACAGAAATAAATTCAATGCGGATCATTCCTCATGCGAATTTAAATCAGACTCCGCTGTTCCGAAGCAGACTGCTGCCAGGACAGAGAAGAATGGTTTGGATCCGTATTCAATCGGTGATTTTGACGGCGAATTAGATCTTTAACCCGCTTTTATTTTTTCATGTCTTTCAGGCGTAAATAATCTTTATTTACATTCTTTAATTCTGTACTCATAAATTCCCTGGAATTTATGTGCTGCAGTTCATTCAAGGCTGAATTCCGATCTCCGGATCGTGATTCTTTATTTCAGGCTGATTACCTCTGTATTTCCCGTTTTCATGAATGACATCCGCTACCGGCTGTGCTTTGTTGTCGGCAGGCGGGATCGGTGTCAGGACGCAATCGGGTTCTGGAGATAATCTTTATTTTGTTCTGCAGGAGATTTTTACTGTTTCCCTTCTGGAAACTGTAAATTTCCCTGCATTTTTTACAGGTGTTTTTATTATGAAATGTACTGAAGCAAACCGCAGCTTCAAGGAGCTGTTTAAAGTTAACTGTTCTGCAGATCTCTGCATCAGGGTGATGACCGATCTGTCGGAGGAGGATAAGTCGCATCTGGATATACCGGATGAAAACTTTGTCTTTACCGACATACTGAAGGATATCCTGAATTTCCTTGGAAATCCTGAGACCGATTATCTCTATATATTCGGTTCGTCAGGCTCGGGTAAAACGAGGACGGTAAGGGAAACCGCCGCCAGGTTAAACTGGCCGTGCATTTCCGTAACCGGTTCGAAGGAGCTGAATCTTGCATCGCTGATCGGATACACATGCATTCGTGACGGACAGAGCGTCTTCGTTGAAGGCCCTCTGACCACGGCAATGAAGAACGGTTATATATTTCTGCTTAATGATCTTGATTTGATTGATCCGCTTGTTATCAACGGAATTATGGATGTGCTGGACAACCGGCGCCTGATTAATCCGTGCGGCGGTATGATTTCCGCGAACAGACTGTTCCGCTTTATTGCAACAGGAAATTCGTGCGAAACGGGCGGCTGTGAAAATCAGGATGGCGTGAAAACGCTGAATGCATCCCTGCTTGATCGCTTTATCATATGCCGCATGACACCTCTCAATGATCATGACGAGTACAGCCTTCTTCGCAGGATGTTTCCGAAACTTTCGCTGTCAGATGTGGCCGTTATGACCATGACTGCTCAGAAAATCAGGATCTATTCAAATCCTAAATATGAAAACAGACTGCTGCAGAATTCCATGAGTACGAGGACTCTGCACCGGTGGGCAAGATTATATCTGACCTATCGCAGAGCTGAAAATCCTTTTGAATTTTCACTGTTCCGGGCTTATTTGTGGAGAATTCCGCAGAATGAGCAGAGAATTGTATGCGGCTATCTGAGACAGATGATAAATGAGGTTTACGAATCCGAAAATCTGGATTCATAATCTGTAATTTATCTGTATTTTTTTTATTTGATTTTTTAACCCTGACAGGGGAGAATTCCCTTTTTCAGCGGTATTCTCCCCTTTTTTTTTGGAGAATACCAATGATTAAAATTGAAAAACTTACTCTTGTTTATATTAATTGCACCATCTGGACGGCAACCCGCAGAATCGACCTTACTCAGTTGAATCTGCCGGCGCTGCCTCCGGAACTTGCATCCCCCGGCAGTATAAAAATACTCGATCCTGAAAAGCTGAGCGTTTTTAAACAAATCCGGAACAGAGTTGAAGGTCTTTGCAAAAAGTACGGAAGCCGTTTCTGCGGCAACTGGATTATCCCGAATGAAAAACTGTCCATGGTTACCCGTGAACTTGAAAGATACAGGAAGGAATTTGCGAAAGCAAAGGATGCTTTTATCAGACAGTATGAAAAGGAATGCAGTTCATGGATCCTTCAGCACCCCGAGTATGCAGGCGTGATTAAGCATCTGCAGCTTGAACAGAAAAATATCAGCGGCAAGTTTTATTTTGATTACATCACATATCAGATCGGTATGGAGACGCTTCAGAATTTAAACAAGGCGCTTGATCTTGTGGTGGAGAGCGAGTTCAGTCAGGCGGCGCTTGATTTCAGATCCATCATGATTGACAACCTTATTGATGCCGACAGTATCAGTAAAAAGGTTGCCGACCGTGTTGAAAGGATTTGTCATCGTATGCGCGACTTCCGGAACCTTGATCCGCGTTTTGATTTTATTCCTGATTTCTATGATTCTGCCTCTGCAGGTCTTATGAAGGAAAAAAAGATCAGCGGGGAGGATTGCTCTAAATATTACGATATTCTGGCAGTTATGGCTGATACGGAATTTATTTTTGATTTAATCCGGAATGAAGTAACAGATCCCGATGAGATATTGCGCCTTCATCAGATAAAGGCCAATCTCTGGATAGGTTCAAACTGCAGGGACAAAATTGATTTTGAGTCAGTGCGGAATGAAAAGGATTCTGTTCTTCAGGAACGGACTGATGAAAATACCCGGGATGAAAACCTTAATCAGGGTGAACCCGTGGATTGCATCGAAGCCCGTGTTTCGGACGGCGGATCTCCGGAAAATTCTGATGATGATTCTGATACTGTTTCAGATGATTGTTCAGAGGATGATTATGCGGAAGAGCAGGGTTCAGAGAACGCTGATTTTCTGAATTCAGTTTCTGAAGAAAACTGTCAGCCGGAGAAAACTTCCTCGGATTGTGAAGCTCGGTCTTCCAAACCGGACTCGTGTCGTGCAGATGGCGAAATTACGGATCCTTCCGATCCTGATTTGAAGGTCAGCGCCGATTACGTGATTGAGGTGGAGGATGAGAAGCATGATGAACTTTGTTCAGACGGCAATTTACTGTTTGATGACGGTTCCGTGTGGTTCTAGGCAGCCGCCTGTGCCGTATGCATTAAATGATAAAAGCTGTAAATACGGAAACTGATTTCCGGTTTGCTTCAGATTAATGTTATTAAATTTAAAATTGATATTTTTGTTTCAGTCCCCGTTAAATTCCTTTCGGAATTTTTTCGGGGATTTTTTTTGCAGTGTCTGAGCCGAATCGGCCTGCAGTTTTTTTTCTTTATCTGAATAATTTTTTTCATTCTGAAAGCCGAACCGGTGAATTATATTCATCTGATTAAAATCCAACAAAGGGATCATGTTCTGTCTGAGTCCCCATACTGCTGCATCTACTTGTGCACTTTGTCTTCTGTCTTACCGGTGTATTCAATCTGAAATATATTCATTACTCTTGGATCCGGACAGCAGAATGTAACCGCGCCTTCGGGAACTTCCGGTCCTCTTGAAAACTTATGACCGTCGCGCAGTTTTGCAATATACATGTTGGCAACAGTAAGCATCCACGGACATAATTTTCCTGCATCATTCGCATAATCATAAACGTCACCAATGCGATGACAGTAGTCACATCCACGTCTGCCTCTTTTCTCAACAACCGTGATCTTAATGTTGTCATTGTTTGCAACCATATTTTTTTCTCCATATCATTTCAATGCCTTTAGGCAGAATTCAAAGCTTACTTGAATTTTCCTTCTTCATATTTTTTTTCTGCAAAAATCAGAATCATCCGTGAAAGCCGGAGTAGCACAGGTAAAACAGCGGATTAATGTCATAATTTCCGGTTTCATGATGATCATCTGATAATTACTGTTTACTGACATCAGAATATCAGTTCAATGATTGACACCGGTGTTATTGCCTGAAATGACAGGTCTGCAAATTCACAGTCTTCCGGAATCGTGTTAACGACACGGGCACCTGCACGGCTGAGAATTTCAGCAAGAGAAATCCGTGAACCGCTCTGAAGTTTCATACTTTCAATAAAAAGAGATTTCCTTGCGGAATCCTTGTCATTGGAGCATCCGGTATGGGTATTGACATTACTGAAGATAAAGTCCATGCCGCCCTCACTGTTATTGCAGATCATACCTATGTTCTGGGACTGGTTCCTAAGTTCCATGCTGATACCGGCAAGCACTGTCCTTTTGTTCATGATGAAGTCACGGTTAAATACATCCGTGGGAGAAGAATCCATAATCAGTTTATAGCCTAACGGGCATGCATCCGGCTGGTAATTAAAAAAATTAAGATTAAAGGAAAAAGCCTGTTCAATACCTTCCCCGATATGGAAACATTCGGTTGCACCGGTGCCCACAGGAGCATCGGTCATATCTCCGGTAAAAATGATTTTATGAGCATTGGAGGAATACTCTCCATCCCATCCGAAGTCGCCGTCTACAGAGGACATGTGGAGATCAAGATCGATTCTGATTTCCTCTGTCCGGCCGGCGGGATTTCCCTTTTCAGGAATGTTCTCCCAGAACACGCCTATAGTGGCGGTTTTCCCCAGGTGTGCCACGGATCCGCAGGGAATTCCGCTGACGAAATCCTTTTCACTGGTCGGAAAGGCATAATGAATGTAATCGGGAATATACACAGTTTTGCCTGCGGCTTTTTCCTTCACCTGTTCAACAATGCCGTTATAGAGCAGTTCCATAATTTCATCCGCTTTCGGCATATCAAAAACGGCAGGCCGCGATGAACCGTCAAGTTCCTTGAAAAAAACACCGCCGTTTCGGATCCGGTAATTTATCGATGACGGATATTTCATTCGATAACGCATGGCATTCAGCAGGGAAACCTTTTTGCCCAGGGAAACCTTCTTCAGTTCTTTCGCCGCTTCGGAAATGTCCCAGGACGGATCGCTGATAATGCAATCCAGAATATTCCTTTCTGCAGGTTTCCTGTGTTTGTCGGCAAGCCGTCTTATTCTGTTGATAACTGATGCATTTTTTTTGTTTTTAACGGTCAGCCATATCTTTTTATGGCGGTAGAAAATCGATGCAAGAGGAACATAACCGTATTTATTGACATATAACTCAAGGGCTGCGTCTGCTTTATCAATATCGCCGCATTTTATTTTTGATCTTTCAAACAGAGCAGACAGCCGGTTCCTGCTTTTTATAAGAAGACTGTCACCGGAAACAAGAAAATTGAGCAGACGTAAAAATTCCTGCGGATCTGACGGCACCTTGTTCAATTCGGCACATACGCGGGTACGCAGCTCCTTGCTGGAGATTGCATCCGGATCCAAATCAATGTCATATTCCTTTGATAAAAGAATAATGTCCTCCATTGTAACGGAGGAAAATGCAATATTCTTTTCAGACATTGATTTTACCTTTTCGCGGATCTCGTCTGCGGAGATTGCTCCGATAATGTTGATTCTGAATCCGGCGGAGTCCTCGGGAAGATTCAGTTTTTCATCAGGTATGTAAACGCTGCAGATTTCCCCTGTTTTAAAACCAAGTGATTCAACGCCGTAGGTGGTAAGATAATGAAGCGCCTGCTGGAAACGCAAAGTTTCATCGGAAGCGCCGGCAACTGCTGAAAAGGATTTATGAAAGGTCTGATTCATCTGTTCGGCGGAAAGACCGTACTTTGACAGTATTTCTTTTCTGGCTGACTGATCGATCACACTGAAATCAGCTTCAGGAACCACATAGATTCCGAACCGGATGAAGGTGTCATTGAACTGTTTCGATTTTCCGTGATTGGCGGCTGTTTCAGCCTTTGCTTTCGGCAGAGCCTTGAAAAGTCTGAGAGCTGCCAAAGCTGTTTTTTTGCTTTTCATCATCAAACTCCGGTTTTGTCTTTAAGAAAAACGCAGACTTAAGGAAGACTGCGGTTTCAGACTGGAAGACGGCTGGAAGCAGATATCAGCCGGAAAAGGAACTTCCCTGTGCCGTTATTGCCTTCTTTAAGCCATTATTGCTGTAAAGGCGGCGAAGAGTAATTTCTGAAAATAAGGAACCCTTTTATGCCGCCCGGTATATGTATAGCACAAAAACACCGGAATGCCAATCTTATGATTTTGAAACATCGGGTTTTGCTGCTGCTTTTGTGATATCTGCTGCATTTATATGCCAGTGCTTCATTTCCTGAAATCCGTTCAGAGCGCCGCCGACATGATGCCGCAGTAAACTTCTGAAAAGTAATGTCCCGAGTGGGCATGGAAATTTAAAAAAACAGCGCGGGCAGACCATAAAATTCAGATATGGTTTTTCTTATCATGTCAGAATTCTATGCCGAAATTTTTTTTATTGTCAGAATCCGCCATGCTGGCGGCTGCGATGCTCGGATTATCCGGAGTCGCGGCTGCTCAGCATCCGGAGGACACAGAGCAGGGCGGCTTCTATAACCGAAAGCAGGAGGGATGGTTCTTTTATCAGATTGAACCTGACAGCGAACCGGAAGAAGCCGAATCTGCCGTTACGGACTCTTCCGGTGACGGCTGGGGCGAATCAGTAAACGATGAAGAACGGCCGTTTACCGCCGCATGGCTTAAAGCCAATATCGACAGGTACAAAAACATTGCGATTGACAATCCCACAGTTGAAAATGTTAAAGCCTATCTTTATCTTAAGCGTCTCATTCTTGAAAAATCATCCGAATTTGCCAGGGTATTCAGTCAGGTGGTCATGGGTGATCCTTATCTTGATGCAGTGTCTACACGCCCCATCGCCGCATGGGGATCCAATCTGGTGGATGCAAGAAGTTCGGCTGCGCGGGAAAATCTACTGCACAGAATTTCCGAAAATGCAGGTCTTATTTATGTATTCAGGGCTAATGACGATTTCAGCACTCGGTTTTCTCCTGTATTTAAAAATTTTACCGGACGGTACGGTTTTGAAACCAAGGTCGTATCTCTGGACAGCAGCAGTGATCCTGCAGAACTTTTTTCCGGCGTTCTCCATGATCCGCGGGCAGAAAAGGTTCTTAAAATCAAAGTAACGCCTGCGGTTTTTCTGGCAGGCATGGATGGAAAAATCGCGCCCGTGGTGCAGGGGCTTGTTTCGCAGGACGATCTCGCAAAAAGACTGATTAATGCTGCCGGAATTATCGGAATCGTATCTGAAGACGAACTTGCAAAAACCAGAGCTGTTCATGAGGAAATCAGTCTGGGGGATCTGCTTGAAAACAAACCGGAGCACCGTTTCATAAAGAAATCCGGAAATCTGTCTCCGTCCGAAATTCTTCAGATGCTGCAGGAGTAGGAATATGCAACATGAAAAAAAATTCTGTATGAAAAAAATCACGCTGGCGGCGGTTCTGACAGGACTTGCGCTGTGTTCAGAGGCGGGAGCGTCGTTCATCGGCGAACAGATGGATCTGATGTATGAGGACATAATGTCAAATCATACCGATGGCGGAGCATATAAAACAGCAAGGCGCGGAGTAATCTCGGGCGGAGGACTGGAGGTAAGAACAAGACTGATGGATATTCATCCTGTCACCTTTGAACCTCCTTCCATCAGTGCAGGCTGCGGCGGCATCAATCTGTTCACCGGTTCGTTCTCCTTTATAAACAGCGAGCAGTGGATTCAGTTTGCCCGTTCGGTTGCATCCAACGCGGTAAGCTACGCCTTTGAACTGGCACTGGAGGAGATGTCGCCTGCCATTCATTCCATTGTAAGCAAACTGCAGACCGCGGCAAATCTTATGAACGGCTATCAGCTGAATTCATGTCAGCTTGCCCAGGGTATAGTAAATGATACAGTAGGTCAGGTTCTTGATAACCGTGCAAAAACCGATGCCAGCATCTACAGTTCAACTCTTGGATATTTCGATGATTATTTTACTGCCAGGAACGGAGCCGGCGGCGACGGAAAATCATCATCCATAGATCAGATTGCGAAAAACAATCCTGAACTGTACAGTAAAAAGCTTGGCGGAAACATCGTCTACAACGCCCTTCTTGAAGCGAATATCTCAGGCTGGTTTCATACATCGGTTGATTTCAGAAATTTTGCCGGCGAGTTCATGTCGGTTATGGGAACTGTCATTGTGCTGCCAGAAAAACTTCCTGACGGCAATTACGAGCAGAAGATGGAACAGAAAATTCCGTCACTCGGTTTCAGAGATCTTGTGGAGGGAAACCGCGGTCATCCGGTTACGGTTTATCAGTGCGCAGCTGATTATTCGGCAGGAATTCCCTGCACATCAATTGTTACCAGAACCGTGAATGATTTTAAAGGATTATCGGAAAAAATCCAGGATCTGCTGATCGGTGCAGATCGTCAGAGCGGAATTGTTCTGAAGTTTACCGACGGCGCCAATGTGTCATCTTCTCTGTCGGATTCTGAAAAATCCATTATGAATCTTATCCCCGAGGTGATGGTTCAGATCAGAAATCTTGCACAGAGCGGGGATTTTGCGCTGGTGCGTGATCATGTGATTCAGAATGCCGATGCGATAGGTGCCATGGCGGCATACAATCTTATTGATGCGATTTATAAATCAACCAGAATAGCACTGTCTTCAAGTCACAACACCAACCGGCAGACTGCACTTGAATACCTGGATGCCAATATGGAGAGTTTCAGACGGGAGTTTGAAAATTACGACCGTCTTAAAGGAGGACTTGATTCCGGAAATTTATATCGGTCCTATCGCGACAGAAAAACTTTCATAGATAAACAGTACCGAAGAACAATAAGATAACAATTTAATAATTTAAAGTGCCGGGAGGCTTTCAGACCGGATTTACAGCATTTTATTCCCCGGAATTACCGGCTTAAATATCGTTGTTTCCGGTAATACATTTGAGGAAAGGACAGAATTAATTTCAGTCTTCCCGAAAATTAGGGCAGGTTATCCGCTGTATACACAGTCTGAACCGGCAAAGACCATGGCATATGCCTTTACCTGTCTGCCCCTGAACTCAATGGCTGTTTTGTATTTATGAACCTGATCTTCCGCCTCCTTTGCAAGACGTCGGATTTTTGATTCGGAGGCTTCTGTTTTTGCCGTGTATTTCAGTTCAAAGATATAAATGCACTGACTGCTTTTACCTTTGTTGACAGTTACAACCAGATCGGCAAATTTTTCACCTTGTCCTGAAATTCTCAGGGACTTCTTCATTTCAACAAATATTCCGCGCATTGATTTCAGTTTGGTGTAGAGGGTCAGATTGAGCGCCATTTCACTCATATGAGAAAGTACCTGATTTGTGAAAATTCCGCTCAGAAATTCAGTGCAGGATAGGGCAAAAGAACTGATGTCATCTTTAACTTCACATAACGATGATATATCAAGAACCGAATCGGTGAACTCGGTGCTTGTTTTTAACCTCAAATTCGCAATGCATTGAGCAAAGAGTTTTGACATGAAAAGATTAGGAATTTTCAGTGCAAGAACAGAACTGTCGGAAGCTTCTCTGTCAATGGTCAGATATCCCAGATAATAGAGCATGGACAGAAGCTGATCACGGTTATATTTTGCTGTTTTATTCAGATTGATGTTTTCCGCGAGCTTGTTGAGAAAGAACATATCGCCGCCAAGATAGTTTTCCACGATTTCATCGGCGATACCATCCTCGGCAATTTCAAAAAGCAGCTGAAGTTTTGAACCGTCATGATCAGATGCCGGATCCATATATTCCTCCGGAGGGAGAAATTCCTCTTCCTTTTGAATTATATTGGTAAACGCTCCATAATAACCTTTGATGCTATTTAAGATTGTTTAAAATCAACAATCCATCCTTTTCTTTTTTCAATAAGACTTAACTTTTTATAAGAAATACCACTTGAAATAATATTTCCATCAA
>Ga0310695_10012604_pt1 | contig 11795 bp, 8 predicted proteins | sample RumenRJG_04DNA_FD_203882 | JGI IMG/M metagenome (GOLD analysis project Ga0310695, IMG submission 203882) | Bovine rumen microbial communities from Lethbridge, Alberta, Canada - RJG_04 (v2) (version 2) | ecosystem: Host-associated > Mammals > Digestive system > Stomach > Rumen | place: Canada... | reverse complement strand
GATGTCCATATCGTACAAATTTAGAAAAAATATTCCATTCCCAACATGAAATTGAATCCGGGCATGGAGTAGTTGTCCACAATCTCGTATTGCTGGTCAAGGAGATTGTTGAGGCAAAGTTTCAGGGGCAGGTCGTTACGGGCGACAGTCAGGTTCTTGGACAGGGCGGCGTCAAGGGTGGTCCATGGCGAAAGGCGATATGCAGGAAGGTTGGCGGAAGTGGTGAAACGCTCTCCCGTCATGAATGCCGTGATATCCAACCTCCAGCCTCCATGCTCCCCATAAAGGTTCACTGATCCGCTGTGTAAGGGAATATACGGGATCTGGCCGTTCCATGTGAGGGCTTCCTTGTCAGACTTGTCCCTGGAGCGCTGGAAGGTGTACCTGCCGATGAGGCCTAATTCCACCGTCCCGGACTTCTTTGAATATTCCGCCGTCAAATCCGCCCCAAGCACATCAACCCTTCCGAGGTTGTACATCGACCAGCGGAACTGGTTAGATGTCGGTACAGCTATTATTTTGTTTTTCAGTTGGTTCCAATAGGTTTCAACCTTTAGGGTCAAGTAGCTGGTAGGATCTGACCAAAGGCTCCAGACTGCGCCCAGATCCAGCTGGATGGCATCCTCCGGATCCAAGGTCTTTGTCCCGACAGTGGTGTAATACAAGTCATTGAAAGTCGGCATCCTGAATGACCGCTTGGCGAAACCATTAAGGGTGAACCTCTCCGCCGGTTTCCACCGGAACACGAGCGAGGGCATGAAAGCGCTCCTGGAAGCTGAGGATCGATCGTTCCCGCTTATGAAAGAATCCCGGACACAAAGGTACAAAGCGGAAGCGGAGGCCTCGAAAGAGTCCTTCCCGAAAATCACTGAAGCGCAACTCCAAGAGGAGAAACGGCCAGGATAAGCGAAAGCCCTCAGGTCGGAATCAAGGTAATCATATTGGCAGTCCTGAGCGAGGTTGACTTTAAACGAACCACCGATCCTTGCCATCGCCGAGGCCGACAGATACGCCGAATGGTTCCTGTAGTTATACGACGCTGGAGTCCCGTCAGGGACAAGTTCCGGATAATCAGTGTATTCCAGGTGACTGAAAGAAAACTTTGCCCTTCCGGCCACAGACCAAACATCTCCAAGATCACGATAATATTTTCCCTGCAGGAAAGCGTCCCTATCCGTCTGCCTGTCCTCACTCAAAGGATATTCCCCGGCCTTTTTGTAAACCGGGCCTGGCAGTCCCCTGCCGGAGCCATAGAAATAGGCGTGAATATTCCAGGACGCCACGCCTGAGGCGGGACTGAAAAGCATAGCCTCAACCCTCGAGCTTGTGATGTCACTGTTTGAGCGGATCATGGTAGTGTCATATCCAGCCAACGTGCCATCAGGATATTGCCGGAAGTCCTTGACATGAAAGCGATAACGTCCATCGGAAGAAAGAGCTTCCGCACTGAGCCTCAATTTCGAGCCGCCACGCAGGAGATGTTCCCACACCGCGGAAGGAGACCCCGTCGTGAAAGACCCGCCTGTGGCACGTAAAAAGAAATTATCCCTTTTCCCGTCCTTGAACACCGGATCAGCACTCTCCAGATAGAGTGAGCTGGCCGATGAATATTCCTTGGCGCTTTGCAAGGGGGCGACTTTCTGCCCCGAGAAAAGGCTCACCGAACTGAGACCTTGAAGGGAAAACCGTCCGAGATCCACCTGCATGTTCTGGGCGTTATCGACCTGGATCCCGTCGATGAACACGCCCGTGTGCTCGCTTCCCAGACTCCTGACATTCACCGTCTTAAGGCCTCCCACTCCCCCATAGTCACGCAGTTGGACCCCCGCGAAACGACGGACCGCCTCAGACAGGCCCGAGGCTGATTTAAGCTCACCGGAAGTGATACGCTGAGGAACGATGATGCTACCGTAGATGGAACTCACCATCGCCGCCTTCAGGGTGTCGGATCCTTCGCTATGCTCAGGATGACACTCCGGTGCCTGGATAAACAAAAGGAAAGCAGCCAGGAAGGAAGGGAACATGGACTAGTAGATAACCATGTGGGCAGGCAACATTCCTGCGACAGCCACCCACTTCTTTTTCAAGTCCTTGGTGAAACACCAGACCTTTCCAGGGCCGGTGTAATCGGCATCGGCGATGTAGATGTCACCGTTGTCCGGATTGACCAGGATCCCGTAAGGGTTCCCGATCTTGGAAGCGTCTGTCGCGGAAAGAGCCTTGGACGAGACCGTCCCGTCCTTGACAGAGACCTTATATAGAGTGTTTGAATATCCGCCGGTTAGCTCATCCGCGTTACCTATCGCATAGATATACCCGTCCGCGCATTTCGTCATGCAACTGACATGGACATCTTTCACCTGGGTGCTTGAGGTGCCGCTGATCTTGTAAAGCCCCATCGGCTCAGATATGCTCTGGATCCAGTTTCCGTCAGCGTCCTGGCTCCAGGTACTTTCCCCATAACTGGACACATAGATCGCTCCTTGACCGTCAGAGGCCATGTAATGCAAATTGGAAGCGGTTGTCACAGAACTTATTACCTTAAATGAAGACAGGTCGATCACGCTCACTGTATTCTCATGGACATAATTATAACCGCCGCTGTTGGCGACATAAAGAACACCGCCGGCGACAGCCACACCCTCGGGCTGGCAGCCGACCTCAACCTCTCCATCGATCTTGTATGTCTTAAGGTCAATCCTGAAGACCTTCCCCTTCTTTTCATCGCCCCCGTAAATAGCTCCGGCATAAGAGCTTACGTATGCGTGACCAGAATCAAAGGCTATGAATCTCGGATCAGGCACGGCTACCGAGGCCACCAAGGTCTCATCCTTGGCGTCGAGGACATGTACATAACCTGACCCGTTCATCACGAGCCAGAGCTTACCATCATTCAGAGCGAGATCGTTACCCGTGTCTCCCAAACCTTGGACAACAGCAGGATTCATGGATCCGAAAGCGTCGGACACATAATTCCCATCAGAGAACCTGAGGAAATCGAGGGTCGAGTTGTTCTTCTGGAAATTGCCCTCATTGAGGACGAAGAGTTTGGAGAATGACCCTCCTTTTTCACCTACTGCGACATTGACACCCGCAAGGTCCGCATCCCTGGAGGTGGTTTCATCTTTTTGGCAGCCCGCCGCTACGGCAAGGGCAGCCACGCTGAAAACCAGCAGTGCAAATCTATTCATATTTTAAAGAGCTAAAAATATCTCCGGCAAAGATACCACTTCGCCGGAGATATTCAAACTATCTGGACGCCAAAATTATTCGGCGGCAGGAGCCGGTGTGTCGGGAGCCTGGGGCTCCTGTGGACCCTTTTCCTTGCCTTTACCGGCAAAGAAGATCAGCGCGCCCACGGCAACCGCCAGAAGCAGTATTCCCAAAACCGGCCTGTAATAGACCCAGGCGAGCGCGATCACGATGACCGTCCATGCGAACGCCACGACATTCAGGACTATATTCGTGGCAAGGTTCACTATATTGGCGATGAACGGGATGACCTTGAGGATAGTGATAAGGATCTCGAATATTCCCTTAAGTCCTCCAGCGATGAGGAAGAAACCGAGGATACGAAGCAGCCAGGTCCACATCTTGTTGGTGGAGCGCTCGGAGGAGAACATCTCATCCATGCCCCTTATGCCCATGCTGAGGGTCTCAAGGGACTTGCCGTTCTTGTCGGTGTGCTTTGTGAATGTGTCGCCGGCTACCTTGGCCAACACGGAGACATCGGCTGGCAGGACCTTGGTGAAGGTGATCTTGACATCTCCGATCTGGGGATTCATGGGATCCGCTCCGATGTAAACGACATTGTTGTTGACATGGAGATATTTATACTCCTTCAGAGCCGCTTGTGCGAGCAGGACGGCCGTGTCTTTCTTAACCGTCGCGGCGGTCTTGTTCATGGCCTTGATAACATCCTCACCCAGAGATAGTTCCACAGGCTGCTCACCGCTTATGGAGCGGATGAGTTCAGCGGGAAGCCTATACGCCCCAAAACTCACGTTCTCAGCTATCCAATCCTTGCTCTCAACGTCTGAGAGGACGATATTCGAACCTCGATATTTCTCGTCTTTAAACTCTGAAGAGTTGATCCTCGACGAACTCCAACCATTCTTGTAGTCATAAGTGGTCACGGTCTCCTGACCTCCGCCAAGCTTATCTTTGGTCTTTGAGGACGAGGTCTCCTGAACCTGGTAATACTCGACACTCCGCAGTAGCTTGATCGCATTTTCCTGGATGCCGAACTGATTGTCAATCAACACATCACTGGTCGTTACCTTGCCAGTGGCGTGTACAAGTTTACCGTCAAATTCCGGGTTGACAGAGCTGATGTCGGGCATCTCTACCGCGACCTTTTCCGCCCTGTTGAGCATTCTTGCGGTTTTGACGGCACGCCCTTCATTCCACCATAGTAAAACGGTACCGAGGATCAAGAGGAGGAAACCGGAGCCGATTCCCCTGAACGAACTACCCAGCCTTTGGCCGTAGGACGTCTTGGTTGTTACTTGAACTGCCATGATAGATTTGTATTGGATTAATGAATAGTTTCTTACGCGAATATAAAAAATTCGGAATAATATTCTAATTTTACACTGCGATTTTGAAACGATTAAAATGGCATTATTATGATAAAAAAAGTCAACTACCTCGCTTTCCTCGCCGCCGCTATCTTGTTAAACGGCTGTCTGGCAGGCAAATACATGTGCAATTTCGCTCTTCTCCCGGAGGAGCACGGCAACGATATAGAAGGCGACAGGGCCAAGACCGAGTCCCGTTATCCGGGCATATTGTCCTGGTACGACACCCTTCATGAAAACGGCGCTTTCAGGGACACTTCACTGATCGGCGAGAACGGTTACAAGCTCCACGGGGTCTATGCCTCCGCCGCCAATCCGGCCAAAGCGCAAGGTACCGCGATCGTTGTGCACGGCTACACCGACAACCACATCTGTTTCCTGAACCTGGTGAGGATGTACAGGGACGACCTCAACTACAACGTCATGGTGCCGGATCTCCACTATCATGGCCTCTCGGAAGGACGAGCCGTCCAGATGGGTTGGTTCGACAGGCTGGATGTCAAGAGGTTCGCGGTGATGGCTCACGACATCTGGGGAGACGATTTCATGGTGATACATGGAGTCTCGATGGGCGGAGCCACCACGATGATGCTCAGCGGTGACGACGATCTTCCGGAATATATCCGGGCCTTTGTCGATGACTGCGGCTACTCCTCGGTCTGGGACCAGTTCGCCCACAACCTCAAGGACATGTTCCACCTGCCCCCATTCCCGGTGCTGACAAGCGCCAACATTGTCTGCAGGAAGCGCTACGGTTGGGACTTCAAAGAGGCGTCGTCAGTGAACCAGCTGGCGAAGTGCGAGCGTCCGGTCCTTTTCATCCATGGCGACAAGGACGACTTCGTGCCAACGGATCATGTTTATAAGAACTACGAGGCTAAGACAAAGGGCTACAAGGAGATCTGGATAGCTCCAGGTTCGGAGCACGCCATGGCCTATAAAGACCATCCTGAAGAATATACAGCACGCGTCCGGGCCTTTTTGGAAAAAGCCCGGACGCTATAGGAGATCCTTCGCTACGCTCAGGATGACAGATTGATCGACTATTCGGCTTTGCCGTTGGAACCGAGGACGTTGATGATCTTGTGCATGTAAAGCTTCTTCATCTCGTCGCGAGCAGGGCCCAAGTACTTCCTGGGATCGAACTCGCCGGGCTTCTCATCGAAGACCTTGCGGATAGCGGCGGTCATCGCAAGACGGCTGTCGGAGTCGATGTTGATCTTGCAGACAGCGCTCTTGCTGGCCTCTCTGAGCTGCTCCTCGGGGATACCGACAGCATCAGGAAGTTTGCCGCCGTGGGCGTTGATGATGTCAACATACTCCTGGGGAACTGAAGAGGATCCGTGGAGAACGATCGGGAAGCCGGGAAGCTTCTTCTCAATCTCATGAAGGACGTTGAAAGCGAGCGGCGGAGGAACGAGACGACCGGTCTTGGGATCCCTCTTGCACTGCTCGGGCTTGAACTTGTAAGCACCGTGGGATGTTCCGATGGAGATGGCCAGGGAGTCGCAACCGCTGCGGGTGGCGAAATCGATAACCTCCTCAGGACGGGTGTAGTGGGACTCCTCGGCGGAGACCTCATCCTCAACACCGGCGAGGACACCAAGCTCAGCCTCGACAGTCACGTCGTACTGGTGAGCGTAGTCAACGACCTGCTTTGTCAAAGCGATATTCTCCTCGTAAGGAAGAGAGGAAGCGTCAATCATGACAGAAGAGAAACCCATGTCAACGCAGCTCTTGCAGAGCTCGAAAGAGTTGCCGTGATCAAGGTGGAGGCAGATCTGGGGATGCTCCCAGCCAAGCTCCTTGGCATACTCGACAGCGCCCTCGGCCATGTAACGGAGGAGGGTCTGGTTGGCGTATTTACGCGCTCCGCTGGAAACCTGGAGGATGACAGGAGACTTTGTCTCGGCAGCGGCCTGGATGATGGCCTGGAGCTGCTCCATGTTGTTGAAATTGAAAGCGGGGATGGCGTAACCGCCAGCGACAGCCTTAGCGAACATCTCTCTGGTGTTCACAAGGCCAAGATCTTTGTAAGAAACCATAATTGTATAAATAAAACTTTAAGAATTTGTCAAATCCGTCTGCATGGCTTCAAAAGCCGTGCAAATTTAGTCTTTTTCGTCCAAAAATAAAAGATGTTCGACCAAGCTGACATAACGTCTTTCGATCACCCCTCTCCTGCCGGTCTGAATGATGTGCGGAAGGCCGGAAAGATCGAAGAAATCCAGCAACTGACGAGCCGTCTGAGGTGATTCTTTCTCAAGGGATGTCATGTCAACTTTAAGATACTTTAGATGGAGGGAATCCGCGGCTTCCTGCTCAGCGGCACACACCGGGCAACCAGTGGTGCTGAAGAAGAAAAGTCCTCCCTTGCGTCTCATCTTGTTCCAGCCTTTGATACTGGTCTTGGGGATTCTGGCCCCAATAGGAGCCTTGCTCAGAAGCCCGTCCATCATGGAAGCCAGCCCGACAACCTTAAGACTGTCGTCAGCGTTGTTCCAAACTTCAGGTCTGGATAAGATATAATCTTTTATAAATGAATATGTTCCCTCCTTAAAGCCTTCCCCTCTCTTGCCTGCCAGATAATATAGGAGATCACCCTCAAGGTGTTTGAAAGACAGGGTGTCTCCTCTCGCCAAAGTCCTGGACTCAAGCATTGAGGCTATCTCAGTGACATCCTCCGGACTGACTTTGGGGCCGGAAGTCGAGAATAATTTGTCAAAGAAGGCAAGGGCTTCATCTCCGCCATAATCATAATACAGAGCGGTCAAACTGGCTTCCAGGAGTTTCTCAAGAGAATCAGTGTCCAGATTACGGCCTACAATAACCCCATCCGGATCAACCAGGAACATCTTCGGAGTCACTGACACTCCGTAACGCATCTGGTAATCGGAGCTGTCTTCCGGATCCCACAGATGAATCACTTTGGTGTTCTGGGCCTTGACTCGGAATGTGGACTCACGCCAGAAAGCCCATTTGTCCTCTTCCCTGCCGACGTACACGGCGAACACATCGACCGGGTAATCCTTATCGTCCAGAAGGGAGCGGAGCATCGGGGACTCGATCTTGCACTTGGCGCAGTCGGTGTCGTAGAAATAAAGAATGGAGAAACGGGGATTGGGATCCTTCGATTCGCTCAGGATGACAGGGATGGTGACGGGCGAACCGGAGGGATCGGCCATGGTCACTTCCGGAGCTGGCATACCGATCAGGGACTGGCGGTTGAACTCAGCGAAAAGTTTGGCGTCAAAGAGGTCTTTTTCAGACCCCATAGCAATATCCCCGCTCGAGAACCACCTGTCCGTCAAATGAATAGCCACCGCCTCATCTCCCATCAGGGAGGAATTGAGGTAGTGGTTATATGCTTTCAAAGCGATCCTTTGCCGCAAATCCTTGTCCGAGGCAGCCTCAATTAAAGCGTCACACTCAGCCTTTTTCACCTCCACCGGCTCAGCCTCAAGCATGGAGAAATAGCGCTCGAGCCTGGCGTTCAGTTCCCTGACCTTGGCCGTGTCCACCTGAGCGGCCATTTCAAGGCCACAGATGAGGAGAGAAAGGAGTATCGCGGCGAACTTTCTCATCAGACCTTGGGAAGTTCCACCCATCCCGGAATAAACTGGGACAAGTCACCGTGGTGACTTAGGAGATCCCGCACGGCAGAAGATGATATATGTGAATATTCCTGCGCGGTAGGAATGATAATAGTGTCGATGTCAGGAGAAAGGTGACGGTTGGCGTCCGCCACAGCCTGCTCATTGTCGAAGTCGGTCATATTCCGCACTCCCCTTACTATATGTCTGATACCGAGCTCTTTGCAAAGATCCACCGTCAGGCCGTCATAACTCATGATACTGACGCCGGAAAGGTCTTTGGTGGCCTGGGCTATTATGTTCTCTCGCTGCTCCATTGTGAAAAAGCCTCTCTTGGCTTGATTGATACCGACCGCCACGACAACCTCGTCGAAGATTGTCAAGGCCCTGGTCAATATATTCAGGTGACCCGAGGTGAATGGATCGAAAGAGCCTGGGAATAAAGCGATTCTACTCATTATAATTGCCAGTTGACTGGTGTTTTGTTTTCTGAAATAAGGATCTCGTTGGTTTTCGAGAAATGGCGGCAGCCGAAGAAAGCGCCCCGTGCCAAAGGTGACGGATGCGGCGCCTCCAGCACATGATGCCTGGTGGTGTCGATCAGCTCCTTCTTGGAACGGGCGAAATTACCCCAAAGAAGGAAAACGACGCCTTCAAGATTGTCGGAGATGTACCGGATAACAGCGTCTGTGAACTGCTGCCAGCCGATCCCGCTATGGGACGCCGCCTCGCCGGAGCGGACAGTGAGGATAGCGTTCAAAAGCAGCACCCCCTGCCTGGCCCAGCCTTCAAGGTTCGGCCTGCCACTCATCTTGATCCCGAGGTCGTCTTCTATCTCCTTGAATATGTTCTTGAGAGACGGTGGCGCCGGAATATTGTCCGGTACGGAAAAACAAAGTCCCATAGCCTGGCCGTAACCATGATATGGATCCTGACCGAGGATGACCACTTTCACGTCCTGGACCGGAGTGAGCTCGAAAGCCTTGAATATCTCCGGTCCCGGAGGGAAAATGACCTTCCCTTCCGCCTTTTCTCTATGAAGCTGCCGGGCAAGGGCGGCGAAATAGGGCTTGTCGAACTCTCCGGCAAGCGCCTCTTTCCAACTTTTCTCGATTTTGACGTCCATGACCCGAAAGATAACAAATTAATCGAAGATTTCCCCGATCACGTCATCTATTGTCTTCACATAATGGAAAGACAGGCCTTCGACATAGACGGGCTTGATGTCCTCGACATCCTTCCTGTTGTCCTCGGAGATCACGATCTCCTTGACTCCCGCCCTCTTGGCAGCCAGTATCTTTTCCTTGATCCCGCCAACTGGAAGCACCCTGCCCCTGAGAGTCATCTCTCCGGTCATGGCGATTCCGGACTTGACCTTTTCGCCCCGAAGAGCGGAGACCATCGAGCTGACCATGGTGATTCCGGCGGAGGGGCCGTCCTTCGGCACCGCGCCTTCAGGCACATGGACATGGATGTCCTTCGCCGAGAATTCCTCGGAGGTCATCTTCGCGAGCTCCGGATGGGCCTTGATATATTGGTACGCAATCGTGGCGGACTCTTTCATGACATCTCCAAGATTACCGGTCATGGTCATATTACCCTTTCCGGCGCTGACTGAGCTTTCGACGAAGAGAATCTCACCACCCATCTGCGTCCAAGCCAATCCGGTCACGACTCCGGGAGCCTCGTTGCCTTTCTGCAGGTCATGCATATTGGTCGGAAGGCCGAGGTATTCTTTCAGATGCTCTTTCTTGATCACAGATGGCCACTCCTGCTCCAAGGCTATCTTTTTCGCTGTCACCCTGGCTATCTTGGCGATCTGCTTCTCAAGCCCACGGACACCGGACTCATGGGTATATTCGTCAATAATGGCCGCGAGGGCGGACTTGTCGATACGGAGGGATTTCTTGGGGATGCCATGTTCCTGAAGTTGCTTGGGAACGAGGTACTTCTTGGCGATCTCCATCTTCTCCTCGGCGAGATAACCTGTGACATTGATCAGCTCCATCCTGTCCAAAAGAGCAGACTGGACTGTAGAGACAGTGTTGGCCGTAGTGATGAACAGTACGTTGGAGAGATCGTAATCGATGTCAAGATAGTTGTCGTGGAAGGCGACATTCTGCTCAGGATCAAGTACTTCCAAAAGAGCCGAAGACGGGTCGCCCTTATAATCCGCACCCACCTTGTCAATCTCGTCCAGGACTATTACCGGGTTCGAGGTGCCGGCTTTCTGGATTCCACTCAGGATCCTGCCCGGAAGGGCTCCGACATACGTCTTGCGATGTCCCCTGAGCTCAGCCTCGTCGTGCATGCCGCCCAGGGCTATTCTCACATATTTTCTACCGAGGGCTTTCGCCACGGATTTCCCGAGGCTTGTCTTGCCGACACCGGGAGGGCCATAGAGACAAAGGATCGGGGACTTCATGTTTCCCTTCAATTTGAGCACTGCGAGATACTCTATTATCCTGTCCTTCACGGTCTCAAGTCCGTAGTGGTCATTGTCAAGAACCTTCTGGGCATGCTTGAGATCGAGATTGTCCTTGGACATCTCGCCCCAAGGGAGATCGAGCATGAACTCTATGTAATTGTACTGGATGCTGTAGTCAGGCGAGGACGGGTTGTATTTCTCCAGCTTGGCCAGCTCTTTCTCGAACTGAGCGGCGACAGCCTCGGGCCATTTTTTCTCCTTGGCCCTTGCCCTGAACTTCTCGAATTCCTCCTCCTCGTCCATCCCGAGCTCCTCCTGAATGGTACGGAGCTGGTTGTTCAGGTAATATTCCCTCTGCTGCTGGTCGATGTCGCTCTTAACCTTCTGGTTGATCTCCTGCTTGATCTTGAGGAGCTGGGTCTGCGTCTCAAGGGCCGCAAGAAGCTTCATCGCCCTGACCTTTATGTCGTCGTACCGAAGAAGATCGACTTTCTCGGAGAAGTTCTCCACCTCCACGGTAGTGGCGATGAAGTTGACGAGGAACTGGAAGTTATCTATCGACTTCATGGCCCCGACAGCCTCCCTCGGAGCGAACGAGGACGACTTGATGATAGCGGCCGCCTTCTCCTTCAGCGACTCGGCTATCATACGGGTGTTGTTGTCGTTCTCCGGCACAATGTCATCGACATACGTGACATTCGCGGTAATATATGGCTCGTAAGACAGGACACGGCCTTTACGTATCCTCTTGACTCCGTGAAGGATAGCTGTCACAGTCCCATCTGGCATCTCGAGAATCTTCATTATCTTGGCCGCAGTGCCATATTCAAACAAATCCTTGTCCTTGGGATCCTCAACGGAAATGTCGTTCTGCGGGATCGCGCCAATGAAGGAAGAAGTCCTTTCCGCATCCTTGACCAAGGCGATGGACTTTTCACGGCCTATCGTGACCGGATAGACCATTCCTGGGAACAGCACGGCGTTCCTAAGGGCAAGGATCGGCAAAGATTCCGGAAGATCCGCCTCGTTCACTTTTATCTGTTCGTCACCCTGCATAACAGGGATGATGTTGACCTCCGCTCCGGAAGGTATCATCATGTCATTTCCTAAATCTATACTCATAAGCGAATAACGCATGTGGCGGTTTTCCCTGCCATTATGACAGTCGGACGACCGCTTTGGACGCAGGATGGG
>Ga0310695_10012603_pt1 | contig 11796 bp, 3 predicted proteins | sample RumenRJG_04DNA_FD_203882 | JGI IMG/M metagenome (GOLD analysis project Ga0310695, IMG submission 203882) | Bovine rumen microbial communities from Lethbridge, Alberta, Canada - RJG_04 (v2) (version 2) | ecosystem: Host-associated > Mammals > Digestive system > Stomach > Rumen | place: Canada... | reverse complement strand
CAGGCCATGCACCGCGTCCACCACTCCAAGGGCCTGCACCTCTATCCGCAGGCTTCCTATTGGGACTGGCCCTATACGGCAGACAAGCTGCCCGACGGAAAGCGCCTGAAACAGTTGGACCGCGACTGGATGTGGTATCGCGCCTGGGGCCGCTATGCGTGGACTGACCAGCGAGGCGCTCTTGTGGGCAATGGTTTGTCCATTGCCGAGCGCACCTATTGGAAGAAAGTACTTGCCGACTACTACGGCATCGACACCATTGCTGCCGGTCACCTGCTGAACGCCTACGACGAGGCGGGCGAGATAGCCCCCAAGCTTCTGCGCCGCTTCGGCATCACTGAGGGCAACCGTCAGACGCTGCTGCTCGGCATGACCATGGGCGAGCTGGTGAACCCCTACAAGTACACCATCTATCCAGGCTTCTACGAGAGTTGCGGCCCCGAGGGCGAAAAACTCATCGAGTATATTGAGAAGGAATACAAAGGTCTGTCCCACAAGGGCGAGTTGCCTCTGGACATCGTAGACCAGTGTGTCAACCACGGCGACAAAGCCCTCGTTGAGATGGGAGCCGTAGCCGCCAAGCCTACCCGTCATGCAGACGAATACCAGCGTGTGTGGAACGACATTCTCTGCTATGCCTCCTTTGCCAAGGCTTTCCAGCTGAAGGTGCGTGCTGCCGCCGAGGTGTTGCGCTACAAGTGGACGCAGGACATCAGCCATCTGGAGGCGGCCGTCATCTGGCTGGAGCAAAGCCTCAGCATCTGGTACGACCTGAGTCGTATGACGGACGACTGGTATCTCTATGCCAACTCCATGCAGACCGCCCAGCGCCGCATTCCCGTGGGTGGCGATGGTGGCAAGATGAAGACCTGGCGCGAACTGGCCACAGTCTATCAGGAAGAACTGGATGCCTTCAAGGAGAACATTGAGAAGTTGAAGCACCCGGCTGCTGCGGCAGATGTCAAGATACTGCCTGCCAGGCCTGCCTGGCAAGTTCAAGGTTCAAAGTTTAAAGTTCAAAGTCTCCAGAAGGGTGCCATCCTCTTCGAGAATCGCCCTGACACGCCAGTGGACAGTGTCGCTCCTGAACTTAAGGGTCTGCAGGCACTGGTGCTCAATCGCGACACCACACGCCTTGTGGGCACCACCATCGAGTATGAGAGTGCGACACCTGTCAAACTGCTCGTAGGACTTTTCAAGGACGATGACACCAAGTTCGCCAAGGCTCCCAAGCTGGAGATTGATGCCACTGGCAACGAGTATGGACAGGCCGAGCCCCTGCTGACCAATGCCATCAGTATGGTCCAGATGCCGAAGGTAAATATCCACCAATACTCGCTGCCTGCTGGTCGGCAGACCATTCGTCTGCCTAAGGGCATCCTCATGGTGGCAGGTTTCACCACCTCGGACATCAAGGCCCGCGACTGTGGCCTGAATGGTCCGTCGGGCGAAGTAGACTGGCTGTTCCAAAGATAAAAGTAAAATGGGTACACGATGAAAAAAATACTGATAGCATTTGCATCGCTCTTGATATCGGTCTGCAGCAGTGCTGCTGACATCAGCAAAGAAGTGATGAACAAGATATACCAGGAGGTGCGCACACCTTATAAATATGGTATGGTGGTAGCCCCTGCGGACAACTATCACAAGATAGACTGTCCGACGGTGTTCCGTGTGGGCGACAAGTGGCTGATGACCTATGTAGTCTATAACGGCAAAGAGGGACTGGACGGACGAGGCTACGAGACGTGGCTTGCCTGCTCGGACGACCTGCTGCACTGGCAGACCCAGGGACGGCTGCTCAGCTATCCTTCAGACACCACCCGGTGGGATGCCAACCAGCGAGGCGGATTCCCTGCACTCATCGACTGGACATGGGGTGGAAGCAACGGCATCTCAAAGTATAGGAAGAACTACTGGATGACCTACATCGGAGGTCACGGCACGGGCTATGAGGCCGTGCGCGAGCCTCTGAACATCGGACTGGCATGGACCGCTGGCGCCATCACCCAAGCCCACGAGTGGCAGTCGCAGGACAAGCCCCTGCTCAGCATCCACGACAACGATGTGCAGTGGTGGGAGAAGCTGACCCAGTACAAGAGCACCATCTACGACCTGCAGCCACAACCCTTGAAGAAAACTAAAAAGAAAGGCAAGAACGGCAAAGCCCAGAATGACCTGCCACCGGCATTGCGCAAGTACCGCTTCCTCATGTTCTACAACGCTGGTGGCATCAATCCCCAGAACCATCTCAAGGCTGAGCGCATCGGCATTGCCCTGAGCAACGACCTGAAGAATTGGAAACGATACAACGGCAATCCTGTCTACTTCCACGAGGCTCCTGGCATCATCACGGGCGATGCCCAGATTGTGAAGATGGGCGACCTGTTCGTCATGTTCTATTTCTCGGCCTATAATCCCGACCGCAAATATAACGCCTATAACACCTTCTCCGTCAGCCGTGACTTGCTGCATTGGCAGGACTGGACGGGCCCGGACCTGATTGTCCCCTCGAAGCCCTACGACGAGATGTTTGCCCACAAGAGCTACGTGGTGAAGCACGATGGAGTGGTCTACCACTTCTACTGCGCTGTCAACAACGACCAGCAGCGTGGCATTGCCGTTGCCACCAGCGTACCGATGGGACGCAGCGAGGTCAGTTTCCCCACCCCTGAGCGCAAAGGCCGCCGCACCGTGACCTCGCTCAATGAAGGCTGGCTGGCAAGTGTCAAGGGCGGTAAAGTGTCGATGATTAACATCCCCCACAACTTCGATGACTATCATGGCTATCGCCAGCTGCGTCACGGCAATCTGCACGGCAGTGCCGTATACGACAAGGTTTTCACCACCGCGAAGCAGGATGGTCGTCGCTACTTCCTCCAGTTCGAAGGCGTCGGCACCTATGCCACCGTCACCCTCAACGGTCATCAATATCCCGAGGAACTCGTGGGGCGTACCGTCTGGACACTGGATGTCACTGACCACCTGAAAGACGGTAACAACACCCTGCGTGTCAGCGTAGATCATCCCGCTATGCAGACCGCCTCACCATGGGTCTGTGGCGGTTGCTCGTCAGAGTGGGGATTCTCCGAGGGCAGCCAGCCCTTCGGCATCTTCCGCCCAGTATCACTCATTGAGACGGATGCCATCCGCATCGAGCCTTTCGGTGTCCACATCTGGAACAATGCTGCCTGCGACTCCGTGTTCATCGAGACCGAAGTCAGGAACTACACCCGCCAGGAACAAACCCTCGAGCTGGTCAACAAGTTCACGCTGGCCTCTGGCAAGCAGGTGTTCCGGCTGGCACAGGCTGTCACGCTGAAGGCTGGCGAGACGCGTACCGTCAGACAGGTGGAGGCTGTGGCTGATGTTCACCGCTGGAGCCTTGATGACCCGTACCTCTACAACCTCGCCACCATGATCAAGCGCGGAGGCAAGACCACCGACGAGGTGCGCACACCTTTCGGCATCCGTTCTGTCTCGTGGCCTGTGCTCCGCGAACGCATCACGGGCAAGACGGACGACCATCGGTTCTACCTCAACGGCAAGCCCACCTTTATCAACGGAACCTGTGAGTATGAGCACCTCTTAGGTGGCAGCCATGCTTTCTCGCCCGAACAGATTCGCTCGCGCATGAAGCAGATTACCAATGCCGGCTTCAATGCCCTCCGCGAGGCACACCAGCCACACCATCTGCTCTACCAGCAGCTGTGCGACAAGCAGGGCGTCCTCTTCTGGAGTCAGTTCTCGGCACACATCTGGTACGACACCCATAAGTTCCGCCGTAACTTCAAGCGCCTGCTGGTCCGTTGGATCAAGGAGCGCCGCAACTCCCCCTCGGTCATTCTCTGGGGATTGCAGAACGAAAGCGTGCTGCCCAAGAAGTTCGCCGAGGAGTGCAGCGACATCATCCGCAGCCTCGACCCCACCTGTCGCGACCAGCGTGCCATCACCACCTGCAATGGCGGCGAGGGCACCGACTGGAACGTCATCCAGAACTGGAGCGGCACCTACGGAGGCTCTGCCGACAACTACGACAACGAACTGAAACAGCCCGAGCAACTGCTCAACGGTGAGTATGGTGCCTGGCGCACCATCGACCTGCACGGCACAGCCAAGTACAGCGAGGAGTCGTTCACCAAGCTCCTGGAAACCAAGGCCCGTCTGGCAGAGAGTGCCAGGGACAGCGTCTGCGGTCACTTCCAGTGGATATTCAACTCGCACGACAACCCCGGTCGCGTCCAGCCCGACGGTGCACTGCGGCGCATTGACAAGATAGGCCCCATCAACTACAAAGGCCTGGTCACCGCCTGGGAGGAGCCTACCCCAGCCTACTACATGTACCGCCAGCGCTACGTTCCCGTAGGTCGCCATTCAATGGCGACAAACAAGACCGCTGCCGACAGAAACCGCGACCTCGTGAAGGGTGCCGAGGGCTATCACTACCTCTATCGCATCAATTGTGGCGGCAATGCCTTCACGGACGAGTTCGGACAGCAATGGCTGGCCGATGACACCCTGCATAGCCACTCGTGGGGACAGGATTTCGAAGGTATCAATGCCCTGCAGGCCAGCCAGCGCCATATCACGACAGACATCCGAGGCACCCAGAGCGACGAGCTGTTCCAATATTTCCGTTTCGGACGCCACCGCCTGTGGTACGACCTGCCCGTGCTCTCAGCCTTGTCGCAGCAAGCCGACACCGCCACCTATCGCATAGAACTCTATTTTGCTGAACCGTGGCACGGTCGTGAAGCCTCTGAGACTGCCGACTATGAGGGATTGCGCATCTTCGATGTAGCCGTCAACGGACGGACGGTGGTCGACGACCTCGACCCGTGGGCAGAAGCAGGCTACTGTGGAGCCATGAAACGTGTAATCCATGCCAAGGCTGTGGACGGTCGCCTGCGTATCTCCTTCCCCGAGGTAAAGGCTGGCCAGGCTGTCATCTGCGGCATTGCCGTAGCCAGCCCGAGAGAAGGCATCAGCCTCTCCGCCCAACAGTTGTCACCTATTGCCGTAAACTGGAAAGCCCTCGATACCGATACCATTGCCAAACTGCCGAAGGAAGAATTGCCCAAGGACACGGAGGCTCGTCCTGCCTCGGTTTATGAGCCTGAGAAGGTCGTGGGAAAGGCAAAGAGCAATGCCACGTCCTTCATCATCACCCCTGGTCTTGGTCAGGAGTATGCCCTTCGTTTCCGTTACAAGAACACTACCGGACAGCCTGTAACAGCCCGCATGACGGTTACCGACTCCAAGAATACGATATTGGTGGATACGGATGTCACCTTCCCGCCGACACCGAATAAGTTTAAGATGCTGTCAACAACGACGGGCACCCAGATTAATGCCGGAACATACCGACTGCGCATCGACACCAAAGATGTGGAATTTAAAGAACTGGAAGTACAATAATCATGCATCATACATCATGATATGACGATAAAACGAGCATCCTTTACCTTTCTTACACTATGCATGATGCAAGGTGCATTATGCATGGAGCACCACGACTGGGAGGACAACCACGTGCTGCAAATCCATCGTGAACCAGCCCGTGCCTACTTCATCCCATACGCCGAGCAACAGGGCGACCGCATGGTGAGTCTGAACGGAGCATGGCAGTTCCGCTGGACCAAGACACCGGAAGAGCGCGCCCGCGACTTCTACCGCACGGACTTCGATGCCAGCAGCTGGACTACATTTCCCGTACCAGCCAACTGGGAGCAAAACACCAGCGGGCACACCTACGGCACACCTATCTACATCTCTGCCGGCTATCCCTTCAAGATTGACCCGCCTTATGTCACGCGCGAGCCTAAGAAGGAGTGGACCACCTACGTAGAGCGCAACCCCACAGGCCAGTACCGCCGTACGTTCAGCCTGCCAGCCAGTTGGCAGGAGGGTCAGACCTTCCTGCGCTTCGAGGGTGTCATGTCGGCGTTCTACGTCTGGGTCAACGGTCAGCGAGTTGGCTATAGTCAGGGCTCGATGGAGCCTTCGGAGTTCAATATTACCGGCTACATCAAGAAAGGTGAGAACCAGATAGCCGTCGAGGTCTACAAGTACAGCGACGGCTCCTATCTGGAAGACCAGGACTTCTGGCGCTTCGGAGGCATCCATCGCGACGTGCTGCTCTACCACACCCCCGATGTCCGCCTGCGCGATGTCACCGTCCGCACCACCCACGACAAAGACTCCTGGACGCTCGCCGTCAATCCTCAGTTCTCCGTATATAATGGTCAGACGGGCGAAGGCTACCGCCTCTTAGCCACCCTTTTGGACGCCAACCGCCCTGTCTGCAGCGACACCATTGCCGCCGACGAGGTTCTCGACCTTGCCCACAAGGCTGCCCGCATGAACGAGTGGTACTCGCAGCGAGGCTATCGTAAGTTCAACCGCATGGAGATGCAGGTCAGCAACCCGCGCCTGTGGACGGCTGAGCACCCCAACCTCTACACCCTCCGCCTACAACTGCAGCGTGCCGATGGCACCATGGTCGAGCAAGTGACGCAGAAGGTCGGTTTCCGAAGCATCAACATCAAGGACGGACAATTGCTCATCAACGGCAAGGCCGTCAAGATTCGTGGTGTCAACCGCCATGAGCACGACCCCTATACCGCCCGTGTGATGACAGAGCAGCGCATGCTTCAAGACCTTCAACTGATGAAGCAGGCCAACGTCAATGCCGTCCGTCTCAGCCACTATCCCAACTGTCCGCGCTGGTATGAGCTGTGCGACTCCATAGGCATGTACGTCATGGACGAGGCCGACTGCGAGACCCACGGACTCCGGGGCACACTGGCTTCCACACCCGACTGGCACGACGCCTTCATGGACCGCGCGGTACGCATGGCTGAGCGCGACAAGAACCACCCCAGCATCATCTTCTGGAGCCTCGGCAACGAGAGTGGCTATGGCGCCAACCACGCTGCCATGTCGGCCTGGCTCCATGAGTTCGACCCCACACGCCCGGTACACTACGAGGGTGCACAGGGCACAGCCTCTGTCGCATCGGACATGTGCCGTACGAAGGCCGACCCGCAGACGGTCGATGTCATCTCGCGGTTCTACCCCCGGGTGATGCAGGACTACCTCAATCCGGGCATCGCTGAGGGCAGCGACCAGGAGCGTGCCGAGAATGCACGCTGGGAGCGTCTGCTGGAGATTGCCCAGCGCGAGGGTGACCATTGCACATGGGAAGGCTCCGACGGCGGACCCCGTCCCGTCATGACCAGCGAGTATGCCCACTGCATGGGTAATGCACTTGGCAATTTCTCAGAATACTGGGACGAAATCAACCACAACACCCGTCTCATGGGTGGCTTCATCTGGGACTGGGTAGACCAGGGCATCATCCGCGACGGCAAAGTGCTCTATGGTGGTGACTTTGGCGACAAGCCCAACCTGCACGCCTTCTGCATGAACGGTGTCATCATGAGCGACCGCACGCTGACACCCAAATACTATGAGGTGCAGGCCGTCTATGGCAAGGCTGCCCAGTTAGCAGGCGACTCATTCGTCCCCGTCAACATGACAAAGGTCGATGACAAGGTTCAAGGTCACATCACCCATCAGCCATCACCCATCAGCCATCACCCATCAGCCATCACCCATCTGACCTCTCTCATCAGCCCCCAGTGCTTCCGTGCCCCCACGGACAACGACAAGAGCTTTGGCAACTGGCTGGCGAAAGACTGGAAACGCTGTGGACTGGACACCCTGCGCATCCCCATGACAACGGCGATAGACGGCAACCAACTGACCTTCACCTTCGAGATACCCGACACCCTGCCCCCACTGCCGCGACTGGGCATTGTCATCCGGCTGCCACGCGAGTACGAACAGCTGACCTGGCAGGGACGAGGGCCCTGGGACAACTATCCCGACCGTAAGACCTCGTGCCCCGTGGGACTGTGGCAGTCCACCGTCAGCCAGCAGTACGTGCACTATCCCCGTCCGCAGGACTCCGGCAACCATGAGGACTGCACCCTTGTCGAACTGAAGACCAACGATGGCAGGCGCCTGCGCATCGAGGCCGTTGGCGATGCCTTCTCCTTCTCAGCACTCCCTTACTCAGCACAGTATCTGGCTTCCAAGACCCACGACTACCAGCTCCAGGACCAAGGCTACACCTATCTCTCCATCGACTGTGCCGTCATGGGCTTGGGCAACAGTTCCTGCGGTCCTGGCGTCCTGAAGAAATACACCATCGACCCGAAGCAGAAACACCAGCTGAAGATTCGCATCACAGAGTAATGCACCACGATTTACGGTCTGGGCGAAATACTTTTCAGATGGGAAATGAACAAGTGCTTAATGCCCTGATTAATGAATCTGACGAACTTGCTTATATTTGTGTTATCTCTAATAAAATAGTGAGTTAAGAACTCCTTGAACTTAGATTATTTCATAAAAAACAATAATAAATAGGGTGTTTCTTTGTTTGTTTATACATTAATGTGTACCTTTGCGACGTTTTTTGCGCAAAGACGCAACAGTTTTTTATTTTTAGATGTTTTAAAACAAGATGAACGTAATTACGAAAAGTATTCAGTTGCCTGATGGAAGAACCATCACAATTGAAACCGGGAAAGTGGCAAAGCAGGCCGATGGCAGTGTGATGCTCCGCATGAACAACACTGTACTGCTGGCTACTGTTTGTGCCGCAAAAGATGCAGTTCCCGGAACCGATTTCATGCCTCTGCAGGTAGACTACAGAGAGCAGTACGCCGCCGCAGGCCGTTTCCCCGGCGGTTTCACCAAGCGCGAGGGTAAGGCCTCGGACAATGAGATTCTGACGAGCCGTCTGGTAGACCGTGTGCTCCGTCCGCTGTTCCCCTCCAACTATCACGCAGAAGTTTTTGTCAACGTAATGCTGTTCAGCGCCGACGGTGTTGACCAGCCCGATGCATTGGCAGGTTTTGCCGCATCAGCTGCGCTGGCATGTTCAGATATCCCCTTCGAGTGCCCCATCTCTGAGGTTCGCGTGGCCCGCATCAATGGCGAATATGTCATAGATCCTACCTTCGAGCAAATGAAAGAAGCCGATATGGACATTATGGTGGGTGCTTCGGCAGAAAACATCATGATGGTGGAAGGCGAGATGAAGGAAGTTTCTGAGCAGGATCTGCTGGGCGCCCTGAAGGCTGCCATGGACGCTATCAAGCCCATGTGCGAGCTGCAGGCTGAGCTGAGCAAGGAACTGGGCAAGGACGTCAAGCGCGAGTACGACCACGAGGTGAACGACGAGGAGTTGCGTGAGCGTATGAACAAGGAACTGTACCAGCCTGCCTACGACGTAACGAAGCAGGCTCTGGAGAAGCAGCAGCGTGCTGAGGCCTTCGAGAAGATTCTGACTGACTTCAAGGAGAAGTATGCCGCTGAGCACACTGAGCTGACTGAGGACGAGCTGGAAGAGAAGTACGCTATGATGGACCGCTACTACCACGACGTAGAGCGTGACGCCATGCGCCGTTGCATCTTGGACGAGGGTATTCGTCTGGACGGTCGTAAGACCACCGACATCCGCCCCATCTGGTGCGAGGTTTCTCCCCTGCCCATGCCTCACGGAAGCAGCATCTTCACCCGTGGTGAGACACAGTCGCTGACCACTGTTACGCTGGGTACCAAACTGGACGAGAAGTTGGTTGACGATGTACTCGACAAGAGTTATCAGCGCTTCTTGCTGCACTATAACTTCCCCCCGTTCTGTACGGGTGAGGCCAAGGCTCAGCGCGGTGTAGGCCGTCGTGAGATTGGTCACGGACACCTGGCTTGGCGCGGTCTGAAGGGTCAGATTCCCGAGGACTTCCCCTACACCGTTCGTGTAGTAAGCCAGATTATGGAGTCAAACGGTTCTTCATCAATGGCTACTGTCTGCGCCGGTACGCTGGCTCTGATGGACGCTGGTGTTCCTATGAAGAAACCTGTATCGGGTATCGCCATGGGTCTGATTAAGAACCCAGGTGAGGACAAGTATGCTGTGCTGAGCGATATCCTTGGCGACGAGGACCACTTGGGTGATATGGACTTCAAGACCACCGGTACCAAGGATGGTCTGACTGCTACCCAGATGGATATCAAGTGCGACGGTCTGTCGTTCGACATTCTGGAGAAGGCTCTGATGCAGGCTAAGGCTGGCCGTGAGCACATCCTGAAGTGCATCACCGACACCATCGCTGAGCCACGTCCCGAACTGAAGCCCCATGTACCCCGCATCGTGGCCTTCGAGATTCCGAAGGAGTTCATCGGTGCTGTCATTGGCCCTGGTGGCAAGATTATCCAGCAGATGCAGGAGGATACTGGTGCTACCATCACCATCGATGAGGAAGACGGCGTTGGCAAGATTCAGGTCAGCGGCCCCAACAAGGAGAGCATCGATGCCGCTATCGCCAAGATTCGTGCTATCGTAGCCATCCCCGAGGTTGGCGAGGTTTACGAGGGTACCGTACGCAGCATCATGCCTTACGGCTGCTTCGTTGAGTTCATGCCTGGCAAGGATGGTCTGCTCCACATCTCGGAGATTGATTGGAAGCGTCTTGAAACTGTCGAAGAGGCAGGCATCAAGGAAGGCGACAAGATTCAAGTGAAGTTGCTTGAGATTGACCCGAAGACCGGTAAGTTCAAGCTCAGCCACCGTGTGCTGATTGAGAAGCCCGAGGGTTATCAGGAGCGTCCTGCACGTGGTGAGCGCCGTGAGCGCCCAGACCGTGGTGAGCGTCGTCCTCGTCCCGAGCGCAATGATCGCGGTGAGCGTCGTCCCCGTCCTGAGCGCCGTGACGAATTCACAAAACCACACTCTGACCATCGGTCAGAAAACGGCGAGTTCCATACTCCCGATCATCACGAGCCCAAGGATTTCACCGACGAACTGGACAAGATGGACTTCTAATACCTCAAGGTATAAACGATAAGAAAAAGAGGCTGTTTGCGTGACAGCCTCTTTTTTTTTGGCTCACAGATGGAATTATCCATAATTTTTCGTACTTTTGTAGCCAGATAACTATGGGAATTACGGAGAGTAGCATTCAGGCACTTCAGCAGCAACGACTGTTGTTACAGCTGGAGTACCAAACGGAGAAGGAAGCCTACCGCCAGCAGACCGAGAGCATCGGCATCGGGCGGAAGGTCAAACGTGGCGATGCCTGGTGGCCGCTACGTTTCATGAAGAGCTATTATAACTCGCTGAACCAGTTGGCCGTGGAGGTGTGCCGGACGACAGACACGGACATTGAACATAACTTCGAGTTCGGACGGCCTGTAGTGTTCTTTACTTGTGAGGCTAGTGAGACTAGTTTGACTAGTAAAACTAGTGACATTAGTAAAAGCCATCTTTCCTATTTCAAGTTTACAGGGGTGGTAAGCTTTGTGGACGGCGACCGCATGGTGGTGACGGTAGCAGACAATGCCCACATCATAGACCTGCAGAATGCAGAGAACCTGGGAGTACAACTGTCGTTCGACGAGACCAGCTACCGTCTGATGATGGAAGCACTGGACCGTGCTATCCGTGGCAAGGGACGACTGGGCTATCTGCGCGACCTGTTTTACAGCAAGCAAAAAGCAGAAACCTATACCTTCCAGCCGATGCACTTCCCCTACCTGAACCCAACCCAGGAGCAAGCTGTCAACGAGGTGCTGCGTGCCAAGGATGTTGCCATCGTACACGGTCCTCCGGGAACGGGCAAGACCACCACACTGGTAGAAGCCATTCGCGAGACGTTGATGCGCGAAAGTCAAGTGCTGGTATGTGCACAAAGCAACATGGCTGTCGACTGGATTTCAGAGAAG
>Ga0310695_10012601_pt1 | contig 11797 bp, 7 predicted proteins | sample RumenRJG_04DNA_FD_203882 | JGI IMG/M metagenome (GOLD analysis project Ga0310695, IMG submission 203882) | Bovine rumen microbial communities from Lethbridge, Alberta, Canada - RJG_04 (v2) (version 2) | ecosystem: Host-associated > Mammals > Digestive system > Stomach > Rumen | place: Canada... | reverse complement strand
TGTACAAGTTGCACATAACGAGATTGTATAACTTAAAGATTGAGCACTCTAAGTTACTAAAAATCTGCGATATATGCAACTTTTTGTTATACATTTTGCTAACTATTTAATTCCGCCAACGGGTAAAAACATTATGCTGAGAAAGATTAGAATCACGCTTGCAACCATCTTCTTCGCTTGCATCACACTGTTGTTCCTCGACTTCACGGGAACGCTCCACCGCTGGGTGGGGTGGATGGCGAAGGTGCAGTTTCTACCTGCCGTGCTTGCCCTCAACGTGGCCGTGGTGGCGGTGCTAGTGGTGCTCACATTGGTCTTCGGACGCATCTACTGCTCCGTTATCTGCCCGCTGGGCGTGTTCCAAGACCTCATTGCACGCCTTGGCCGACGCGGCAAGCGCGGGCCCTACTCCTATTCCAAGGCGAAGAGTTGGCTGCGCTATGGTGTATTGGCCCTGTTCGCGGTGGCCCTCGTGGCAGGGATAGGTTCGATAGTGGCCCTGCTGGCTCCCTACTCTTCCTACGGACGCATCGCCACAAGCCTGATGCAACCCATCTACCTCATGGGGAACAATCTCCTCGCCGCCATGGCCGAGCGCGTGAATAGCTACGCCTTCTACCATCGCGACGTATGGCTTCGCTCGCTCCCCACACTCATCGTCGCCGTAGTCACCTTTATTATAATAGGTGTACTGGCCTGGCGCAATGGCCGCACCTACTGCAACACCATCTGCCCCGTGGGAACGGTGCTGGGAGTGTTGGCACGCTTCTCGTGGCTGAAGGTCTACTTCGATGAGGAGAAATGCCGCAACTGCTCGAAGTGCTCAAGGAAGTGCAAGGCTGCCTGTCTCGACTATAAGACCCATAGCGTGGACTACAGTCGCTGCGTGGTATGCGGCACCTGCCTCGGATGCAAGTTCGGCGCACTGAAATACGGGCATCCCTCCAAGCAGAAGGCCACCACGACCGACAAGCAAGCAACGGCCGCAGTTACACCCATAGACAACAGCCGCCGCTCGTTCCTGCTGGCCACGGCCATGGCATCGACCGCCGCCGCGCTGGCACAGAAGGAGAAGAAGGTAGACGGCGGCTTGGCGGTGATAGAAGATAAGGTGGCACCTGAGCGGGCCACGCCCCTCACGCCTCCAGGCTCGCTGAGTGCCGAGAACATGGCCCAGCACTGCACAGCCTGCCAGCTCTGCGTCTCGGAGTGCCCCAACGACGTGTTGCGCCCCTCCACGCAGCTATCCACTTTCATGCAACCCACCATGAGCTACGAGCGCGGCTACTGTCGGCCAGAGTGCCACCGCTGCTCCACCGTGTGCCCCACTGGGGCCATCAAGCCCATCCACCGCGATGAGAAGTCGAGCATACAGATAGGACACGCCGTGTGGGTGAAGAAGAATTGCGTGTCTATCACCGACGGCGTGGAGTGCGGCAACTGCGCCCGCCACTGTCCGACAGGGGCCATCACCATGGTACCACACACCACCGCCGACGGCATAGAAGTGGAAGTGCCCGCCGTGAACACGGCACGCTGCATCGGCTGCGGAGCCTGCGAACACCTGTGCCCCGCACGCCCCTTCTCGGCCATCTACGTAGAGGGGCACGAGGTACATAGGCATGTATAAAACAAAACATTAGGAATATGGAAGGAAAGAAAATATCACGCCGCTCATTCCTGAAGGTCTTCGGAGCGGGAACAGTGGCTGTCGGCACGGCAGGCATCGCGGGCTGCAAGGACAACCCACACACCACCAAGGCGCAGCAAGAACCGCCCACCGACAAGATGACCTATCGCGTGAACCCGAATACGAAGGACAAGGTGTCGCTACTGGGCTACGGCATGATGCGACTGCCCGTAAAGGGTGGTGGCACCGCCCGCGAGAATCCTGACGCACCCATCGACCAAGACATGGTGAACAAGCAGGTGGACTATGCCTTGGCACATGGGGTGAACTACTTCGACACGTCGCCCGCCTACTGCCAAGGCCTCTCCGAAAAGGCCACAGGCATCGCCCTCCACCGCCACCCACGCAACAAGTACTACATTGCCACGAAGCTGTCGAACTTCGCCCCCGACACGTGGAGCCGTAAGGTGTCGATGGAGATGTTCGAGAACTCGCTGAAGGAACTCCAGACCGACTACGTGGACTACCTGCTGCTGCACGGCATCGGCATGGGTTCGGAAGGCAAGAACGGCATGGAGGCCTTCAATGGCCGCTACATGGACAACGGCATGCTCGACTGGCTGGTGGAGCAGAAGAAGAAAGGGCGCATCCGCAACCTGGGCTTCTCCTACCACGGCGACATCGACGTGTTCGACCAACTGCTGAAGTGGCACGACGAGGGGCGATACTTCTGGGATTTCGTGCAGATAGAACTGAACTACCTCGACTGGAACTATGCCGACGAAATCAACGAGCGCAACACCGATGCCGTCTACCTGTACAACGAGCTACAGAAGCGTGGCATCCCTTCGGTCATCATGGAGCCGCTGCTGGGCGGCAGGCTGGCCAACGTGCCCGACCCCATTGTGGCCAAGATGAAGGAGCGCGACCCCGAGAGCACTGTGGCCAGTTGGGCCTTCCGCTTTGCCGGCACCCCTGAGGGCGTGCTGACGGTGTTGAGCGGCATGACGTATATGGAGCACCTGCGCGAGAACCTGCTCACCTACTCGCCGCTGCGCCCCATCGACAAGGAGGAGAACGACTTCCTGATGGACATCGCCAAGGACATCTACGACCTGAAGACCATCCCCTGCAACGAGTGCAACTACTGCATGCCCTGCCCCTATGGCATCAACATCCCAGCCATCTTCTCACACTACAACAAGTGCATCAAGGAGGGCAACCAGCCCCGCCACATGCAAGACGAGAACTACTGGAAGGCACGCCGCGCCTGGCTCATCGGCTACGACCGCAGCGTGCCGCGCCTGCGCCAGGCCGACAACTGCATCGGCTGCGGCCAGTGCATGCCCGAATGCCCGCAGCGCATACAGATTCCCGACGAGCTCCATCGCATCAGCGAATACGTGGAGAAGATGAAGCAGAATAAGTTGATGAGTAGTTGACAAGTAAACAAGTTGACGAGTTGACAGGTTGATGGATTGACCATTAGAGTGCTTGACGGGTAGACAAGAGCTAACAACTTGTCTACTTGTCAACTCATTTACTTGCCAACTCCTACCAGCCCACCACCTCACACCGATGGTCCACCACGCGGAAGCGCACGTCGTAGCCCGCGAAGGGCATGCCATAGATGCGGTCGGGGTCGGTCTGGTAGTGGGGGCGCGGGTCCAGCGACAGGGTCTCGCGCAACACTTCCCGTTGCTCCTCGCCCAGCAACCGGCCCAGCTCGGCAGGTATCTCCACCTCCATGCGCTCCCACCGCCGACTATCCACGAACCCACTGCGCGCCTCGGGATGGCAGTCGGCATAGGTCACATAGGGTTTGATGTCGAAGATGGGCGTACCATCCATTAGGTCGGCACCCGTCACATGCACCACAGGCCCCTCGTCACTCTCCCACTCCACACGCTCCAACCGCACCGACGACAGCCCCAACGCATTGGGGCGGAAGGGCGACCGCGTGGCAAACACCCCCACGCGCTCGTTGCCGCCCAGCACGGGTGGACGCACCACAGGGCTGGTGGCTCGATGGCGATTGGCCGAGAACTCCCATATCAGCCACAGGTAGTCGAAGCCCTCCAGCCCACGCAATGCATCGCGGTTGCGATAGGCAGGCTCGAAGACTATCTGCCCCCGCAAGCGTTCCACCAGCCCGCTCTGCTTGGGAATGCCAAACTTGGTGGTGAAAGGCGAATGGAATCGGGCTATCGGGGTGAGGGTCATAGGGGAATGAACGGCGAAAGCAATAGGAACAACAAGATGGTGGCACTCCCCACGAAGATGGGGAAGTAGGGGTCGCACAACGGCTGGCTGGCTTGATAGCCCGTCAGGCGGCGGAACACGTAGTAGCAGCCCGACGAGGCGACGAGGGCGATGAGCATCCCCACCAGCGCGTCGCCAAAGTAGTGTACGCCCAGATACAGCCGCGAGTAGCACATCAGCACCGCCCAACCCACCATGAACAGCGTGAGGTAGCTACGGCGGAACAGCATCCACGCGAAAAGGGCCAACCCCCAGGCGTTGGCGGCATGGCAGGAGGGGAACCCATAGCGTCCCCCACGGTGATTGTCGACGATGTGTACCCATACCGACAAGGGATTGTCGAGGTTGCCCGGTCGCATGCGAGCCACGTAGGGGCGCACGATGTCGTTGCTGAAGCTGTCGGTGATGAAGAATATCAGCGACATGGCCAGCAGGCAGGGCACGATGACCTTCCACCGATAGCTGCGGAAGATGACATAGGCGATGCTGGCATAGAACGGCACCCACACAAACTTGCGGCTCACCAGCCACATAAACGTATCCCAATACGCATTATGCCGGCTGTTGACCGAAAGGAAGATGCTTGTATCCAAGTCTATCATCCAATGCCAAATATCTGCGAGCAACGTTCCCATGTGTTCTCATGCAAGTAATCGCCTGCAAAGGTAACGCTTTTTTACGATTATCCTGCAAAGATGCCACCAATAAAGCCCGAGGGGCAGACGAGAGGAAGGCCGCATCCCCATGGCGGGGAATGCGGCCTTCCTTATTGAGTTTCCGAATGCGGGATGCTTATCAGCGCACCACCACCTTCTTGCCCTTGTGGATGTAGACACCCTTCACGGGGCGGTTCACCTTCACGCCCGTGAGCGTGTAGTAGCCGTCGTCGGTGGTGACGTTCTCCACGATGCCACCGATGCCATCGGTCACAGGCTCGTGGGTCTGCTTGATGGTGGTGTCTACGAAGAGCTCGTTGTAGACGATGTTCGACATCGGGGTACCACTAGTGAGGTTGTCACCCGAGATTTCCCATACGATGATACCACCGAAGCCATACTTCTTCACGAAGTTGCAACGCTCGCTGAGCGAGGTCTCGTCCTCGTAGGTCATGAAGTTGTTGCCGTCATACATGTAGGGCACGTAGGCATTCTCGTCGAAGTACTTGCGCCAGCTGCCGTTGTTCTCCAAGGTCTTGATGTAGAACCAGCTGTTCTGGCCAGCTGCAAAGTCGTCCCAGTTGCCCTTGTAGGTAGCGGAACCCGACTGGTAGAGACCATCGCCGTTGGGGCCGGCGGGCACGTTGCCCCAGCCACGCGAATACCACGGCGAACCAATGATGAGTTTGTTGGCCGGAACGCCATACGAGCGATAGAGCTTGGCGGCATCCCAAGCGTTGAAGCGATGCTCCGCACCCTCGCAGGGGTCGTTGGGGCTGGGATAGATGGCCGCATGGTGGTTGGTCTGGCTCTCGAAGGCACCGTGTGCGTCGTAGGTCATGATGTTGATGAAGTCGAGATACTGGGCATAGTCGCTGGGGCTTGGGCCTGCGGCCACCGTGTTCTCGTTCATCGAGGCAGCCATGGTGAGGAGCTTGTCGCTCATGCCATTGGCGGCATAGGCCTCACGCAGCTCCTTGACAAGCAGCACGAAGTTCTCCTTGTCCTCGGGGCCGCCCGGGCAACCCATGTCGTTGGAGTCGTTGACATCCTTGGCGCGGTTGATGCCGGGATACTCCCAGTCGATGTCGAGGCCGTCGATGTAGGTGTACTTCTTGAACGTGTCGATGACACTCTGGATGAAGATGGCGCGATTGGCAGCCGTGGAGGCCATGGCGTGGAAGTTCTGACCCTTGGTCCAGCCACCCACGGAGATGAGCACTTTCACGTTGGGGTACAGGCCCTTGTAGTAGCGATACTCGGCGAGGTGGCCGTTGCCCAGTGTGTTCGACCAGCCGTCGCCGTGCCCGAAGGAAGTATTTTCGAGGTCGGCCCAGCTGTCGGTGGTGACAATCTTGTAGTCGTTGCCCACCATCCAGAAACCGTGGTTGATGTGCGTCACCTTATCCCAGGGTATCATACCCACGGTCACGTTCTGGTGCGCAGCATTGTAGACGCCCCAGTTGGGGAAGTAGACCACGAAGCGGTAGTCGCCGCTGCCGTCGCCCTGGCTGCCGCCGCCACCCTGGTTGCCACCGCCTTGGTCGCCACCCTGGTCGCTGCCGTTCTTCCAGAAGTAGATGTTGTCCACGTAGAGTTCCTTCGTGCCATCGGCATCGGCACCATTCTCACCCGTCAGCTTGATGGAGGAGACGGAGCTGAAGTCGAAGCCCGAGAAGTCGGAGAGCGGAATGTCGAAGGAGTTCCACTGGCCGGCCGTGAGGCTCTTGCCCACGTAGACCGTCTCGCTGCCATTGGGATGGAACGTGATGGCCGGGGCGTTCACGGGATATACGTCGATGTGCAGGTAGCCCATGTCGCTGGCGTTGATGGTGGTGCTCAGGTCGTAGGCTGCGAAGTTGAACGTGTTCAGGTGGAGGGCCTCGTCGCCGTCGAGCGACACCTTCTCCAAGCCGTTCTCGCTGGTCTTCAGCCACTGATAGGCCCAGTCGGGCACCGTGAGCGTGGGCGAGCTGTACTTGCCGCTATAGATGGACTTCACGTTGGCGGCATCCTTCGTAGGCGTGGGAGCTGCCGAGAGCGAGCCTCCACCCTGCGACTCCTGCGTCTTGACGGTGGTCGAAGCCTTGCCGCTCTTGTTGCCGGCGGCATCGTAGGCCTCCACCTCGATGGTGTACGAGGTGTTGGCCGTCAGGCCCGTGGCCGTGTAGCTGGTCGACGTGGTGCTGCCCACCCGCGAGCCATTCACGTAGACATTGTATCCGCGCACGCCCACATTGTCCGTGGAGGCACTCCAGCTGAGAGCGATGGAGTTGGCGGTGGCGGTGCCGGTGAGGCCCGTGGGCTGCGAGGGAGCCTCGGTGTCGGAGGTGTCGTCGCCATCGACGATGGGGTTGCCAATCTCGTTGTAGTAGGCCGCGATGGTGTTGGCCAGCGCGTAGCTGTTCGTGGCATCCCAGTTCACCGACCAGGTCATCACGCCACGGAAGTCGGGATAGCCCGACGAGTTGGCCAGCGTATAGGTGATGCCGGCGGGCTTCACGCCGCTTATCAGATACTGCAAGGCTTTCTTCACATCGTCCACCGATGCCACGCCACTACCAGCGGCACCCGTGCAGGCGGGCACGCCGATGGCCACCTGGTCTTGGGCCAGTGCTGGGAACGTCTTGCCGCTGTTGGTGAAGCCCTGGAGCATCATGTCGCACATGGCCACGAGGTAGTCGGCCGTGCCGGGCTGGTAGTTCTTGCCATCGAGGGCACTCGACGTACCCGTGTTGTAGAGCTGCACGTGGAGCACGGTGAGCTTGTCGCGCAGGGCATAGATGAGGGGCAGGTAGGCCGGGGCCGAGCCGCCGCCGATGCCAAACTGCACGTAGGCCGTCTCGGGTGCCATGGTCAGGATGAAGTTGGAGCCGAAGTGGTCGCAAATCTCACGGATGGCATCCGACACGCGCTTCTGGTCGGCCGTGGGGTTGTCGAACGAGCCTACATAGCCCGAGCCCACCGACGTGCCCTCGAAGTCGATGTCGAGGCCGTCGAAGCCGTATTTCTCAATAATCTTGATGACGCTGTTCACGAAGCGGCTCTTGCCCGAGTCGTCGCTGATGGCGATGACACCGTTCTGGCCGCCAAGCGAGAGGAGCACCTTCTGGCCACGGGCCTGGCACACCTTGATATCCTCGATGAAGGCCGCATCATTGGCATAGATGGAGTTGTCGAGCACAAACGTGATGGTGGCGCGGTCGCTGGCATCGGTCTCGCCAAACGACACGTCCAGGAAGTCGTAGTTCGTGGAGGCTGCCGAGAGCTTCAGGCCATTGGAGGCACCGTTGTTGAAGTTGTGCCAGTAGCCAATCATCAGGTGCTTCTTCAGGCCGCCTACCATCTGGTGGTCGCTGTTCGAGATGTCGTCGTCGCCGCTCCCAGAGCCGCCACCGCTGCCCGAGCCACTGTCATCGCCCGAACCTTCGCCCACCAACTGCCACAGCGACGTCCACTCCGACGGCTTGCAGCCTGCCGGCGACCATGTGCCGGCGATGAGCTGGTAGATTTTCCCTTCATACTGGACTTTGATGCCCTCTTCCGTTCCATAGACGTTGTAGGCACGGGAAGCATCCCAGGCCTCAATGTCCTCGTTGACAGCCATGGCCTCGGCCACGCTCAACACAGCACTCACCTCTTGTGTCTCGGCTTGCATGGGCAACGCCGTTACGCAAAGGGCGAACAGTGCCAACAAAAACTTTCCAAATGTTTTCATTCTGTGTAAATAGTTACGATAATAGATACTATATTGGTTGATAATAAGAGACTAACGTCGACTACGGATTACAATTTCATGGAGATTCGAATGCAAAGATACATTTTATTTTAAGAACCCACGGCCTTTGCCCCATATTTTTTTGGCAAAGGCACGATTTTTAAGAAACTTTGGCAAAAGGGCGGAGGCAGGAGGCTTGGGTGGGCTGCAAAGGCGTAGGGGGTATTTGACATAAGAACATAAGGAACATAAAGATGGTGTCGCAGGCATCGCTTGTGGGGGATTTGTGGAGTGTGGAGTGTGGAATGAGGATAGTTTTCAGCAAGGCGTAGGGGCATAGTTCATCTATGCCCGCCCATGCGAGGGGCATGGGAGCTGGCCTGCGCGGGCATCTTTGCCGTTGCGGGCATAGATGAACTATGCCCCTACACCAAATCAGAACTACAACAAAATCGGAACACAATACTTTATAAGGCCGATATTCAAATGACTCAGAAAAATATGGTTCCTATTTTGGGAGTTATCTATTATTGAATCCAAACAGCTGAGCTATTTTCTTATCATCCTTTTTCCACAACGGTTTGATAGACTTTGTGGCATTATCTTCAAGATTTTGTATTGCTTCTTCACGCATTTTATCAGTAATACCTATATAATCCATGGTTGTTTTTATATTTTGATGTCCAAGCATTTTTGAAACCTGTTCTATTCTCATTTTGTTTTCAAGACAATGCGTTGCAGAAGAGTGCCTAAACTTATGGCAATGAACGTCTGAAGGAACCTCAGAACATTGCTGTTTTGCAATGAGAGCGTATTTTTTAATCTGCTTGTTAATGCCTCTCGCAGAAGCCTTGCAAAAATATCCTTTTACAGGAGAAAAGAACAAATACCCGTCCAACTGTATAGACTTATCATATTCTGATTCTATATGCTTTGTGATTAGCGTGACTACTTTACTTGGCAGGTAAACAGTTCGAGCCTTTCTGCCTTTTCCTACTACAGTTACCCATGGCTTTGCACAATCAAGATGAAGATCCTTCATTTTTATTGATAACAATTCATCAATACGGATTGCTGTTGTATATAGCATAGACATTATAGTGGTGTATTTTAAACCTATTCCTTCTTTGATTCCTGGTGCAGCAATTAGAGCTTTAACTGCATTTTGAGTCATAGGAGTCTCTTTGTAAGGATGGCTGATTTTTCGCTGTTTTATAAAAGAAAGGTCAATGAAAAGACTTCTATACTCAGGTCGTTTCCCTGCAAGGTATTTCACATATGCCCTTAATGCGCCTAATCTTACATTACAAGTTTGAGGTTTTGATTGTTTTGAGTTTTCAAGCCAGTCAAGAAAACGCTCTATAGATTCTCTTGAGAAATTTTTCGAAGAGAAGCTATCAATATTTATCTTTTCAGCTTTCTCTAAAAAATCAAAAAAAAGACATATTGTATCGTCATACCCTTTGATGGTAAATCCACTAAGTGATTTTCTTGAATCTGCTATGAAAGCAGTGTATTCCTTTGCAAGTATTTGAGCATCGGTTGTAATCTTCTTCTTATTCATAATCTGGAATAATATCATTTATTGTTTGCCCCATAAGTTCTTCATATATATCTGCAAAAGCTGGTACTAAATGGTAATAGTAAAGTGTACTTGACAAGTTTGAATGTCCCATAGATTTTGCTAAAGTTACAATTCTGTCAGTGACTATACATCCATTATGTGGCCATGAGTTAATGTTCTCAATGGCATAGTTATGACGTAGTGAATATGCAACAACTTTATTGTTGCTATTGTATTTGTCCCAAAACTTCCGGAAATAGTAACCGACCCAGTTTTTGTATAATTCACCGCCATTTTTATTCGGGAAGAACGATGTTCGAGAAGGTATCTCTTTAGATATAACTTGATCATATTTTCTCATTAACTCTAACATTGAGTCATGTAAAACAATTATCCTCTTATCTCCTCCTTTTGTCCTCTCCAATGTTACTATTCCATGAGTCAAGTCGACATTGTCACATTTTAACCATCTAGCTTCCATATGTCTAATCCCACTACTATAAAGAAACCTAAAGAACACTGGCGCTATTATAGAAACAAGTTTCTGCCCGTATGCTGATATCGGGCAATATGCTTTAGAACGGAATTCATCACATGCCTTAAAGAAATTCGCCATTTCTTCTTCTGTCCAGAGAGCTATTTCGTTAGTCGGATCATTTCGCTTGATATTTGCAGGATGATTAAATGTACCCAACCCTTTTAAATGAATGAAATTGATTAATTCCTTCACAGCATTTATCCTGTTATTACAAGTCTTCGCTGTTTCCGTTGGACGTCTTATACACCACTCATCGAACATCTTTTGCTCTAACAAAGATTCTTCGCCATAGTTATTCGAAATCCATTTTATTAAAGGATTTAATCTATACTTGTAGTATTTGCCCAACCCTTTCTCGTCTATATAATCGTAATACGATTGAAAGACCATTTTGCTTGATACAGCTTTCTTATTCTCCATAGATTGAATTGTTAAGAGGGTATTTGTCTATACTTAACGCACATTCTTTTAACTTTTTATGTGTAACGCCAAGATATTGTTCAACAGATTTAGGACTCTCATGTCCTAGTGCACTTGAAATAATTGACATGTCTACATCTTGTTCCAATAGTCTTATCGCTATATTATGCCTGAACAAATGAAAGCCTCTTCTTCCGCTTTCCATACGAACATTAGCCAAATCATATATTTTATTGCAGACCTTACGAAGATAAGCTTTTGTTAATGGCATGTTCCATTTGTTTGGCGTTAGAAAAAGTGACAAACTTGATGTTGTTGGTCGTTCGGAAATAAGATATGTATAAATTGCATTTCCGACAACTGGTCTCAAAGGAACAGATACAGGCCTCTTGGTCTTTGATTGAATTACGCTTATTGTAGAGCGATTCCAATCAACATCGGACAATGTTAGTTTCTGAACATCACATTGTCGCAAACCTGTAAAAAAGAAGATAAGTCCAACCGCACGTTCTTCACATGAAAGATTAGACTCGTTATCTACCAAAACTTTCATTATTTTGTCAGATTCTTCTTCTGTTAGTATTTCCGTAACCTTACTTCTGTGACTCTTGTAATTGAAGAAATCAATTATTGCATTACAAGTAGTTTTTTCTGTATAATAATCGGAACACGTATTCAAGAACTTGACGATATAATCCATGTAGAAACCTTCATGATTAGAAACGAAGGCATTTATTACTGCCTGGTTATCAAAGTTCTTTAGCGTATTAATCCCTTGATTCTGTAAATAAAGTAAAAACACAGCCCCAGGACCCTTTACTGTCCTAATTTTGGATGGGCAATAACAATTTTCAATTGACTTTTTATCAAAATAATCCATAAGTTCCTTAAATTCTCCAATCAACTTAGAACTACTCCCATTCGGTTTACGTCTAAACGATGGTGTCAAATTTAGGGAACCTGTCTGCTCAAAATTCTGAACCAAGTCAAAAAAACGGTTTTTAAACTG
>Ga0310695_10012600_pt1 | contig 11797 bp, 11 predicted proteins | sample RumenRJG_04DNA_FD_203882 | JGI IMG/M metagenome (GOLD analysis project Ga0310695, IMG submission 203882) | Bovine rumen microbial communities from Lethbridge, Alberta, Canada - RJG_04 (v2) (version 2) | ecosystem: Host-associated > Mammals > Digestive system > Stomach > Rumen | place: Canada... | reverse complement strand
GCAGAGTGCTTTAATATCGAGGATGAACATATCCTTGACATGCTCGTGAATAGGTCGGACAAAATCAGTCATTTCATTGAACTTTATCAATTAAAACTGGCAAGTTAGGAACTTGCGGAACTTAAATAAGTTTTTATATATATATATGAAATAACTGGATAAATCTTGAACTTTTGTATCAGATAAAAAACGTATTCGCTTTGTGATGAATAAATATTTTTGAATCCAATTCTATTAAACGAGTCTTTAATCATCTTTAATGATATAATATGCTTAATAGCGGCTCTTATGTCTTTTTGATCAGGTCGGTGGAACTCGTTTTTGACTAGCATTGGGAGAAATGTTTTGATATAATACTCTGCTATATCTTCTCTATAGTTATTTTGTGTATCCAAATGGTATTTCTCAATTTGCTCCATTTTGATATCGTATGCTTTTACAAGCGAATCCTCAAGTAAAGGCTTATATGCCTGTGACATGGCTCCCATCTCATTCTTGCGATATAGATAGAAAGGCTCATTTGTTACCATAATCCGTTGACTATGGCAAATTGCGTCGATATTGAAAACCATGTCTTCACCATAACGGATTCTCTCATCGAATAGCAAATCGTTATTTTTGATAATAGAAGTTCGAAATACGAAACGGCAACTGAAGCATAATGCGTTCGTACTCTGAATGTGTTTGTTGGAAGCAAACATCTGGTGTGCATCCATGACAATGTCTGCTTGGAAACCTGTTGTTCGTACATTTCCATTCGGAAAACTCTCACAAGCGAATATGAAAACATCAAGACTGTTTTCTTTCATCTGCTTAATGGAAACTGAATATATTTTGTTTCTTACAATGTCGTCGGCATCCACGAATGTAATGAAATCTCCTTTTGCTGCCTTAATTCCATTGTTACGTGCCGCACTTGGACCTCTATTAGTTTCATTGATGATTCTAAAGCGGTTGTCTTTTTCCATCCACTTTTCTAATATTTTAAGACTTTTGTCTGTAGAACCATCATTGACGCAGATTATTTCTATGTTGTCATAATCCTGACTGACAATTGACTCGAGACATTCATCTAGAAAAACTTCTGCATTGAACACAGGAACAATGATGCTGAGTAGGGGATTCATATTTGCCTCAGTTTGATAATAATTTAAATGCAATAACCTTTGTTCCGCCAAGCGTTGTCGGGCTCGCTTCTTCGAGATTGTTGTAGTTGATGGTGATAATGGATAAAGTCATATTGTCATCTACAAAAAAGAATTCTTTCTTTAATTTGTATCCTTACCATACTTGGAGATTAACTCATCTGTTTTGATTTTCATCAAATATCTCCATTCTTCATTTTGTTTCTTAATTCTCTCGTTTGTCTTATTGAATAGCAAAATGAGTAATCTATTTGAGGTGAAGGCAATAGCATATAAACGAAGGAATAAATATACCTTTGTTTGTCTTCTTATCCAGGAATTGCGAAGTAGGCCATTAACTAAAGTCCTTCTATCCTCAGTCCATAATAAGAAGTGAATAATAAAGCACAGAATAGACTCTTTATACTTCTTTAATTGTTCTTCATCTAAACTGGAAATAATCTTGTTTATTATATATATGACATTCTGACAATGAGATTTGGAATAAATCTTGCTGCTTAATTTTGTATTTTTGTCAGATTGACTATAGAAGTAATCTGGCTTGATATCGGTTTTAGAAGTTTTTTCTGCATACTCAAAGGTGCAACCTTTAATAATTGCCTGAAAGTCAAAATCCGTATCTAGCAATGAGATTAAATGAACATCCCAATCTATTTGTTTTGCAAGATATTGATTGCGTCTGAATATGTTTGTCCATCCTACTATTGGTAGTGTGCGATGTAGGATGGCTTTGAGCGTGTCTTCGTAAAACTTATAACCATAAACAAAGGCAGTGCTGTCGTAATGACTAGTTAAGAATGCCTTGGCGGGGAATATGGCAAAATCAAGAGTTGGATGATGATCCATAAATGTAACACGCTGATTAAAGCAGTAATTGGCTATTTCATCATCGCTGTCGAAAAAAACAAGATATTCTGCTCCCTCAGATAATTCAACACCGATATTTTTACAGGTTTGCGCTCCTTTAGGGGAGATGTCTCTTATGTGTAAGTGAATTCGTGAATCTCTCTTTACATATTCATTGATTATGTTTACACTGTCGTCTGTGGACTGGTCGTCGATAATGAATGTTTGCCAATCTTCAAAATCTTGATTAAGAATGCCATCTAATAGTTTTGAAATATATTTGGCGCTGTTCCAGTTGGGAATGATGACAGCCAGTTTATATGTTTTGTTCATTTTTTCCAGTTCAATCGTTCTTCATCCTTTCCGCTCTTGGGGTATCCTGACCATGAGGGGGGTGCGGGGGATGGTTGCGACGGAGCCGCAACATACTTGACGGCTTTTTAGTTGTTGATGGTTGCTATTTGCATCATGTGGTCGCTCCATGGGGTGTCGGTGAGATGGTAGGTTAGAGGGGTGAGGGTGGAACTACACATCAGATAGTCGATTTTCATGATGTCGCCCATGCCTTTGTAGGTGCCGCAGAGGGGCCAGCGGCGGGAGATGTCGGTGAGTCGGCGGCGCAGTAGGCGGGCGGGATAGCCTGAGGGGGTGTCGTTGAAATCGCCGCAGACAACGACGGGGTGTGGGCTATGGTTGATGTCGTGGAAGAGTTGCCGGGCTTGCCGGTTGCGCATGGCGGCGTGGTGGGTGGCGGCGCGAAGGGTGTGGGTGATGCCACTGGATGAGGCGCTGCTGGCAGCGGAGGGGCCGGTGCCAGTGGTCTGCAGGTGGACGCTGAAGACGCGCAGGGTGTCGGCGTGGATATGGATGTCGGCCCACATGTATTTGTTGTAGGAGCCCTTGAAGGTGCGCTCTCCGCTGGCGATGATGGGATGACGGCTGAGGATGGCGAGGTTGAGGACTTCGTCTTCGTGAGAGTTGCGCACCGCGTGACGATGTTGGGGCAGGGCATCGAGGATGTGGGTCCATGCCACTTTTACCTCATGGGGACGTTCTTGCAGGCATATGATGTCGGGGTGTTGTGAAAGGAGGTATTGGGCGCTGTGGCGCATGGTGTCGGCGGAGACGAGGAAGTTGTCGACGTTCCACGATATGATTTTGATGGGGCGCGTGGCTGTTTTTGCCTTTCGGGGGATGAGGGGGATGTAGTTGTAGAGGAGGGGGAGGCTCAGTAGCACGGTGGCGAGGTGTGCCCAGCGCCAAGGGCTTTTCCTCATGATGGCTGCCAGAACATTTGCGAGGATGATGGGGAGGGCTGTATAGCCGACTGCCAACAGCCAACTGGCGGCCTGTGGGGGCAGGAATGGCAGGAGCAGGAGAAGGACTGCTGCAACCAACAGTAACCACGAAAGGGCGTTCTTTGCCATGTGAAATATTTATTTCGGTTGCGACGGAGTCGCAACATACTTAACGGCCTTTTGTTGATGGTTGCGACGGAGCCGCAACATACTTAACGGCCTTTTGTTGATGGTTGCGATGGAGTCGCAACATACTTAACGGCCTTTTGTTGATGGCTGCGATGGAGTCGCAACATACTTAACGGCCTTTTATTGATGGGGTGACGGGCCTCAAAGGTCTTCGTTGTTGGCGAACAGTTGTTCGATGCTGTCGAGTTGGTGGCGGGTGAGTTTCAGGTCGTAGAGGTAGTCTTCGAAACGGTCGAGGTGGTGGAGGTCGGTACCTACGTTGTCGTAGAAGCCTTCTTCGAGGAGATGCTCTGCCACTAAGCGCGGACGGACACCGTAGTATCCGCTCAGCGACAACAGGTTGAGTTGGAACTCGTAGCCATGGCCCTTCAGGTTGCGGTAGTCGTCGTCGCTCATATACATGTAGCGCTCGGGATGGGCGATGAGGGGCTTCAGGTCGCGGTGCCACACGCTCAGGAGGATGTCGTAGAGGTCGTTGGGACCGCTCATATAAGATGTCTCTACCAACAGATGGTGCTTGCCCAGGACTAGGGCGTCGGTGGTGAGGCGCTCGTCGAAGCCCCCGTCCATCATGTATTCCGACGACAGGTATAGGCGCATCGAACCGTCGTATTGGCGTAGCAGTTGGTTGAAAGGCTCCTGCAGGCGGGCGGCGGTGTTGTCGTTGCCCTGCATCACATGGGGTGTGAGCCAGGCGGCGGCGAAACCGAGGTCGTGCTCCATGTAGTCGAGGAGGTCGAGGGAATGGGGCAGGTCGGGTGAGCCGTCGTCGACGCCGGGGAGCACATGGCAGTGGATGTCGGTCTTGCCCCGCAGGATGCCTGACTTGATGAGACGGTGCTTGAAAGAGAACATTTTTTGAAGTGAATGATGGGAGAGATGCCGGTGGAGGACTATAGTTTTGTGGTGCCGTTGTCGGTGGGCTTGGCCGTGGCTTTCGTGCTGCCCGACTTGGCGGCGGATTCGTGTTTGCGGTGATGGCGGTGCTTCTTTTTCTTGCCGAATGAGAAGATGCGCTGCCACCAGGGCTTGTTGCTGGTATAGCCATATCCGTAGCCGTAACCATATCCGTAGCCATATCCGTAGCCGTAGCCATATCCATAGCCGCTGTGGAGCGAGGTGCCGTTGAGGATGAGCGACATGTTCTTGAGTTTGCCGCTGTTGTAGATTTTCTCTACCTCGGGCATCATACGGCGGTCGACACGACCCACGCGGATGACGAAGATGGTGAGGTCGGCAATGCGATTGGTGATGACAGCATCTGCCACCACGCCATAGGGCACATTGTCGATGAAGATATAGTCGTAGCGTGTGCGCAGTTCGTCGATGAGTTGGTCGAGGCGTTCGCTGAGCAACAATTCTGCGGGGTTGGGGGCGATGCCACCGGCAGGTATCACGTCGAGGTTGTCGCAGATGTCGTCGTGCTTGATGATTTCGTCGAGCGACGCCTGTCCGGAGAGGTAGTTGGTCATACCCTTCTCCTGGTGGTGCTTGGTGTGTATGGTGAGCGTGCCCTTGCGGATGTCGAGGTCGATGATGATGACCCGCTTGCCGGTTTGGGCGAAACTGGCTGCGAGGTTGCTCGACACGAAGGTCTTGCCTGCCGAGGAGCCGAAACTGCTGAACGTGACCACCTGCAGGTTTTCGGCCTTGACGCGCATGAAGTCCATGTTGGTGCGCACGATGCGGAAAGCCTCGCTGGTGAGGTCGCGGCTGTCGTTGAGCACCACGATGCGGTTTCGGCTTCCGCTGCCCGTCTTGGCGAAGGTGTGCTTGGGTATCTCACCGATGAAGGGCACTGAGGTCATGTCTTCGATGTCGCGGCGGCTCTTCACGCGTGTATCGAAGAAGAAGAGGAAGAGTAGGGTGGCGAGAGGGAGTCCGACGGCCAGTGCGAGGTTCTTGGTCATCATCAGGCCGAAGATGGGCGAGATGGGAGTCTTGTTGCCATAGGCTGGCTGGAGCACGCGTGCATTCGACTCGGTGGTGGCGAGGCTGAGGGCATTCTCCTCACGCTTGTTGAGCAGATAGAGATAGAGTTCCTCTTTGATATGCTGCTGGCGCTCGATGGAGAGCATCTGGCGCTGCTGGCGCGGAATCTGCGAGATGCGGGCAGAAGCCTGGCTGGCACGGTTGGCCACGTCTTCGATTTTGGCGCTGATATTGGCGTTCATGTTGTCGACAGAGCGGAGGATATTTTGCCGCATGGAACTGAGCGTATTATTCAGGTCTTCGATGACAGGGTTGTTTTCGCCGCCACCGCCCTCGAGCAACTTGTCGCGACGGAGTTTCGAGGCGTTGTATTGAGAGATTTGCTCCTCGATGGCGCCGTTGCTGATGCCGGTGTTGGTGGGGATGAGGTCGGTGGCCTTCGACGGGTCGCGCAGGTAGTCGCGCAGGTAGTGTCCGGTCTGCTGTTGCAACAGAAGGTCTTTCACCTCGGTGGAGTAGCGCTCGCGGTGACCCTGTTCGGTGGAGGTGACAGAGCTGAGGTCGACCATGTCGTGCGCCTCCTTGAACTCCTGAATCTGGCCTTCCACGCCACTCAGTTCTTTCTCGATGATGGCCAGACGCTCGTCGATGAAGTTGGAAGTGTTGATGGCTATCTGGTTTTTGTCGGAGATGGTCTCCTCGTTGTAGATGGCGATGAGCGTGTTGAGAATGTCTTCAGCGCGAGTGGGGTTGACGTCGCTCAGATTCATGTATAGTATCGACGAGGTGTTGCCGAAACCATAACTGCTGGCCGCTTCGGCAGAGGCTTGCGTTATCGACAGGTTGGGGCAGAGTTGGCTCACGGTGACATTGATGTCGTTTTTGAAGACATTGATGGTGCGCCCATACCACTCCTTATTGTAATAGAGCGTCTTGGAGATGTTGAGTTTGCCGAGCGGTGTGCGCACGGTCTTGCCGAGCGGCGCGGTGAGAGGGCCTCCGGTGGTGAAACCGGCGAGGCGCACTTTCTCATCGTCGATGGGAGTGACCTGCAGCGATGCCGTCTGGTCGTCGGCGATGTCGAGGAACGACACCTTCACCGGCGAGTGGCTGTAGAGTTCCTGCACGCGGAGGTAGTCCATGATGGTGTAGTCGACCTCGGCATGGAGTCGGAGCACCGCCTTGCGCATGAGTTCGGGCGACTGGAACTGCAGTATCTCGTTGGAGATGTTGACCTGTGGCGTGGAGTTGGCCAGTCGGTCGAGTCCGGCCTGCCGTGCCGACGCATGTGCGTCTTTGAACATCACTGTGGAGTTGGTGCTGTAGCGGAATTGTGTGGTGGAGTATCTATACCATGCCCATCCGCCGAAGATTGCGACGGAGAGGGCGAACCAATACCATTTCGACAGCAGGAAACGGAGGATGTCAAGCGGGTTGATGTTGAAGCCTTTTGACGCCAGCGAACTGTCGGGCGCCATGTTCTTCTGTTCGCTCATTTTTACCATAGTGGTTGTGGAGTTTTTTAGGGGTTATAGTGACAATAGTGACAATAGTGACAATAGTGACTATATAGACTATAGAGACTATGGGTGGATTATTTCTTGATGAGGGTGATGAGTGAGATGACGGTGGTGAGGAGTGATGTGCCGGTGAAAATCCACTGCATGTTGCGGCGTGACTCCTCGCGCACCTTGTTGTCGTTGGGCTCGATGTAGATGAGGTCGTTTTGCTTGAGGTAGAATACAGGAGAGTCGAAGATGGATTTTGAGCGGATGTCGACATGGTAGATTTTCCGCTTGCCGTTCTCCTCGCGTATGACGGCGATGCGCTCGAGTTTGGCGTCCTGCGTGAGGTCGCCTGCCTGTGCCACGGCATCGAGGATGGTGACGCGCTCCTTGCCCTTCACTTCAACGGTGCCCACTTTATTTGCCTCACCGAGTACGGAGTAGGTGAAGTTGGTGATTTGTGTGGTGACGAACGGATCGGTAATGAGGTTGCGGTTCTGGAGTTCTTTCTTGATGCTCTCGGAGAGTTGGCGGCAGGTGAGTCCACGCGCCTGGATTTTGCCGAGGATGGGGAAGTCGATGGTGCCATCTTCGGTGACGGTATAAGTGGCGTCGGTGCCTGTGGAGGCTGTGCTGTGGATGGTGCCGTCGTTGCTGATGGAATAGCCGCCTGAGCCGGGCATGTTGAATGCCATGGCGAGTTCAGGGTTCTTGCAGGTAACCTTGATGGTGAGATTGTCGTCGTTTTGGATGACGAGGTCTTTGGTGGGTTGCACCGGATACTCCTCGCCAGGAGTGATGTCTTGGAGGTAAAGCATTTGCGTGCGGGTGCGGCACGAAGTGGCGGCGAGTGCGATGAGCAGCAGCGCCAGGAGATAGATTTTCTGTTTCATGATGATATATTGTTTTTTTGTTATTTTTATAGTGGCAATAGTGACTATAGTGGCAATAGTGACTATAGGGGTAATAGGGGCTATAGTATTTATGGCTGTTGGGGCTGCTCTTCTTTGCCGAAGATGCGGTCTTTCAGCCATAGGGTGGTGAGGGTGGAGAGCATGCTGGTAGACTCCAGTGGGGCTACGCGGAGATAGCGCCACACATTGCGCGAGATGCGCTGGGCTGTGACGGCAGAGTTGCCGTCGGGAGTGCGCTCATAGCGGTCGTCCATGTGTCCGAAGTTGCCGCTGAGCATCACTTCGCGGTGCATGGCAGCGAGCATGGTGTGACGGGGCTTCACGGGATAAGGCAGCCTATTGGTGGGGAGCCCAAGATAGGTGGTGCAATAACTCAGGCAAAGGTCGGTCCACCGTCGCAGGCCAAAGCGATTGAGGATTTGCCGAAGTGGTGCGGCACTCAGCGTGTCGTAGTGATGGTGGGCGAAGATGGCAAGGTCGCACATCTGCCTCACGCTGACGCCCTCGTTGAGGGCGTGTCCGAGGCTGTGGCTGCTCAGTTGAATGAGGTCGAGCACAGGTGTGAGCACGCTGACCGGCATGTCGGCAATGCTGACTTGGAGGGTGGCGTCGGCATCTTTCATCCGCTTTTCTATCCACGCCGTGACACGTTGCTTGCGCACGGGCACATGAGAGTGGACGAGATAGCCATGGTGCTCGATGGGCACATGACTGATGGTGAAGATGCTCTCGCCGAACTTGCCCCGGGTGACGATGGTGCCCCACGACTCCACAAGGCTGTCGGCCGTCTCTGCCGCCTCTGCGCTACCGTAGAAGATGTCGATGTCGCCACTCACACGGTGAGAGGGGGTGGGGTAGAGGGCAGCGAGGGGCAGTCCCTTGAGGATGATGGGGTGGAGCGCCGACTCTGCCTCGATGCGTGTGGTGAGCCAGGCAAGGGCGCGGAGTTGCTGTTGGTAGTTGGCCTCGATGCTCTGCACCTCGTGCATCCAGTGGAAAAGCAGGTCGGCGGGTGGCTGGAGTTCTTCGGGCAACTGGCAGACAGCGTCGTAGACGATGCCTTGCACGGTCTGTTTGACCGCCATGAAGTGGAGATGATGCCACGAAGGCTCATCGAGGGGAAATCCCTCGGTAGACGGTGCTTCTTGCCATAGGGCGGAGCGCACCAGTGACATCAGTATGTCTTCGGTAGTTACCAATTTTTACCAGTTGTGCGTATCATGCCTGCCCTGAGCAGTTGCATGATAAAGAAAATGGCATCGCCGCCGGCTGTCTTGCGGTCGACGTCGAACTCGCTGGTAATCATGTCGATGAGGTGTTCCAGGCTGTTGGCCTCCTCGATGTGCTCCCAGATGAAGCCGGCGATGCCTTGCAGGGTGATCATGCCGTTGAACTCACGTGCGGTGTCGCCAGTAGGTATCAGGATGGTTTCGCCCTGGATGTCGCGTTTGATGAATGTCTGTGTCTTCTTCATTTCTTGGAAGGTGATAGGAGTCGCAGTTCCTCATGAGCCATGTCGCAGAGGTAGTTTACCGAGCCACACTCTTTCAGTTCGTGGAGGGCGGCGGCATAGCAAACCTGGCAGATATGGTGAAGCCTGCAGCCCTTGCACTCCTCGATGGCGGGGAACTGCTGGCAGGTGGCAGTGAGCCACTCCCATGCCGCTTTCAGGTCGCCGGGAGGCAGGGTGGTGCTTTCGGGTTGGGCAGAGGTCTCGGTTTCTCCGGATTTTCTGTTGAAGGCGGTGGTGTCGAGGTCTTGGGTGACACCTGTAGAGAGGTCGATGTAGGGAGTGTCCATCATCGCACAGGGGGTGATGTGGTGTTGCCAGGTGACCCACATCGAACTTCGTCCGGCCCTGCAACTCAGCGTGGTGCCTTCGGCAGAAGGCGTGCCGTTGAGGGCCTTGAAAACGGCTTGTTTGGAGTGGTCGGTGTATTCGGTCCCTTGCTTATAGCGGAGGTATAGGTTTTCGAGTCGGGCAGCCTCTTTTGTGGGCAGTCTTGACTCCACCACATGGGTGGCTCGTCCGCAGAGGGTGCGCTGCACGGGGAACATATAACTGTTTGACACCACGGGAATACCGAGTTCATCGGCCAGTGCCATGATGTCGTGGTAGTCGTCGCTGTTTTCGCGCACCATGCTCAGGTTGAGTTTGGTGTCGATGTCGTATTTGCGGAGCAGTCGCAAGGCGCTGACGGTGCGCTCGTATCCCTCGCGGTTGTGGCACAGCCGGCCGTAGGTGTCGGCGCTGTTGCCGTAGAGGGTGACATTGACGCGGCGCGGTTTCTCGCGGAACGTGTCGCGGCACATCTCTTCGGTGATCATCGTGCCGTTGGTATTGAGGGTGATGATGAAGCCCATGCTGCGGAGCGTGGTGTAGATGCGCTGGAACTCGGGGTGCAGCATCGGTTCGCCGCCCGTAAGGAGGATGAACAGGGTGCCCATCTGTTGCAGTTGGCGTGCGATGTCGAGCCAGGAGTTGGCATCGTGGAGTCCGCCGCGCTCATCCACCTGTTGGCGTGTCAGCCTCACGAAGCACATATCGCAATGGAGGTTGCAGAGTGGGGTGAGTTCGAAGTTGGCGGTGAGCGGCTCAAAGGCTTCGTTGGCGCGGGCAACGAGATGTTTTTCTAACTCTAACGACATGGATTCCGGTGACGAGTGGGGCTGTTATTTTCCAGCCGAGATGAATTTCGTGTTGAGATAATCGAGCAGGGGGTAAGGCGCGTCGGGGGCTATGTTGCAGCCGTAGGTGACGATGGGGATGGCAGTGCAGAGCGACATGACCCAGTCGGCGGCTTCGGTAGTGGCGGCTACGTCCCAGTGGTTGATGGTGAGTTGGGCGAAGACGCGGCGGTAATGCTGTGGCAGGTTCTCGGCGATGGCCTGGTTGCCGGGGGTCTGCTCGATGAACACGATGGCTCCGAGTGGGTGTGCCTCGTTGTGGCAGATGCCGCTGCTGCCGCATACCGGCCAGCCATCGACCACGAAACTGCCGTCGGGTTCGCGGCAGATGAGCCCACGGTCGCCGTTGATGATGCGTGTGCCTTCCACATGGCGGTGCCACAGTTCGGCATGGGTCGATTTTCCGGCTCCGCTGGGTCCGCTCAGCAAGATGGCTCGATTGTGGTGCAGCATATAGGCGCAGTGGAAGATAAAGATGCCGTGGGGCGCGAGGTGGCGCTCCAGCGACAGGGTGGAGATGAAGACAGTGTCGATGCGCAACTCCTGACGGAGACCTTCCAGGAACCAGATGTCGGCATGGGTGGCAGAGGTTTCTTCGTAGACGGCGTAGGCATCGCTGGGTGAGTTGACCGAGATCTGGCGACGCTGAAGTGGCCCGTTCTGCCAGATGCAGATGTTGTGGCGCGAATAGACAGGGGTGTAGGAGTCTTTAGGGAACTTAGAGCCACTGGGAAGGACCGGTAGTTGCTCGACAAAATGAAATTCGAAGGTGAACTCCACTTCTTGGGTGTCGGCTGCAGGCTCGTCGCTGGCAAACAGCAAGGTGTTGTCGGGCAGCAAGTCGCGGGTGATGCCGCACAACCGATAGTGGTGGTGGTGAAGGTGGAGTAGGATGGACATTTTGTGGGGAAAAGTCTTTGTGGGCAAGGCGTTGGTAGCAGTGTGAACTTCCTCGTAATGGGTTGAGGGGCAGGCATATAACTATCCTCCTCTTGTCCTGATGGAAAAAAAGGAAAAGAGTGACCTGATAAATCCCATGGAGGAAGTCCCTGCACACGCCGCTTCTGGGAAATGTTATCCCGCAGAGTAAACCGAGACTTTTTCGGGTGCAAAAGTAACACTTTTTTTCCTAAAAAGCCAAAATTCTTATATTATTTAAGTTCCGCAAGTTCAAAATAAGTTGAGATGATGTTATAAAAAAGGGCACAGGGATTTCCGTAAGTCACGGAAAAATAGTAACTTTGAGGTGCTAAACAAAAAGATACTAAGCCCTATGCCCA
>Ga0310695_10012599_pt1 | contig 11799 bp, 10 predicted proteins | sample RumenRJG_04DNA_FD_203882 | JGI IMG/M metagenome (GOLD analysis project Ga0310695, IMG submission 203882) | Bovine rumen microbial communities from Lethbridge, Alberta, Canada - RJG_04 (v2) (version 2) | ecosystem: Host-associated > Mammals > Digestive system > Stomach > Rumen | place: Canada... | reverse complement strand
AATTAGTCCATTTATCATTATTATACTTATTTTTTGATAAAATATCTGCTTCATTTATATATTTTTGTTCTAACTTTGTTTTATATATTGTTCCGTTTAAAAAAGAAGATATTCTTTCAAAAAAAGAGTCCGTAAAACCGATTATTTGTTCTTCTTTCATTTTTAAATGAATGGACCCTTCAATTAAAATTCTTTTTCCCCTTCTTCTTTGGCAAGAACCGATTAGTTTTTTACCGTTAAAAAAAATGTCATCTTTGTAAAAAGTATTAACACAAGAAAATTTATTAGGAGTTAAATTGTCTGCTTGTTTATCATCACAGATTATACCTATGTCTTTTAATGATTCTTTCATTTGAGTATGAATTATTTTATATGTTTCTTCCTGATTATAGATATAATTCCATTGTTTATCCGATACGATAAACGAATAAGACAAATCCGTATTATGTAACACGGCAAGACCGCCTGTTAATCTTCTTACAACATCATAATTGTTTTTATTATCCAATTCCGATATCTTTTGAAAATATCCTATGGTATAGGCAGGTTTTGTCCATCTGTAAAATCTTATTATCGGTATAAAATCTTCTTTTATAAAAAAAACTTCATCTAAAGCTATATTTGTTGCACAATCTCTTTTTATATCTGTTATTGCATATATGTTATTCATTGTTTTTTCTCTTTGTTTAATTTATATTTCGTGTTTTGAAACTGCTTCAAGAAAAGCATCGACTACTATAGGATTGAACTGCTTGTTTTTGTTGTTTTCTATTTCTTTTATGGCAACATCTTTGTTTAAACCTTTTCTGTATGGTCTGTCTCCCAACATTGCATCATAAGCATCCGCGACGGATATTATTGTTGCAATTAACGGAATATCTTTTCCGGAAAGTCCGTACGGATAACCTGTTCCGTCAAATTTTTCATGATGGTATTTTACTCCTAAAGAAGCCATTTTAAATTCTTCTATCGGTTTCAGTATTTCGGCACCTATACTGGGATGTTGTTTTATACAGTTTAGTTCCGTATCCGATAATTTTGTTTCTTTGTTTAAAATATTTTCCGGTATTCCTATTTTGCCTATATCATGAAGTAAAGCGGATATCTGCAAAGAATTTTCAAAATCATTATAATCTTTGATTAAATTTTGAGGTATATATTTCAGTAAAGTCATTGAATATTTCATTACTCTTTCCGAATGTCCGTGAGTATAAGAATTCTTCTTATCTATTGCATTTGTAAGAGTTTCCACGGTATTTAAAATTAATCTTTTATTTATGTCCAACTGCTTTTTTATGTTTTCAAACAATTGGGCATTTTGTATTGCCATAACGACATCGGAAGATAATACGGTTAAAAAATCTATATCTTCTTTTGAAAAATTTGAACCGTCCGCTTTTGAACTTATAAAAAATACGACAATCAAGTCTTCTCTGAAAAATCCGGGAACAATCAATTCGGCTCCGTATAAAGACATTTCGTCGCTTAAATCATTCAAATATTTTGATGTTTTTTCGTTACTTTTGAATTGTTCTTGTAATTTCTTTAAAATAGAAACGGAAATATATTCTTCTTTTAATCCGAATTCTTTTTTATTCATAAAGAATTTCACTATTGGATTTGTTTTTTTTATTTTTGTAAAACCGACGGGAATTCTAAGACTTTTTTCGCCTTTTGAAACTTTTATTATATACTCTTTTGTTTGTTTGTTATAAATGAACAATCCGGCTGTTTTTACTTTTAATGTCCTTATAAGAGTTCTTATTACAAGTCTGGACAACAAACTTGCATCATGAATTAAAATCATTTGTTTTGCTGTTTTTGACAAATAATCTTTATAATCTCTTTCCATTTTGATAAGTTTTTTAGATATATTTTAGGACTTTTTCTTTCAAATCAGTTAATTCTATCGGTTTTTGTAAGTAATCCAATGCGCCGAGTTGCATAACAATATCTTTGTTGTCTCCGCTTATGCTTCCCGTAATTATTATAACTTTTACATTAGAATCATACTCTTTTAATATTTTTAAAACTTCAACACCGCTTATTCCTCCCAAATGAATATCAAGAAGAACGCAATCGAAATGTTGTTGCTTATAATGCTCTACAGCCTCTTCCCCCGAACCGCACATAACACTATCTATATTTAATCTTTTTAAAAATCTCGACATAAAAACGACTATTTCTTTTTCATCATCAACTATTAATACTTTTTTATTCACGACAAAAATCCCCGTTATTTTCTATATTATTTAAGTATAACACAAGATTATTCTTTTGGCAACTCATTAGGTAATTCTATTGTAAAATCCGTTCCTTTCATATATACGGATTTTAATTCTATTTTACCTTTTAAATTTTCTGTTATTATTCTTTTTACTATATACATTCCTATTCCTGTACCGGATTTTGCAGCAGTTTTTGTTGTAAAGAAAGGAACAAATATTTTTTGCATATTCGTTTCTTTTATACCGATACCGTTATCCGAAATTTTAAGAATGCTTACATTATCTTTTTTTACAAGACCTATCTCTATTTTAGGAATGAAGTTTAAACTTTCCTCTTTTGACAGAGATTGTTTCTTTTCATCAATAGCTTCATAAGCATTATCTATTAAATTATATATCACTTCTACAATTTGAGATTTTATGGTAAATATAGTGTCGTTATCATTAAATTTGTTTGTAAGTGAAAATTTATCGGCTATATGATGTTTTATTTTTAATAAATCAAAAGCAAGATTTACAACTTCTTTTAAATTGAAATTTTCAAACATTGTATGTTTTGCTTCAATTTTTGCATAATCCAAAACACCTTTTACAACATCGTCGGTCTTTTTTACATTGTTTTCCAAAGATTCTGCCAAAGTGTCGAAATATCCGAAACTGTCTTTTAATTCGTTATCTTTTTCTAAAAGAACTTTGTTCTTTTCTTTAAACTCAATCAATTCATACTTTAATTCACCTGCTATCATCGCAAAATGGTTTAATCTGTTTCTTATTTGGTGAGCAACTCCTTCGGCAAGACCTCCTATTGAAGCAAGTTTTTCAGCAGTAAATATTTTTTCTTGTGCCTGTTTATATTTTTCAAAAAATAAACAATTTTCCATTGCAAGAGATGCCTGTCTTGCCAACATTTTAAAAACATTAATATCTTCTCTTGTAAAAACATCTTTATTGCTTTTTTCACCGATTATAACGAAACCTTTTACACCTTCAAAAAAAGATGGAATTACAAGTGCCGGTCTGAAAGGTAAAATAATTGAATGAGCAATATATTGCGGCATTTCGTCAAATAAAAAAGGTTCTTCTTTACTGCTTATATAGTTTATAAAAGGATGTGTTTGTTCGTATGAAAACATCAATTCGTTAGTTGTATTCGTATATGTTCTTATAATTTTAGCTTCATAATTGTTAGTTTCTTTATTCTCCAGGAATATGGATATAAAACTTACTTTTACCGTTTTTAAAACAATAATGGAAATAAGTTTCATCAGTCTGTTTAAATCATGTTCTTTTGCCATACCGCTTGCGGCATGTATAAGTAAATCCTGATAATGTTTGTTTTTATAAGATAACATGATTTCTGTTTTCGCAACAATTTTTTTATAAATAAAGAAACATCCTATCGTAAGCATAAATGTGATAAAATTCGAAATGTAAATATTTGTTGAGAAAATCAAAATATATTTTGTAATGATAAGAACCAATATTGCCATACATATAAAAACGAGTGTTTTTATTGAAAGAACTTTTATATTTACCAAATTATAATTTAAAATGATAATGGAAATGAAAATCAAATAAAATAATACTGTTAAATACGAAATAGGTTCCAATTGAAAGAAATCATAAAAAAACAGATTGTCGAATATGAAAAGTAAAGCAAAAACAACATAAACCAAAATTATTTGTATGGCTTTTTGTTTTTTTACGGATGTTGTTTCCGGTTTTTGTATATATTTATAAGAATAAAATACCGATATCAAAAACATTATGAGTGAATAAATCATAAATAAAATATGAATTTTTCCGGCATGAGGATATAATCCCCACGATGTTGTTGATATTTGATCTATAATTAAATTTGAACAGAATAATAATCCTATAAAAGATATATTTATTAAAGAAAATAAAAATAACAGTATTTTACTTATTTTGATTTCAATGAAATAGAGTACGAATAAAAAAGCAAATAATGGAATAAATAATATTCCGATAAAACCTATTTTTGACCAAATAAGAGCAGTTTCTAAAGTTGAAGAATCATAAACTTGTGCATAAGAACATAACCATACACATACGGATAAACAAAATAAAGAAAAAGAGACGGATATACCGTCTCTTTTATTTTTTATAAGTATAAATAATGCAAGTACTATAGATACAAATGAAGATATATATAAAAATATCTGATATAAACTATACATTATTATTTTTTCTTTGCTTTATTTTATTTTTTTACGGAAATAACATCAAAACCCGTGTATTTTCTTAAAACCTCAGGTATAACAACAGAACCGTCTTCCTGTTGATAATATTCAAGTATTGCGGCAAAAGTTCTTCCTACGGCAACACCGGAACCGTTCAATGTATGAACAAAATCTTTTTTCTTGCTTTGAGAACTTTTATATTTTATGTTCATTCTTCTTGCCTGAAAATCTTTAAAGTTCGTACAAGAAGAAATTTCTCTGTACATATTATCCGCACTCATCCATGCTTCCAAATCATAAGTTTTTGACGAACCGAAACCGATATCTCCGCTGCACAAAGCCATAACTCTGTATGGAAGTCCTAACAATTGCAAAACTTCTTCGGCATTGTTTGTTAATTTTTCCAATTCTTCCGCGGAATTTTCCGGTTTAACGAATTTTACAAGCTCAACTTTGTTGAACTGATGATTTCTTATTAATCCCTTAGTATCTTTACCGTAAGAACCCGCTTCTCTTCTAAAACAAGCTGAATAAGAAGCATATTTTATAGGAAGCTGTTTTTCATCCAACATTTCGTCTCTGTGTAAATTGGTAACAGAAACTTCTGCAGTTGGTATCAAATATAATTGATCTTCTTGGCATTTGAACAAATCTTCTTCAAATTTAGGAAGCTGTCCCGTTCCTCTCATTGATGCTTTATTAACCAAATAAGGTGCCCATATTTCCTGATAACCGTTTTTCTTATGAGTATCTAAAAAGAAAGAAATAATTGCTCTTTCCAATGCACACCCTTCATTTTTCAATAAAGAAAATCTTGAACCGGAAATTTTTGATGCTCTTTCAAAATCCAAAATACCGAGTTTTTCACCTATTTCCCAATGATGTTTCGGCTTAAAAGCAAATTTTTTAGGTTCTCCGACAACTCTTACTACAACATTGTCTTTTTCATCTTTTCCAACAGGAGTTGTCTCGTCGGGAATATTTGGAATTCTCATTAAGAAATCTTCTATTTGAGTTTCCAAATTTAAAAGAAATTTTTCTTTTTCCTGTATTCTTATTCTGAGTTGTTCCAATTCTTCCAACAATTCTTTTTCAGGTTCTTTTCCTTCTCTTTTTAACTTTCCTATTTTTTCGGAATCGGAATTTCTTTTTAATCTTGCATCTTCTATTTCTTTTATAATATTTCTTCTGTCAGCATCCCAAGACATCAATTCGTCCAAATTAATATCTTGTCCTCTTTTTTTCAAACCTTCTTTAACTACATCAATGTTTTCTCTGAATAATTTTATATCTAACATTTTTCCCTCTTAAAAATGATACGCTGCCAACGAGATTCGAACTCGTGATCCCCGCCTTGAGAGGGCGATGTCCTAAACCGCTAGACGATGGCAGCATTTTTTACTTGGACCCGTATAAAAACTTTCCAATTATTATAACAAAACATTACAAAAAAATCTATTATCTTGACAATATATCTGTTTTTTAATATTTTTAATAAAAAATATACGGAGTTAAAAAATAAACAATTTTCTTTTTTTGTTTTTTAAATCATCTACACCAATAGTATTGTTGTCATTAATATTAAGTATAACTTGTAAAGATATATATATAATCAATACACCTTTATATTTTCTGTTGTTTTTTTATTTTTTTAATACAACTTTTCTGTTATTAAATTTATATCCTAAAAAATTATTTGCCGATTTTTATATGTTAAACAAAATGCTTTTGCTTTTTTTGTCTTTTCTCTATTTTTCTTCAAACAAAATATTTTTTGATATAGAATATTGGATATATTGTGTTTTTATTATACTCTTTATTCTGTTATTGTATTTCGTTTATTTCTTTTGTCGTTTAAAAAAATTCGGAAAACAAAATAAAATAAAATTTAATTTTTCTTCTTATATTTTTGATTATTTTATAATTGTATTTTTTGTTTTGTTCGGTACAAATTCAAATATACTGTCAATACCGATAATGTCTTCTTTATTTGATATATTTTGTGTTATTTTAATTCTTGAAGGAAGTTTACAATTAAACAAAAAATTTAATAAGAAATAGATTTATAGAATATAAAAAATATCGATATGTAAGAAAATACAGTAAAAAATAACCAAACACAAAAACATTTGTTTAAATCTTTTTTTATCTTAAATAATACGGATATAAGTTTATAAAAAATATAAAAAACAATAAATGCACATACTGCCGATAAAAAGGAAACGGTAATAATCATAAAAAGCAATATTATCAATAAAAAGAAATGATTATCTATATACGGGAGCAATGAAACTTGTTGCCCGACAAAATATTGCAATACTGTCGACATTAAAAACAAAATAATAAAAAATAAAATTTTATTGTTATAAAACATTATTAAAATAACTCCAACATTGTTCTTAATTCATCTACAGCTTCATCGCTTCCGCAATATGCGGCGATTTTTAAATATTTTAATGCTTGAGACAAATCGTTTATTTTTTTATAACACATTCCCATATAATAATTTACAGATTCGTTATCTTTATTTATTTCCAATGCTTGTTCATACCATTTAATGGCTTCTGTATAATTTCCCTGTTCATAATACAAATTACCTGTTTTATAATAAGGCAAAATATATTCTTTATCTTTGTTTATAACCTGTTTGTACATTTTTTCGGCTTTATCATAATCTTTTTGTAATGTATAAATATCTGCAATACTACAATAAGCAGCTATATAATTTTTATTTTTATCTATTGCTTTTTTATAGTATTTTATTGCATCATCAAATCTTAATTCTTTAAAATAAGTATTTGCAATAAATCCGTAAAACTCTTCCGCATTTTCTATGTCGCTGAACAATGCTTTTCTGTACCAAGTTCTTGCATGTTCGTATTGTTCGGAATCTTCATAAATTTTACCTAACAAAGAATATGCAAGTTTATATCTTTCGTTTAATTCTATACTTTTTTGTAAATAATCAATTATAGATTTAATATTATTTTCGTTTCTTTCTTCTTTATTCAATTGATAATAATTTGCATAAGCCAATAAATAGTAAGATTCCGGCAAATCATCTCTGTTTTTTAATAAAAGTTTTAAATATTTTATTGCCATTTTATAATTTTCGATTTTAATTGCCGATATTGCCAAATTAATATAGTTTTTATTGCTTATTTTTCCCATATTTATGATTTTTTTATAATATTTTAAAGCATTAAGATATTCTTCGTTATAGAAAAAATAATCCGCTTTATTTTCAAAAGCATCCGGTGAATATTCTTTTGTTTTTAACGAATAAAAAAACACACAAAAAACAAAGAATAACAAGGTTATTATTATACTTATACAAAGGTTGATATTGAATATACAAAATTTCTTTTTAGTCATTATTACCGTGCTTATACAGTTCTTTATCAATAAATATAGCAGTTAATTTGTCTGCTATAATTTTGTGTCCGATATCATTAGGATGAAAACAATCTTTTTCAGGATCAACAAATAAATAATCTTTTTTATATTCTTTAAAGTCTTTAGCACTGTCACATAATAAAATATTCCTTTCTTTTGCAACCTTCCTCATAACATCATTATATTTTAGTGCCAATGCCGCCAAATCGAAAATTTCATAATTTTTAGCTTTTTCAAACAATTTGTTTGCGGTATTAATATCATGTCCCTGTTGTGCAATAATACCTAAATAATAATAAGCTACCGGCAAATATTCGTCTATTTTTAAAATATCTTCTATTGTTGTTTTTGCTTCAATAAAATCTTTTTTTTCGATTAAATCTTTTACTTTATCCGTAAGTGTTTTTATTTTTTCTGTTTCTTCTTCATTTAATTCTTTTTTACCCGGAAAATTAACGGGCATAACTATAAAAACCAAATCTATATTGTTTTCTTGAGCAATATCAGCAAAATTGTTTAAATTTTGTTCATATTCTTGAAGAGAAACTCTTCTGTTGGTGTTATATTGGTTGTTGAAATTTTTACCGTAATATTTTTCTTTATTAGTTGTTAATTTTGTTGAAAAATATTTTAATGTTTTTATGATGTTGCTGTTTTGTAATATATTGCTTATTTTTATTATATTGTCCGATATTGGTTCCAATTTGCTGTCAGGTAAAAAAGAACTTCTGAAAAACCTGTATTTATCAATATCATTTATAACATAAGATATCGTTAAAATATCGGGGTTTAAATCCAATATTATATTTTTAAGAAAATTTAGTCCTTGAAAAGACGAATATCCTATTTCTCCGGCATTTATTGCCTCTATATCTATATTTTTTTGTTTTAAATTACTTTCAACTGCAACAGGATAAGTATCTTCATATTTCACTCCCCAACCGAATGTAGGAGATCCTCCCAAAGCAATATATCTTACCTTATCCTTGTTTGATATTTCATGACAACGAAACCCCAAAGAATTTGTTATTAAATTCTGTTTTTCAAATTCTCTGTTTAAATTTTCTTTTTGTTTCCAAAATAAAATTGAATCTTGTTTTATTATACTTGTAATATAAGACAATCTGTCAAAATATTTCGGGGTAAAGAAATAAAGTATCAATTCTAAGATAGCAAGAAAAATTATTGATACAAATATCGAGTATATGATTAAAGTTATTATTTTTAATATTTTCATATCTTTATATTATACAAAAAAAACACCATAACATATATAAAATGTTATGGTGTTATATTAAAGTTAAGTATAAAACTTATCTTATTTTGTCGGTAATGCTGCTATACCCGGCAAATCTTTTCCTTCCAAAAATTCCAATGATGCTCCACCGCCGGTAGAAACATGAGAAATTCTCTTATCTACACCTGCTTTTTTTACTGCAGATACTGAATCTCCTCCGCCAACTACTGAAATTGCTCCGTTATCTGTTGCTTCTGCAACTAACTTTGCAATTTCTACTGTTCCTTTAGAAAATTCGGGAACTTCAAATATTCCCAAAGGTCCGTTCCAAACTATTGTTTTTGCGGATTTTACTATTTCACTGAATTTTGCTATTGATTTAGGACCTGCATCTACTCCCATAAATCCGTCTTCAATATCTAATCCGTCGGTATTTTTTACAGTTGCGCCTGCAGGAACTTCTTTCTTTTCAAAATCTACTGCGGTTGCTATAACATGGTCTATAGGTAACAAGAATTTTACACCTTTATCTTCAGCTTTCTTCAACAAACTTTTTGCTAAATCAAGTTTATCTTCTTCAACCAAAGATTTTCCTGTTTTATATCCTTGTGCTTTCAAGAATGTGTATGCCATTGCACCGCCGATAATAATAGCATCTACTTTTCCTAAAAGATTTTCAATAACATTTATTTTATCGGAAACTTTTGCACCGCCCAAGATAGCCAAGAAAGGTTTAACCGGAGCATTTAAAGCATCTCCCAAGAACTTAATTTCTTTTTCTACCAAGTATCCTGCTGCAGATTCTTTAACGAATTTTGTAACACCTACATTTGAACAATGAGCTCTGTGAGCCGTTCCGAATGCATCGTTAACAAATATTTCGTTATCGCAAAGTGCTGCCAATTCTTCTGCAAATTTTATTGCGGTTTCATCTTTTTCCAATTTTGTTTCTTCTTTTCTGTATCTTGTATTTTGAAGAAGTAAAACTTCCCCTTCTTTCAAATCTTTTGCCAATTGTTTTGTTGAATCGCTTGTAACTTTAGGATCGTCTGCAAATTTTACGGTTACACCTAATCTTTCACTTAAAGCAACTGCTACAGGTGCTAAAGAAAGTTCAGGTAACGGTTCACCTTTAGGTTTTCCCATATGAGAACAAAGAATAACTTTTGCTTTTTGTTCCAACAATTTTTTTATTGTAGGAAGAGCAGCATCTATTCTTTTATAGTTTTGAATTACACCTTGTTTTAAAGGAACATTAAAATCGCATCTTACTAAAACTTTTTTACCTGCAATGTCTTTTAAATCATCTACGGTTTTTTTGTTTAACATTGTTTTCTCCTCTTATGAAAATCGGGTTCAGTCAATTAAATATAATCAGACTGAACCCAATATAAATTAAGACTATTTAAGCTAAACCAACTTTTATTAGTTCAATTCTGCAAAAAACTTAATTGTTCTAACCATTTGGCTTGTATAGCTGTTTTCATTATCATACCAAGAAACAACTTGAACTTGATATGTATCGTCATCAATTTTTGCAACCATTGTTTGGTTAGCATCAAACAATGAACCGAATTTCATACCGATAATATCGGAAGAAACCAATTTTTCTTCTGTATAACCGAATGATTCGTTTGCTTGAGCTTTCATAGCTGCATTGATTCCTTCAACGGTAACATTTTTTCCTTTAACAACTGCATGAAGAATTGTTGTTGAACCTGTTGCTGTAGGAACTCTTTGTGCTGCACCGATTAATTTTCCGTTTAATTCAGGAATAACCAAACCGATAGCTTTTGCAGCACCTGTTGAGTTAGGAACAATGTTGATTGCTCCGCCTCTTGCTCTTTGAACATCACCTTTTCTTTGCGGACCATCAAGAATCATTTGGTCTCCGGTATAAGCATGAACTGTTGTCATGATACCTGATTGAATAGGAGCATAATCATTCAAAGCTTTTGTCATAGGAGCTAAGCAGTTTGTTGTACAAGAAGCTGCTGATATGATTTTGTCTCCTTTTTTCAAGATTTTGTGGTTTACATTGTAAACGATTGTAGGTAAGTCGTTTCCTGCAGGAGCAGAAATAACAACTTTTTTAGCACCTGCATCAATATGAGCTTGTGCTTTTGCTTTTGATGTATAGAAACCTGTACATTCCAAAACAACATCAACACCTAATTTTCCCCAAGGTAATTCGTTTGCTTTAGGAATTGCATAGATTGTAATTTCTTTTCCGTCAACAGTTATTGAACCGAATTCTTTAACTGTTTTTCCGTCTTCAGCCAATACAGCTTCTTTATAAGATACTGTGTGTTTTGCTTCTTCACCGAATTTACCGCAATATCCGCCTTGAGCTGAATCATACTTCAACAAATGAGCCAACATTTTAGGACTTGTCAAATCGTTGATAGCAACAACTTCATAACCTTTTGCACCAAACATTTGTCTGAATGCCAATCTTCCGATTCTTCCGAATCCGTTAATTGCAACTTTAACTGCCATTTTACTTTCCTCCAAATCAATTATTAAAATAAGTTTTGCTTATTTTTTATTTAAAATACAAAAGAGATATTATAAAAATATAATTTTATTGTCAACATTAAAAAACAAAAAAAACTTTTGACAAATATTATAAAAAAATAATAATATATCTAAAATTCATTTTTAATAAGGAGGGACTTACAAAGATATTTGATTTTATATTCTTTGAGTCCCTTTTTCTCTTTATAAGGAGTAA
>Ga0310695_10012598_pt1 | contig 11800 bp, 10 predicted proteins | sample RumenRJG_04DNA_FD_203882 | JGI IMG/M metagenome (GOLD analysis project Ga0310695, IMG submission 203882) | Bovine rumen microbial communities from Lethbridge, Alberta, Canada - RJG_04 (v2) (version 2) | ecosystem: Host-associated > Mammals > Digestive system > Stomach > Rumen | place: Canada... | reverse complement strand
CCGATAGTATTATATGCCTCTTCTTGTCCATTTTTGCTTAATTTTTGATAGGCAAATTTAATAATAAAATAATAAACGGCAAATTTTGGTTAAAATTCTTTTTTGACTTCTATTCCCAAAATGCGGCATCCTTGTTGGGTAATAAGTATGTCGTCTTCGATGCGTATACCTCCAAAATCGCTGTAAGTGAGTGCTTTATCGTAATTAATAAATTCGGTAAAACGCTTTTCGGCTTGCCATTTTTGCATTAAATAAGGTATAAAATAAATGCCGGGTTCGTTGGTGAGGGTCATATTTTCTTCTAATCCGAGAGCGTAACGCAGGTTGCTGAGTCCAAACTGAGTGCTGCGCTTGGTGTTTTGGTTGTATCCAAAATTGTCTTCGCCGAGGTTTTCCATATCGTGAACGTCGAGACCGATGAGGTGTCCAATACCGTGAGGGAAAAACAATGCGTATGCCCCTTGGCTGATAATGTCGTCGGTGCTACCTTTGAGCAATCCAACATTTTTTAATCCTTCGGTAATAACGCGGGCTGCAGTAAGGTGCACGTTGAGCCATGTTTCGCCGGGTCGGGCTGTTTTTAAAACTGCTTTTTGCGCATCAAGCACAATGTTGTAAATCTCTTTTTGCTGAGCAGAAAACTTGCCTCCAACGGGTACAGAGCGGGTCATATCGCCGGCGTAATGGCTGTCGGTTTCGGCACCAATGTCGGCAAGGAGTATTCTCCCTTTTTGCATAGGCTCTTTTGATGCGTAAGGTTGATGAAAAATTTCGCCGTGGGTGGTTACAATTGGAGGAAACGAGTAGAAATAACCCTCTTTGAGAAAAATTCTGTATAATGATGCACGAATCTTTTTTTCGGATTCGCTACAAGCTGGATCGGTAACTGTGTCTATTACAAACTGTTCCATAATACCAGTAATGCTTGCGGCGCGTTCTATCTCTGCAATCTCTTGAGGCTCTTTTATTTTACGCATTGAGGCTATGGCGCTAATCAGTGCGGGTGAGTTTTCTTTTGAGTTGGCAGAAATAATTGATTTCACAAAATATTCCACCTTGCTTTGATATGGTTTTAGATAATGAATAATGGCATTATGGCATAATAAATTGCTTATTTGCAAAAGGTTACCAGTATTTTTTATTCCCGTCATTTGGGCATATTGCTCAATGGTAGGAGTTTCTCCTGTCCAAATAATATCATCAGGTGTGGGATTATTACCAAAAAGATATTCATTGCCGGTGTCGCAATCCAAAACGGCGCATAATTCGGGAGCGTCGATACCTATATAATATAAAAAGGTGCTGTCTTGCCTAAATGGGTAGGTATTGGATGCATAATTATAAGGTGTTTCAAAATTTCCGGGTAAGAGAATAATTCCGTTGCCCACACTTTTCATCAATTTTTGTCGCCGAATGGCATAAGTTTCTTTGTTAAACATGGTATTCGCAATGTTAAATTTTCGGAAAAATATACAATTTTCTAATTTTTTGCAAAAAAATGCGCGAAAAAATAATTTTTGGGCAAGGCTTTTGCAAAAAGGATAAATGTAAACTATTAAAACTCTAATATCATGCCGTACAGAAGATTACCAAATACCGACGCAGCCCGAGTAAGAGCACTAAAACGCGCTCTTGAACTTGGTAAAAAATATTCGCCCGAAATGCTTGCTTTCAAACAATCTACATTAAACAAGATTTTGGCGTTTCTCCCTGTTTTTGAGCAGGCTATACTAATGCAGAAAGAATCTCACACCCGTCAGGTTACCAATAGCAACGAGTATTCGTCGGCGTTGAAAAAGGCGCGGTTGTATATTTCGCACTTTATACAGGTGTTTAACTTTGCCATTGTGCGTGGCGAAATCAAACCCGAAGCACGTAAGTTTTTTGGTATCAATCCAAAAGATTCGCGCGTGCCTGACCTTGCCACCGAAGCCGAAGTGATAGAGTGGGGCAAACGCATTATCAAGGGCGAAAACGACCGCATTGTAAAGCGCGGCACTCCTGTGCTCAATCCCAAAATTGCCGTTGTTAAGGTATATTTCGACGAGTTTGTAGAAAAACTCAATTTTCAAAAAATGCTCCAAAGCATAAGCGTGAGGGCTAATGCCAAGGTTTCGGAGATGCGTCCCGAATGTGATGCGCTCATTACCCAACTTTGGAACGAAATAGAAAACTATTACAGCGACGAAACCCCCGCCCGCAAGCGCGAACAGGCATCTTACTACGGAGTTTCGTATGTTTACCGTCCCCGTGAGCGTGCTGCGGGTCAATTGTCAGCCGCCTCGTAATGTTTTACTTAAACAGACGGTCGTCGGTATTGTGCTGCCTGCTTGGAACTATGGTAACATTGGCAGGATTTATCGGATTGATTTGCTATGGCTTTTCGCGTTCGAGTCAAAGGCTCGACGGCATATTGCTTACCACTGCCGACGCTCTTCCGAGGGTTTTAGAGCGGCACGGACAGGCTTGTGTGCTTGCCGACATCTATTCCGACGACGAACTTTATATGCCCGACCTCCACGAGCGTGTGGTAAAAGGTGCTGTTACGCTTGTTGTCCGTTGGTCTGACGGTAGCGAAAACGTGCTTTTGGATTGGCACGGCGGAGCAAAATTTCTAAAAGCAGTTTCCGACGGCGACTCGGTGGCAACTGCAATACCTGCCGAATGTGTGGAATGTGAATTAGAATTGGTAGAAAACCCTGAATCTGTGCGACTTGTATCCGAAGGCAACCGAGTATCAGCCACCTATTGCGGCAAAAGTTATTCGCTTGGCGGACGAGCTGTAAAAGGTTCGCCCACAGTGGTTCTCCGTCGCGAATATATGCGTTATGGCAGCCGTGTGGCACTTGTATACGACAAAGTTAAAACCAGCTATTACTCTGGCAGCAACTATAAGGTGTCGCGCATAACATCCTATCAGACAGCAAAACAGCGCCGTGCCACCATCACCGGCGGAACTATTATGTTCATACTGCTGATAATGATTGGCGTGGCGCTGTTTTTTGTGCCAGAAAGGAAGTATAAGGGCTAAATGGTAATTCCCTTTATCGCCTTATCAATCCTTTTTATTGATTCTTCTTTGCCTAACTGTTCAAGAATGTCGAAAATGTGCGGACCTTTACATTCGCCGCAGAGGGCAAGGCGCATGGGGTTGAGCACTTTGCCAAACGATAGTTCGTTGGCTTTAATCCATTCTGATATAATGGTTTCGATATTTTTTGATGTGAAATCATTGATACCTTTGAGCACTTCGGCGGCTTTGGTAAGTATTTCGGGAGTTTCGGCTTTCCAGAATTTCTTAACGTTTACCTCGTCGTATTTTTCAGGTTCTATAAAGAAGTATTCAGATTCGTGCCAAAGGTCGTGAGTATATTTTGCGCGGTCTTTTACAAGTTCGCAAATCTGCTCGGCGCGGTCTTGGGGAACGTCGATGCCTGCGGCTTTGGCGTCTTCGATGAGGTAAGGTGCAAGAGATTTAGCCGATGAGCGTTCGATGTACTGTTTGTTGAACCATTTGTTTTTCTCAGGGTCGAACTTAGAGCCGGCTTTGTTAACGTGCTCAAGTGTAAACAGTTGGCAGAGTTCCTCTTTTGTAAAAATCTCTTGGTCGGTGTTGCCGGGGTTCCAACCCAAAAGTGCCATCATATTGATAAATGCTTCGGGCAAGAAACCATATTCTTTATAACCTTTTGAAAATTCGCCGGTTTTTGGGTCGGTCCAGTTCATCGGGAACACAGGGAAACCAAGACGGTCGCCGTCGCGTTTGCTGAGTTTGCCTTTGCCGTCGGGTTTTAGGATTAGGGGCAGGTGGGCAAACTGCGGCATAGTATCTTGCCAGCCAAATGCACGGTATAATAAAAAGTGTAATGGAAGGCTCGGCAGCCACTCTTCGCCGCGAATTACGTGCGAAATCTTCATCAGATGGTCGTCAACGATGTTGGCAAGGTGGTAAGTGGGCATTCCGTCAGATTTGAACAGAACTTTGTCGTCAAGTATAGAAGTGTCGGCGTTGATTTCGCCGCGGATAATATCGTGAAGAACGAGTTTTTCGTTTTCGGGCATTTTAAAACGGATAACATACTGCGCACCGCTGTCTAACAAAGCCTTTACCTCGTCGGCAGGCATTGTAAGGCTGTTTTTCATAGTGTTGCGAGTGGCAGGTCCGTAACTCTGCACCGGTGCTTTTTCGGCTTCGAGTTTTTTGCGCATAGCTTCGAGTTCCTCGGGAGTATCGAAAGCGTAATATGCGTTACCGCTATCTACCAGCTGCATAGCGTATTGACGGTAGAGGTGTTTGCGGTCGCTCTGGCGGTATGGACCATATTCGCCGCCTTTGATATCGCTCTCGTCTACATCGAGACCGATCCATTCCAACGATTTCACTATATATTCCTCAGCACCGGGCACAAAGCGTGTCTGGTCGGTGTCTTCGATTCGGAGAATAAACTTTCCGTTGTGCTTGCGGGCAAACAGATAGTTGAACAATGCGGTGCGCACGCCGCCGAGATGCAGTCCTCCTGTTGGACTTGGCGCAAATCTCACTCTTACTTCTTGGTTTTCCATTATTATTTCTTGAGATATTTTGTTACAAGATAATCGTCCTTCATCAGTTTTTTCACGCGTTCGAGTTCTTCTGGGGTGTTAACCGAGAATGTAACTTCATCGGTCATGCTCATACGCACGAGGTAGCCAGTTTCGAGCACGCGGAGAAGGTCAATACATTCGGTGATTTCGAGTGGCGACGGAACAGCAGAGTTGAACTCTTCGATAAAGTCTCTACGAAAAACATCAATACCGAGTAGTTTTAATCTTGGACAAGCGTTAGTGCCGCGGATAGGCGAGGGGATAGGTTCGCGCGAAAAGTAAAGGGCATTGTTATGGCAGTCTACCACCACCTTGATTTCGTTGGGGTCGCGGAAAATTTCGTCAGATGTAATTTCTGCCATAAGCGAAGCGGCTTGTAGCTCAGGTTCCATAATCATCGGGCTGATGGCACATCCCACATGGTTAGATGTTACCATAGGTTCGTCGCACTGGATAAGCACCACGATGTCGTATCTGAGTTTTTCGATTTCCTCAATAGCTTTTACGGCTTCAACCACGCGGTCGATAGCACCAATGTGGCTCTCTTTGGTTTTGATGCAGTTGCCTCCGATAGAGGTGATATAATCGATAATTTCTTGGTCGTCGGTGGCTACATACACGTCGGCAAAGTCTTCGCAAAGCATCATTCGATTGTATACGTGCCCAATCATTGGCATTCCGTTAATGTCGGCCATAGGCTTGCCTGGAAATTTCTTAGAACCCATACGTGCGGGTATTATGCCTATTATGTTTAATTCTTCGGTGTTCATAGTATGTTGCATTTTATAATTTCGCTCAAAAGTAGTTTTTTTTGTTGAAAGAACCAAAACCGATTGATTTTTTCTGATTATTGGACAAAAAAAAAGTCTGTTTCACAACAGACTAACTATCAAAAAATTATTTGAGGTCGATAGCGGAGTCGAACCGCTCTAGACGGTTTTGCAGACCGTTGCCTAACCGCTTGGCTAACCGACCTTGTGGTTTTGCGGTGCAAATTTAGGGTTATTATTCGTTATAAAAAAATTTTTGTGTAGATTTTTTTTGAAAATTTTTATCAATAGTATTTGTATATACCCGTGGCGTGATTTTTGCGGCATTTTTATGCGCTATGTCTGTTTTAGATACAATACGAAACATATTTTCAGCCCGCCGCAAATGCATAATTACGCAGAGTGCCTTAGAAGGAATGTCTGACGGAGGCGCAATTGGCGAGGCTCTTGGACTGCCCGTTGTGGGACGCACACCCGCCGACCTCCGCAAGTTTCCCGTTACCGAGATGCTTGGCTATGGCGACGGCATCACCCCGGGCGGAACAGTGTCGGCGTGCACCGACTCAGCGTGCAATATGGCACGTTTTATTGTTGACAACGAGGTGCAGGGACTTACTCCGCCGAGGTTCCTCTCGCTTATCAATTCGTGGTATAACTATAAGGCTTACGACGAGGAAGATGCCTTTAAAATAACGCTTTCGGGTTCGGTGGTGGCGGGTTGCTTATTTTCGGCATTACCTCAATATAGTGTAGATCATGCTTTAAAATATCTTCCCGACCTTGTGTGCGATAGTGTCATTGCGCCGGCATCGCTGTTTTTTGGCACTGCAATGTATCTTGGAAGGGGTCAAAAACCTTTTACTGCGGTAAAAAATGCCGAAGAACTTCAGAAAAAAATCTGTTCGCAGATAGGTCTTGTGGTGGGCAAAGATGGCGTAGAAGAGGCATTGCGCAAACTGTTGGAAGCCTTTGCCTATTGTGCAGGCGACGGATTTCCGGCGGTGGTGCTTGGAGCGGTCAACAGCGGAGTAATGCCCGACCTTGCGGGATTTCTTGTAGGGTCGTTGGCGGGATTTATATCTTCTGGCAGCAACATTCCAGAGCGTTGGCGGTCGCAATTGCTACGGGCACGCGAACCACGAGAGGCTGCTCAACGGCTCTACAGTGTGGTGCAGAGGCTTTGCAACGCCAAAAAATAGATTAACCTTCTACCGAAATGCCGCTATAAGCCACAGGTCCGCCCACAGGAGGATTGTGCTTAAAAATATCCAACTTAATGCGGCCGATATGCGGAATTTCGAGCCTTATACGCTGCAAAATGCGGTGTACAACGTTTTCGATGAGATTGGCTGGCTGCATCATCTCCTCTTTAATAAGGTTGTAGACAGCGCAGTAGTCTACCGCATCGTTGAGATTGTCGGAAATGCCGGGGCGCACAATATCCGCCTCAAACGAAATATTTACGCTAAAATCGTTGCCCTGACTTTTTTCTTGTTCCGAAACGCCTATTGGCGAATGAAAACGCATATCATTTAGTATAATTCTGCCCATTTTGTGTAAAATTGCACCGCAAATATAAAAACAATCATTAGTTTTATATATATTTGCAGCCTAAAAATATATCGTTATAAAAATGGAAGAGTCAAAAAACTTTATCGAACAGTTGGTAGAAAAGAACCTCGAGGAGGGCAAAAACGGAAAAAAAGTTCAGACACGTTTTCCTCCAGAGCCCAACGGATACCTTCATATAGGTCATGCTAAGGCGATTGCGCTCGACTTTGGTATTGCCAAAAAATACAACGGAGTGTGCAACCTCCGATTCGACGACACTAACCCCATCAAAGAAGACACCGAGTATATGGACGCCATCAAGCACGACATTGAATGGCTCGGATTTCATTGGGGTAACGTGTATTACGCATCCGATTATTTTCAGCAGTTGTGGGATTTTGCTGTTGAACTTATCAAACGTGGCCGTGCATACGTTGACGAACAGAGCGCAGAAAAAATTGCCGAACAAAAAGGCACTCCCACACAACCCGGCATTGAAAGTCCTTTTAGAAACCGTCCCGTTGAAGAATCGCTTGCATTGTTTGAAAAAATGAACTCAGGCACAGTAGAGCCCGGCACAATGGTGCTCCGTGCCAAGATTGATATGGCAAACCCAAATATGCATTTCCGCGATCCGATAATCTACCGCGTGCTAAATATTCCTCACATCCGCACTGGCAACAAATGGAACGCTTACCCGATGTACGATTTTGCTCACGGACAGAGCGACTATTTTGAAGGCGTAACTCATTCGCTATGCACATTAGAGTTTGTGGTTCACCGTCCGCTATACGATTTGTTTGTAGATTGGCTCAAAGAGGTGCGTGGCGAAACCGACAATATGGACGATAACCGCCCAAGACAGACCGAGTTTAATAAACTCAATTTAAGTTATACTTTAATGAGCAAACGCAACCTGCTCACATTAGTAAAAGAAGGTCTTGTTTCGGGATGGGACGACCCCCGTATGCCTACCATTTGTGGATTCCGTCGCCGAGGCTATAGTCCCGAATCAATTCTCAACTTTATCGACAAGATTGGCTACACCACATACGACGCGCTCAACGAGTTTGAACTTATGGAAAGTTCGGTTCGCGAAGACCTCAACACCCGCGCCACTCGTGTTTCGGCTGTGCTCGACCCTGTAAAACTCATTATCACAAACTATCCCGAAGGACAAACCGAGGAGATGACCGCAATCGATAATCCTGAAGACGAAAACAGCGCAACTCACACAATAGAGTTTAGCCGCGAACTTTGGATCGAACGCGACGACTTTATGGAAGATGCTCCCAAGAAATTCTTCCGTCTCGGACCTGGCAAAGAGGTGCGCCTCAAAAATGCATATATAATAAAGTGTCCCGAGGAGAATTTCTGCAAGAAAGACGCCGACGGAAACATTATAGAAATTTATGCCGAATACGACCCCGAAAGCCGCAGCGGAAGTGCCGGAGCCGACCGCAGAATCAAAGGCAAAACTCTCCACTGGGTATCGTGCGCTCACGCCGTAAAAGCCGAAGTGCGCCTCTACGACCGTCTTTGGAAAGTAGAAAACCCTCGCGACGAAATGGCACGCATTATCAAAGAGCAAAACTGCGAGCCGCTTGACGCAATGAAACAGATGATTAACCCCGACTGTCTCAACGTGCTAACAAACTGCTATGTAGAAAAATTCGCCGCAACTCTCAAACCGTTGCACTATCTGCAGTTTATCCGCATGGGCTATTTCAACGTAGACCCCGACAGCACACCCGAGCATTTGATATTTAACCGCACCGTTACTCTCAAAGACACTTGGGCTAAAGAGCAGAAAAAATAAGAACAAGGCTCAACAAAAAAATTGCAAAAAAATTTTTTTGTTATAAAAAATCGTTCTACCTTTGCGCCGTCAATTTAAGACGGACACTGCCCGATGGTGTAATTGGCAACACGTCTGACTCTGGATCAGGAGAGTTCAGGTTCGACCCCTGATCGGGCAACTAAGGAGAGGCTTTGTGAGCCTCTCTTTTTTTGTGCTTTTTCGCAAAAAAAATTTTTAATCATTTTTAACCATTTGCGCATTTACGTGTATCAAAAATATCCGTAACTTTATAAGCCAAAATAGATAATTTATTGACCATTATGGAACAACCTAACATATTAGTGGTAGACGACAGTATGCCAAACCTGCTGTTGCTCAAAGATATACTCACAGGATACAACTATGGAGTAATAGCCGAGAGCGAAGGCGAAAAAGTGCCAGGCATACTCAAAGCCGGCAATATCGACCTTGTGCTGCTCGACATTATGATGCCCAAAGTAGACGGTTTCGAAGTTTGCCGACGTATAAAAGCCGACCCCGACATCAAGGATATTCCTGTAATATTTCTCACTGCAAAAGTGGACGAGGCAAGTCTGTTAAAGGGATTTGAACTCGGAGGTGTGGACTATATCAAAAAACCGTTTTTGATTTCGGAACTTATAGCACGAGTAAAAACTCACCTGCGACTACGTCAGGCCGAAACTCGGTTAAAAGATTTTAACCGTCAGATAATCACCGCTGTAGTACAAACCGAGGAAAAAGAACGCGCTCGATTTGCCAAAGATGTACACGACGGTCTCGGTGCGTTTTTTTCAAGCTTGAATACATATCTTAGCCTGTTGCAACACAACAAAGTGGCTCCCGACGAATTGCCATCGGTATATTTAGAAATGAAAGAACTTGTGGAAGAGGCTGTTAAGGAGAGCAAAAATATTTCCAACAACCTTATGCCCGATATGTTGCAAAATTTTGGTCTTGCGGCAAGCGTGGGCAGCCTTTGCAAAAAACTTTCGCCAGCAGGAGAACCCGAAATTGTGTTTGAAACCGCCGAAAACTATGCCGAACCATCAAGCGCAGAGTGCAAAACCGCAATTTTCCGCATAGTTAACGAATTGCTCAACAATGCATTAAAACATTCCGAAGCCAAAAAGGTTACTTTGAAATTTTCGCAGCAAGACAATTATTTGCGTATCGACTACGCCGACAATGGCAAGGGTTTTGACCCTAAAGAAGTGCAGCAGCGCATAAAAGACAAGCCTTGCAGCGGCATTACAAACCTTTACGGAAGAGTGTCGGGTCTCAACGGACGCACCGACATTCAATCTTCGCCCGGCAACGGCGTTAATATTTGCATTTTGATAGACACCAAACAGGCATAAATATGGAAACTGAACGCAAAATAGTATTGGTAGACGACAAACCATCGTTTCGCAGCACTACAAAACTGCTTTTGCGCAAGATTGGCAGCTGCAAAGTTACGGGAGAGTACAATTCTGGCAACGAGTTTTTGCAGGATATCAACATTATAGATGCCGACATTGTGTTTATGGATATTGAAATGCCTGGCATCAACGGTATTGAAACCACACGTCGGGCTTTGAAAATACGTCCCGACCTGATGATTATTGGACTTTCGCTTTACGATGAGCCTGAATATATCAAAAATCTTATAGAGGCTGGCGCACGTGGCTACTTGCTTAAACTTGGCGACAATCTTTCGCTTATCGAAACTATGCTCAAATATCCCAAGGCAGAGATTTTTTATTCAAAAGAGATTGCTTCGCAAGATGTTAAACACAACGCCTCAAAACACCGTGTAGTAATAGTGGAAGCCTCTGAGGGAACGCGTTTTATAACAGAATATACCCTTAGCAACTGTGGCTACGAAGTTTATTCGTATCCCGACATCGAATCTGCGCTCAAAGCCATACCCAGCATTATCCCCGACCTTGTAATAGCCGACTACAATACCATAGGAAACAATTTCAGTTTTTTTAAAACCGTTCGTGCTTTTTTTGAAGCCTCACATGCAGGACTTATGTTAATAAGCAGCAAATCAGACGAAAACCTCATAGCCGAGGCTCATACATTTGGCGTGGACAATATCCTGAAAAAGCCTTTTACGGGCAACGGACTTATGGCGATGGCAGAAAAAGTGATTTACGAATAAGGCTATTTTACAATAAAATCGATACCCAACAGAGTAACATCGTCTAAGAGCGATGTGTTTGAGCGTTGAATATTGAGTTCGGCAAGAAGGCTGCTGATATTGTCGCGCACAGGGAGCATATCGCGTACGGTGCGTTCTACTACAGTTTGACCATAATCGGGAATGCCCTCGCGCTCCATTTCTACCACGCCGTCGGTAAAGCAGAGAATTTTGCTATTGTGGGCGATAGTGATTTGTCCTTCGTTGATAACAGGAATGTCGTCCATCATGCCGATTCCCGGGCAGCCTTTGGTGAGATATTGTAGGCTCAGCGACTCTTTGTCGAATAGTATCGGCGGGTTGTGTCCTGCGTTTACATACTTGAGCACGTGGGTTTTAAAGTTATAACGCCCGATAAACAGCGTGATAAAGCGTTCACCGTTTGAATTTTTTACTATAATCTTGTTGAGCCTTTGCACCAAAACTGAGAGTTCGGTTTCGGAAACAAACAATGCCTTGAGACTTGCCTGAAAATTAGACATCAGCAAAGCCGCAGCCATACCTTTGCCTGCCACGTCGGCAATGCAGAAAAACATCTCGTCTTGCGAAAGGTAGTCGAAATCGTAATAGTCGCCACCAACCTCGTAGTGAGGTAGATAGAACGGGCAGACTGCGATATAAGGATTTCCGTCGAAAATATCCGCTTTGGGTATAAGTAGGCTCTGCATACGCGAAGCCATCTCGAGTTCTTTTCGCATACCTTCCTGACGCTTATTTTCGATAGCCATAATAATATGGTTAGATAGTATCTGTATTGAGTTGAGATACTTGATGATTGGCGAAGTGCCTTTCCCTTCGTTGGTATCGCCGATGAGGATGTATGCTAAAGGCTTGGTATTTTGGGTGATAGGGATAATATAGTCGAGGCCAGGGAGTTTTTTAGTA
>Ga0310695_10012597_pt1 | contig 11800 bp, 8 predicted proteins | sample RumenRJG_04DNA_FD_203882 | JGI IMG/M metagenome (GOLD analysis project Ga0310695, IMG submission 203882) | Bovine rumen microbial communities from Lethbridge, Alberta, Canada - RJG_04 (v2) (version 2) | ecosystem: Host-associated > Mammals > Digestive system > Stomach > Rumen | place: Canada... | reverse complement strand
ACACTTGCATTTTCTCACGTAATATGATACAATAGTAACGATAGGGTTTTATCTGCCCTTACATTGTAATTTTCAGGAGGAATTTTAAATGTTAGTTTCAGCTACAGAAATGCTCAAAAAAGCAAGAGAAGGCAAGTACGCAGTAGGTCAGTTCAACATCAACAACCTTGAGTGGACTAAGTCTATCCTTCTTACTGCTCAGGAGCTTAACTCTCCCGTTATTCTCGGTGTTTCCGAGGGTGCCGGCAAGTACATGACAGGCTTCGAGACTGTTGCTGCTATGGTTGCAGCTATGGATAAGTCTCTCGGTATCACTGTTCCTGTTGCACTTCACCTCGACCACGGCTCATATGAGGGCTGCTACAAGTGCATCAAGGCTGGCTTCACTTCTATCATGTTCGACGGTTCACACTTCCCCATCGACGAGAACGTTGCTAAGACAACTGAGCTCGTTAACGTTGCTCACGGTCTTGGTCTCTCTATCGAGGCTGAGGTTGGTGCTATCGGCGGTGAAGAGGACGGCGTTATCGGTAAGGGCGAGTGCGCTGACCCCAACGAGTGCAAGATGATCGCTGATCTCGGCGTTGATTTCCTTGCTGCCGGTATCGGTAACATCCACGGTGTATACCCTGCTAACTGGGAAGGTCTCAGCTTCGAGACTCTTGAGGCTATCAACAAGACTGTTGGTGAAATGCCCCTCGTTCTCCACGGCGGTACAGGTATCCCTGACGACATGATCACTAAGGCTATCTCCCTCGGTGTTGCTAAGATCAACGTTAACACTGAGTGCCAGCTCGTATTCGCTGAAGCTACAAGAAAGTACATAGAGGCTGGTAAGGATCAGCAGGGCAAGGGATTCGACCCCAGAAAGCTTCTCGCTCCCGGTGCTGAGGCTATCAAGGCTAAGGTTAAGGAGAAGATGGAGCTCTTCGGAAGCGTTAACAAGGCTTGATCAATGGCTTGGGGTTCTTCAGATCTTAATGCCGTTTACAATTTCCCGGTCGGTCTGGTCTATACTGCGGTAGTATATGCTGCTCAGTCTTTGAAGTATAACATCAGAGTTGCTGACCCTAATGCTCATACTATCACGATAAACTTTCCTATGTCTCTTTTCTCATACGGCGAAACTATGAATATTTCGCTTTACGAGATCGAGGGCGACAGGACTTCCGTTATCTTTAGCAGTAAGTCCGCGCTGGGTACTGAACTCGGTGCAAAGTCTAAAAACAAGAAGAATATCGATAAGCTTATTAATGCTATACCGGCTTATCTGCCGCAGCATTAAACTATGTTCATATAATATAAGTCTCCGGAGTTTTCTCCGGAGACTTTTTTTGTAAAAAACGCTCCCCGCGGAATGTTTTGCCATTTCCGCAGGGAACGCTTTACCTGAAGGACTGTATTGCTATATTTATCATTCAGCAGCCTTTAGTGTACTGCTTTTGCCAAGTACGAAATTGCTGATAGTGACAAGGTCTGCTACGCCAACTTCGCCATCTTCATTTACATCAGCCGCTTTCATTGCTCTTGCATCATCAGATTTCTCAACTGCAATCTTACGTGCAAGTACTACGTCATATACGTCAACACGCATATCATCGTTGATATCACCGGGAATTACCGGTTCTTCGGTAGTTTTCACTGGTACTCCTGCACCTTCTATAACTGTTCCGTCAACTGCCGCAAAGATATTATCCACGTAGAAATTGGTTGCCGGAGTCTCGTCATCAGAGTCACCCTCAGTCTCAACGTAAATCAAGGGTTTCTTAGCGTCAGCAGGTATCTTGAAGCTTGTGTTTGAAAGCTGTACCCACTCGCCTTTCGGTACCATCTGAGTGTCTATCTTCTCATAGTGAGTTTCGCCGTCTGAACCGTCGTACTGGAGAGTGAAATGGAACTTTGTCTCCGGTGCGCCTTCGTTGTATTTAACGTTTGCTGAGAAGCTGTAGCTATCGCCTGCCTTGAATTTGTAATTGAGACTTCTTCCTATGCCCTGCCATGAGGACTTTCTGTCGGAGCAGTAAACTGCGCCTTCGCCGTCAAATGCTTCTTCACTTGTCGCTGTAACAGTTGCACCGCCGCGAGATGTCCAGCTATCGAGTTTGCCCTCGAAAGTGCTCTTGAAAATGTAGGTATCGTCGGTCTGACTTGCACTTGCACCGGGTCCGTCAAACTGCCACCAGTCGAAGTTGAGAAGATATCCGCTGCTGTTGCCGTTGAATACAAAGTATACATCGTGCTCACCGTGTACACCGGCAACGCTACATGAAACCTGTTCCCAGTTCTGCCAGCCGCCTGTTCCTGATACCTTGCAGTTTCCTACAACAGGACCGTCCTTGCTGTCAAGATGTATCTCGATATTTCCGCCCGACTCAGCCGAAGAAACGCTTGCTGTGAACTGGTCTGCACCCTCGCCGAAGTCTACACCGCTTACCTTTATGTATGCACCCTTCTTGATACTGCCGACGTCTACACCGCCTTCACTGCACTTTTCAGTCTTTACGCCCTGACTGTAGCATATCGTCTCAGCCTCTACCCTCTCAAACGGATTAAGTGCCTCTATCTGGTCGGGACCAGTTTTTGTCGAAGGCAGAAGCGGAATCGTACCGTCGGGATTGAATGTGAACTCCTCACAAGCTGCACTTCTGTTGAATACACCGCCGCCCGGAAGTCCGTTCATGTGGTAGAAATAGTAGGAATGGTCCTTATAGTCAACTATACCGCCGTGTATAGTGAAGCAGTTTGAACCCTTCTGAATCTGTCCGCGGTATGTCCACGGTCCGGTCACGGAAGGAGCAGTCGAATATGCCATACTCTCACCGTTGTCGCTGCCGACAAATGCCGCATAAACGAGGTAGTAGAGGTCGTCGTGCTTGCATATCCACGGACCTTCTCCATATGCACTTGCTCTATCCTTTTTGGACGTGGGTCCGAACGCGGTCTGATTCATATCAAACTGCTTGATAGGTCCGTCGAGAGTTACCATATCTTCTTTAAGCTTAACGTAGTAGCATTTCGGGTTACCGAACATAAGCCAAGCCTGACCGTCGTCATCTATCATAACGGTAGGGTCGATGTAGTCCCAGTTAGGACCGCACAGCGGCTTCTTGAGTACGTCTTCATACGGTCCCTCCGGACTGTCAGCCACACCTACGCCGATAGCACGTCCGCCGCCGGTCTTATTTGTAGTTGTGAAATAGAAATAGTACTTGCCATTTCGTTCGATACACTGTGATGCCCATGCATCGTTAGCACCACACCAGCTGAAACTTGTATCTTCAAGTATTCTGCCGTGGTCGGTCCAGTTCTTCATATCCTTAGTGGAGAAACACTGCCAGCCGGTCATTTTGTAGAAGTCGTTGACTGCGTCTCTGTCACAGCCTGTAAAAACATAAAGTTCATCATCAAAAACTACCGGAGCGGGGTCAGGTGTGAATGAAGTCTGAACGATAGGGTTTTCCGCATGAGTTACAGCGGGGATTGAAGCTGTTATTGTTACAGCAGAAAGTATGGCAGCAGCTGCCGATGATATAAACTTTTTCATTCTGATCCTCCTCAATTTCATATTATTGCCTTCAGGCAGATAGATTAAATTTCCCTTAATTATTTTTCGTACAATGTTAATAGTATATTAACACGTTTGTAACATAATTTCAACCACATTTTCACAGAAAGGGTGGACATTTTGAATATTCCGTGTAAAAACGTCATTTATTTTTGATAAAATATAGCATAATGCCAAAAAGCTGTATTCCTCAGAACAACTCAATGTTGTACCAAAGAAAACAGCTTTCTGGACCAGGGAAAATTCTATAGGTTTTGGATAGGAAATTTCTTATTCAGTAATCTCTTCTACACGTACATTCTTGATATATACGGTCGCAGTAGAACCCTTGTTTCCGAGATTGAACTCAAGGCGTCCATTATTATCGTCCTTGTCATTCATCTCGAACTCATATGTAAATGTCTGAGGAGTTGTGTTAACAGTGAGGAGAGTATCTTTCAGATAGCGTATCCAGCCTGCTGAAGGAGCAGAAACACATACTATCATATCGCGTTCTTCATCAGCGTAAGCGTCAAAGGTAACGCGGTACTTCTTACCCTTTATCATCGGGAGGTCAGGCTGTACGAGCTGAACAGAATAATCGACTTTGCCCATCTTCTCAGAGCTGATTATCATTGTGTTATCCTTTATCTCAGCCGCACCTTCGCCGCCTTCAAACAACAGGAACTTCCAGTTCTCATCGTCAGTGAGACTCTCAGCTTCTGCGAAATCACCATTGTAGATGAGATTTCCGTCAGCTGTGGGTTCACGGTAAACTTTCTCAGGCTTTGTAACGTTCATGTCATAAGCGTCCTTCTGATATACACGGACGTAATCTACCAAGAACTCTGCCTTATCAAAATCAGTTGTATCGTCAGGACTTCCCGGCCATGTACCGCCGACAGCAAGGTTCATCTGAACGAAGAACGGCTGGTCGAACGGTGCAGGATAAGGTTTGTCATCCTCGCCTTCAACAGCTGTGAACCAGTCGTTGACCTTGAGGTACTCTTCACCGTCGATATACCAGCGAATTTCACCGGGCTCCCATTCTACCGAGAATTCGTGGAAGTCGGAAGCAAATGTATTGCCGTCTTCAAGTGTAACAGTACCCTGCTGTTCTGCATGAGGAGCACCGTAGTGAACTGTACCGTATGCAAGTTCAGGCGCACTTCCGAGCACTTCCATAATATCTATTTCACCGCATTTAGGCCACTGTCCATAGTAGCTCTCGTCCTGCGGCATCATCCATATTGCAGGCCATAGACCCTGTCCCTCCGGCACTTTTGCACGTGCCACAACTTTTCCGTACTGGAAAGGCTGTTTGTTCTTTGAGTTCACCTTACCTGATGTGTACTTCTTTCTGCCGTCAGCTTCTTCCTTTATTGCCTTGAGAACAAGGTTTCCGTCGCGGACAAAAATATTGTCGTCAGATGTTGTGTACTCCTGGAGTTCCTGATTTGTCCAGCCCGGCTGATGAGGCTCACGGTTCCAGTTTTCTTCATTCAGCTCTGTTCCGTCAAATTCATCGTGCCAAAGAAGGTTATAGCCTTCTAATTCGGGAGCTTCAGTGGGCTCAGATTCAGTAGCTTCTGTAGCTTCTGTAGCTTTTTCATTCACGCTGTCGGAAACGCTTTTGTCGTTTGAACCTTCTGCGCCGCAGCCACTCATGAGCATCATTGAAGCAAGTGCTGTACAAAAAAGTCTCTTTTTCATGTTTTTACCTCCGTTATATCTATCATACGGACTATTCTCTATGTTTATATAATATCACAGTCTCTCCCCCGTTTCTACCATTTTCGATATCTTTTTGGTAATTTCATGTCATACACTGATAGTTTTACTCTCCCTCTGCTGTGGCCACTGTTTCCTCAGCCGATGTAGTCTCCTCAGTTTCAGCTTTCGTCGCCGTTACATCCTTGAACGTTATATCAAGCAGGTTGTTTGGCATTTCAAACTCTGCTATATTGCCGTTTCCGTCAACTGTGAGTATGTAGTCTCCGCCTTCGAGTGAGCCGTTTATTTCAAGCATTCCGTCATTTTCACTGCCGTGAAGTTCGGTCTCACGGGCATTAGTGTCAACAGCTTCGATAAGTTCAAGCATCATCGCCTTCACCGGAAGTGCCGATTTTGGTACAGAAAAGCTCAGTCCCTTATAGTCTGCGCACACGTTTCCCTCACTGAATGAAAGCTTTACTCCGCTGAGTGTATTCGGTGAATCAAATTCGACTGTCCACTCGCCGTCACCATAACGTGAAATTGCCGCCTCAGCTGTCAGCTTGTCAAGGGTAATAGTCGCCGAGGACGTGAATGCACCTGCAAGATTATTCTCGCGTGAAGTTCTGCCGCTCATGGGTGATGAGCACGACGTAAGGCATAATACCGACATAAAAATAAATACGGACGTAAAAAGTTTCTTCATAACTGCTTCTCCTGTCAAGAAATTATGGTTACTTTAAACATCCGTATTTTTCAGCCTCAGACAGGCTGTTTTTTCTTTTCTTTGAGTATCTTGAACGCTTCGGATATGTTCGCTATAATGTCGCGCGGAAGCATCGCCTCCTGCCCGAGTTTTTCTGCTGCTGCATCTCCTGCAAGACCGTGCATATATACTCCTGCACACGCGGCATCGTACATATTATACCCCTGCGCCGCTATAGCGCCTATCATACCTGCGAGCACGTCTCCGCTTCCTCCGCAGCTCATTCCGGCATTTCCGGTGTGATTTGAGCCGGTATTGTTACTGTCAGCTATGAGTGTCCCTGCGCCTTTAAGCACTACCGTAATGCCATATTTTTCGGCATATTTCTCAGCAACCATGACGCGGTTATCGTTTATCATTTTAGTGTCGCAGCTGAGAAGCCTTGCCATTTCGCCCGGATGGGGAGTTATCATGATATCCTGCTTGTGCTCTGCTAATATCTCTATGTCGCGGGCGATGCAGTTTATTCCGTCTGCATCAATAATCACCGGTATTTCTGCATTCTGCACAACAAACCGCACGATTTCAAGAGTATCATTAGTCACACCGAGTCCCGGACCGATTACTACTGCGTCCGACTTCTTCATAGCTTCAAGCAGGGTATCCTTGCTGCTGTCGTAGAGCATATATCCGTAGTCGTCGCATTCAAGCTGAATATACGTAGCCTCGGGCGCAAGCGCGGCAACGGTGTCTATACACTTCTCAACTGACGCTACCCTTACAAGACCCGCTCCTGTCCGCAGTGCACCGAGTGCAGCAAACGCTGCTGCCCCTCTCATACTCTCACTTCCTGCGATTATAAGCACGCTGCCGAACGTTCCCTTGTGAGCATCGCGCTCACGCTTAGGCGGAAATCCTGCGAGACTGTTCCTGTCAAGACGTGTATACTTCCTGCCCTCCGACGTTACATCATATGCTTTCAGTGGTATGCCTATGTCTGCAATTGTGATTTTTCCGCAGTATTTTCTCAGCGGGAACTGGTACATTCCGAATTTGAGACAGCCGAGACACAAAGTCTCATCGGCTTTGAATATTCCCTCCGAGACCGTTCCCTTTACGCAATCGCCGCCGCTCGGGATATCTACGGCTATCCTGTATGCACTCGTTCCTATTGCGAATATTGCCTTTATATCGCTGTCGAGCTCACCGCGGTAGCCTGTTCCGAACACACCGTCAACGAGAATATCTGCCGATACTACAGCCTCATGAACGTCGGTCATGCGCTGTTTTTCTTTGAGCAGGAGCCGTTCGACCGGTGTAAGCTCTTTTTTATCCTTCAGCGTTGAGACGTCCTTATCCTGAATGGTCATGTAGTCGAGTTCAGCCGCTTCAATTGCGGCTTCTATGTTTTCACTGCGGTAGCCTGTGACTACTTTAACCTTGTCCGGTATCTGCCCGAACATCTCCTTCGCAAGCTCAGTTGACGGAGCCTTTACAAGATTCACGACCGTCACGTTGTATCCTTTATATATAAGGATATTCGCGGCTGCGTAGCAATCTCCGCCATTGTTGCCGCTTCCGGCAAGAAATGTCACGTTCGTCTCCTCGGGAACTGCTCCGTTTTCGCGTGAACTGCACTCTATAATGAGTTCCGCAAGCTTTCTGCCTGCGTTCAGCATCAGCATCTTCCGGCTTACTCCGATTTCTTCTGCCCGCTCCTCGATCATCTGCATCTGCTTAGGTGTTACGGTCTGCATATCTTCTACACTCCTTTTCAGAAAGTTGATTTATCAGTGAGAGACACGGCACTGCGTCCGCGCGGCTCACTTTTTAAGCTTGTTCCTCAGCGACGGTGAAAGACTCCTTACCACGTTTTCAAGCATTCTCTCGTCAGGACAGAACACAAGACGTGTACTTCCGTACTGCTCATGCGGAAAGTCTGCATAGTACTCCTCCGACGCTATGTTGTTAGTCGCAAAGACTACCGTCATGTCGCCGTCTTCATCGGGAGCGTCCTCGCCGTACTTTCCGAATGCCGTGAATTTGCCCGTATCAGTGGAAAGCATTGACTTGCGCTTCTTCTTTGCTATTATCTTATCAATATCGAGTTCGCCGTTTGTGAAAGTGTACTCATACTCTACGTTCATACTCTGCAACAGGAAAAATGTACCGTATCCTGCTCCGGCGGCGAGTATAAGTCCCACGAATGATATCAGGCTGTGTCCGAGCATGAGAAGTGATGAAACAGTCAGCACCAGCACCATAAATATGCCGCCTGCAAGTATCAGTCCCTTCTTTACCCTGTCGCTTCCGCTAAGTTCTTTTTTAACAAGCTGTTCTGCAAAATTATCCATATTCTCTCTCCTGTTCTTTTATTACACTACTATGATATCACATTTATTCCGCTTTTTCAATATCGGCTGTGAATTTTTTTCCAAAAAGACTTGATTTTTTCCGCCCGAAGCGTTATAATATATCCATAACCCTATGACTGAGAGAGTAAGTATGAGGTATGTCTTCAGAGAAGAGCGGTTTGGTGCGAACGCTCCGGCAGATATCATTCTGAAGTTCACTCACGAGGGGCTGGCTGAAAGATGTGGGAAGTACTCCTTTGCAGGGTGTGCCTTGCTTTGATTGGAAGTATGCCTTGATAATCGTGTAGGCTGTGACGTAGGTCTGCGTTAAAGACAAGAGAGTGTCGGCTCTCCTGACCAAAGGTGGTATAAAAACAAGGTTTGATGTCTTGTCCTTTAGGGCAGGACTTTTTTATTGTCTCGACACAAAAATATTTTCTGAGGTGAAAAAATGAAAGAACAGCTGGAAAAAATCGAAGCGCTCGCTAAGCAGGAGTTAAGCTCATGCACTGAGATAAAGGCGCTTGACGACCTGAGGATAAAGTTCCTCGGCAAGAAAGGTGAACTCACCGCTATCCTCAAACAGATGGGTAAGCTCACTCCCGAAGAAAGACCCGTTATCGGTCAGCTCGCTAACAAGGTAAGAGCCGACATCGAAGAAGCTCTCGGAAGCAAGCTCGCGGCTCTCAAGTCAGATGCTCAGCAGGCTAAGCTCAAAGAGGAAACTATCGACATCACTCTTCCCGGTAAACCCGCTCCCTTCGGTAAACTCCACCCGCTCACAAAGGTCGAGAATGAGATACGCGAGATATTCATGGGTATGGGATTCGATATCGCTGACGGTCCCGAAATAGACGACGATTACCACGTTTTCGAGGCACTCAACCTCCCCCCTGACCACCCCGCAAGAGATACTCAGGATACATTCTACATAGAAAATACCAATGAGACAGTTCTCCTCCGTACTCAGACTTCTTCCGTTCAGGTACACGTTATGGAGACTCAGAAACCCCCGATACGTATCATCTCTCCCGGACGCGTTTTCCGCTCTGACGCTGTTGATGCTACTCACTCCCCTCTCTTCCATCAGATAGAGGGTCTTGTTGTTGACAAGGGCATAAAAATGAGTGACCTCAAAGGTACTCTCGAAATGCTTATGAAAAAGCTCTACGGCAACGACTGCAAGCTCCGTTTCCGTCCTCACCACTTCCCCTTCACCGAACCAAGCTGTGAAGTTGATATAAGCTGCTTCAACTGCGGCGGCAAGGGCTGTTCCATGTGCAAGGACGAGGGATATATCGAGCTTCTCGGTGCAGGTATGGTACACCCGAAGGTACTCGAAAACTGCGGTATCGACCCGGAAGTATACTCCGGCTTTGCATTCGGTCTCGGTCTTGAAAGAATGGTAATGGGTCGCTACGATATCAACGACCTCCGTCTCCTCTACGAGAACGATGTCCGCTTCCTTGAACAGTTCTGAGAATACTCATGTCTGTGAAAAATGTGAAAAATGAATGTAAAGTTTCTATATAGAAAATTCACATTTTGCACATTACTATAAATCGAAAGGAATTAAGATATGAATTTATCTATGAAATGGCTCGCTGACTATGTCAATGCAGACGTGCCGATAAAGGATTTTTGCCACGCTCTTACTATGAGCGGCTCAAAGGTTGAATGCTATGAAGTTGAAGGCAGTAATGTCTCTAAAGTCGTAGTTGGTAAGATACTCTCAAAGGGTCCTCACGAAAACGCTGACGCTCTCTTCGTTTGTCAGGTCGATGTCGGTGCCGATGCCCCTGTTCAGATCGTTACCAACGCTAAAAATGTCAAGGAAGGTGACCTCGTTCCTGTCGCTCTCGACGGCGCTGTCCTCCCCGAAGGCAAGATAAAAAAGTGCAAGATGCGCGGTGTTGAAAGCTTCGGTATGTTCTGCGGTATAGACACTCTCGGTCTTACTGCTCACGATTTCCCCTACGCTGACCCCGAAGGTGTCTTCGTTATTGAGGAAGACTGCAAGCCCGGTGACGATATCCACGACGCTATCGGTCTCAACGACACTTCCGTTGAATTCGAGATAACATCTAACCGTCCCGACTGCCTCAGCGTTATCGGTCTCGCAAGAGAAACTGCCGCTACCTACGACCTCCCCTTCAACGTTAAAGAACCCACATACAAGGGTGTTGACGGCGATATAAACTCTATGCTTAAAGTTGATATACACAACACTGAAAAGTGTCAGAGATACTGCGCAGGTATCGTTAAAAACGTTAAGATAGGTCCCTCTCCACGCTGGATGAGAGAACGTCTCCGTGCAAGCGGTGTACGCCCGATAAATAACTTCGTTGACATCACCAACTACGTTATGCTCGAATATGGTCAGCCGATGCACGCTTTCGACCTCCGCTACGTTGAAGGTGCTCATATCAATGTACGCAACGCTGTTGACGGTGAGAAGATAATGACCCTCGACGGTGTTGAGCGTGAGCTTTCAAGCGATATGCTCGTTATCGCTGACGAGAAAAAACCTGTTGCCGTTGCCGGTATCATGGGCGGCGAGTACAGCGGTATCATGGACGATACCACTACAGTCGTTTTCGAATCCGCTTACTTCGAGCCTACTCAGGTCAGACAGACCTCAAAGAAGCTCCGTCTGAAGTCTGACGCTTCTTCACGCTACGAAAAAGGTGTTGACCGCCTTATCTCCATGACCTGCCTCAGACGTGCATTTGAACTCGTTGAAGAGCTCGGTGCAGGTGAAGTACTCAATACCGTCATCGACTGCGACTATACCGACAAAACTCCCGCTTCCGTTGACTTCGACCCCAAGTGGACTAACGATTTCCTCGGTACCGATATCCCCGAGGACAAGATGAAGGAATACCTCGGCAGACTCGGCTTCACTTTCGACGGCGGCAAGGTAATCGCTCCCTCATTCCGTATAGACATCGCCTGCAAGGCTGATATCGCTGAGGAAGTCGCTCGTATCTACGGCTACAACAATATCCCCTCAACAGATTTCCGCGGTGTTGCAAGAGCTGAGTTCACCCCCGAGCAGAAGTTCACACGCGCTCTCAGAAATGCGGCTGTATCTCTCGGCGGCTACGAAATCGCTACATATTCTTTCGTTTCTCCCAAATACTTCGATAAGATAAAGCTTCCGGCTGACAGCAAGCTCCGCAAGGTTGTACGTATCGTTAACCCTCTCGGTGAGGACACAAGTGTTATGAGAACATCTACTATCCCCTCAATGCTCGACGTTCTCTCATTTAACTACAATAACCGCAACGAAAAGGCTTGCCTCTTTGAAATCGCTAAGGAATACCTCCCTGTTGACGAAAAGAGAAACTATCAGGGCGATGAGGCTCTCCTCGCTAACAACGGTAAGCCGCGTCACGAGTATGAGTATCAGCTCCCCGATGAACCTCAGCGTCTCACTGTTGGTATGTACGGCGGTAATGCCGACTTCTATACCCTCAAAGG
>Ga0310695_10012596_pt1 | contig 11801 bp, 12 predicted proteins | sample RumenRJG_04DNA_FD_203882 | JGI IMG/M metagenome (GOLD analysis project Ga0310695, IMG submission 203882) | Bovine rumen microbial communities from Lethbridge, Alberta, Canada - RJG_04 (v2) (version 2) | ecosystem: Host-associated > Mammals > Digestive system > Stomach > Rumen | place: Canada... | reverse complement strand
AATGTCTTCATCTCATGGAGGTTTCATAAGTAGCCTTCTATCTGGTTGCAAAAATAGCAATTATCTGCGAAACTTCCAAATATTTCGCTCAAATTCTTAATTTTCTTGGCATACGGTTTTCCCAAGGCTAGATGCTGCCTTGTATTCGCTCATTGCCAAACACAGACCACTCATCCACTGCCTACACTATCGAATGTCACAGGCATTCGATCCTCTAAGTTCTGCTTATAGTTCCGATGGATTGTCATCCATATTCCTCAATCTAAATGTCACAATGCTATTCAACAGTTTCATTAATCCCATTTATAAAACCCTTTAGTTCGCTCTTAAATCCTTCCATAGAATTGATTGCACTCTTCATAAAATAGCCGACGCATTCACCTTCCATTTCTCCGACCCTTTTAGCTTCTTCTTTCGTATACTGATAATTCTCCATCTCAGCCGCTATCTGCTCGTATCTGGCATAAGCCTCCTTCCAATCAGCAGTGGTATATTCCTGGTGATGTAAACGAATATCCTCAGTCAATTCTTCCAGCTGTTGCAGAGGATCTTGTTCTTCAATAAACATTGAACATGAATACAAAACAGTGCAGGAAAAAGCAACAAGTACAAAGATAGTCAATCTAGTTTTTCTCATACCCAATTAAAGATAACGCATCTTCACTCATGTATTCTGCAATATCTGAGTATGGGATTACGATATCAACATCTCCTAATGCACCTGCACCAATCTCATACTTTTGATATATAAAGCGAACTCCTTTTTCAGTAATGAAAGGATCCTTCTTTGGATAAGGATGGGCTTGCAACTCGTCAACAAATAGCATTTCTTTACTGTCATCATCTAAATTTCTATTAACAAATCTAATTAGACAGGATTTTAATTGGGAATCCGAAGGGTTGTCTATTACACGAACAATATGACCATCTGCCTTACTAAAAGTTGCACCATACAAAACACCTCCACCTACTCCACCATGACTTCCTCCAAAATTAACTTGATACGAAATCAACTTCTCTGTTTCACATACCATTTTTATAGAAATTGATTCATCCCAAGCAAAGGAATCGATAGAATCTCTGGCTCTTTCATCAGTGATTTCTCTCACTTTATCATTGACATAAAATTCTGCTATAGCTCTTCCATCGGCCAAATCTCCGTGATAAGTTGGGCGTGAATTTTCGCCCCAAGTAAAATCATCAGTTAATGCTTTGACAATAAATGAAACTACGGATTCCTGCAACAATTCATTATTCGTTTGAGGGAAGTCAATGATAACCTCCGTATTAATATCGTCGGTCTCTTTTCCATAAGAAACAGGAATAGTGGAGAACGAAGTTTCCATTATCGGTTCCTCAGCTACAGAATCAACAACGGTAATGATACTATCTGACACAACAGCTGAAGGTTCTTTATTTTCTTCCGAGGAAAAAACAGTTATACCGATAATTACACCTATAATCAATATGCATCCAAGAATTATTGGAATAAAATTCTTCTTAACTTGTTGCGGTTCCTCTGTTTCGTAATTGATAGTATTTGCAGCTTCATCTTCTTGGTTAACCAATTCATCATGATCAACATCATCTGGGGAACATTCGTCTTTATGAACTGGCGAAGGCAACTCTTCAATATTTATTGCATTACCACAATGCGGACAAACTGAAACAATATCGCTTATATAGTGATGACATTTTGGACATTTCTTTACCATAATATGTTTATTTTACTCTATTTTGCTCAGAATACATTTTTGATAAGCTATCAATTCTTGTCGCAGTTAAATCATCCATAGAAGGCAGTACTATCACCACCATTCCTATGTTGACTTTTGTTTTTAAGTCAGCAATATCTTCGTTTTTTAATCTAATGCATCCTTCTGTATCACGCGTTCCAATAGATTCGGGCTTATGGGTTCCATGAATACCTATCCCTTTATGCCCGGGAACTTCTAATCGCAAAAACCAAGGGCCATAAGCACCTTCTATCTTTCCTTTACCATCCTTAAAATCATGCCCCCATGTTGATGCCTCCTCAATTTCTGTTATATGGAAAATGCCCTCTGGAGTCTTTAAATCGCCGATACGATCTTTATTCCCAGGATTTTTACCACACGATATTCCATAAGAATTCATCTCGTTCCCTGAGTAATCAAAGAGTTTTAAGGATAGTGTCTCTTTATCCACAACTATAAATCTTGCATTAGCAATTTTGTCAATCTTGTGATTATACCACATTTTCATGCCAATCATTCCTAAATATGGTACAATCACAAGGACCGCCAAAAGTACATACAAAACACTTCTTGTAGAGCTACTTCGTTTTTTCATTTTCTAGTATGAATATTCAACATTGAGCACCTTTGAAGCAGAATAGAAATCATATTCATATGTGATATCTACTATATAGCCTTGTGAAGGTGCTTCTTGTTCTGTGAGAAAATGCGGTGTCTCATCTTCATCGAAGTAGAAATATAACAACTTCCTTTGGCCCGATACAGAGTTAGTAATGATTACAGCAAAATCTGTAAAATGAGAGTTCTTATTATATAGACGTTTGAAGAAAACGCTATTTGGTTTAGCATCCTTTGGCTTTGTAAATACTTGCCATTGATTTGTGCTATTAGGTGATGTGGAAATACCTGCATCAATTCTCATCTGCTCATCAATCTTACCGATATACTGCTTTTCTTTGAAATAGTTAAGCAAGGCTATTCGACATTTGGTTGTGACTATTGTTTCCTTGCTGTCTTGGTTACCAAATATACTATTCATCAGAAAGAAGTCTGGTTTGTTTAGTATATATGGGGAAGCCACATAACCTTCTTGCTTTTCTCCATTTGAGGAGTTAGCCTTCACTTTTGCCCATTCTTTATCAATTTCATATGTAATCAACTCTGTACCATAAGGCAATGATGCCACTTTATTGAAGTCTGCACCTGCTGAACGTGAAGAACGTAAAACAATAACGTTTGCCATAGAATAATATCTTGGAGCCTCTCGATCAATTTTATCCGGCAGATATACATTATCATAATAGAAGTAGCCCCCAACTCCACAAATAATTACTGCCAGTAAGATAATGACACCTATCAATGTGCTGTTACTTTTCTTTGCTTCTTGATAAGGAATTTCTGAAGGTGGTGGCGCTACTGGTGCTGAATAGGTCGAGGAAGTCTGGGGAGGAGTTTGCAGAGAAGATACTTTCTGCTCTGAAGAATCTACCCTTGGTATTGTTTCCGCCTGAGGGTTCACAGTTTCTAGCTTTTCTGCTTGTGACACCCCTTCTATTGACTGAACTGGTTGTTCAATAGCTACCTGTTGTTCATTGGAGGATGGCTCTCCAAAAGTTTCTTCTATTTGACTATTTTCAAAACTCTGCTCCTGACTGTTGTCAGACTCGTTGACATTATTTTCGTCGAACAACTTTTCTCCGCAATGCGGGCACGTAGGAGCCATATCACTAACAAAGTGATTACACTTTGGACATTTTACTACCATAATTTTAAATCGTTATTTATAAAGAATAATCAGATACCTTGATGCCTCCCAGAATTGAGAAGAGTTCACAATTTTAAGCTGGCTAGTTTTTGTTTCATCATTCTCTGTAATACTGTAAGAGGAAGAGGGTTGTGACGACATAATTTTTGCAGCACGTCCAGGAATATCCAACGTAGAAACTGAACGAGTATCCACAGACTTAAACTTTGAAATGTCAAGGTTCTCGTTATCTACCTTTTTCTTCTGTAAAAATCCTCCCTTAAGGACTCCTGCTGAGGACAGTTCCTTTTTTGTCCCCATAATGATATATCCTATTGTCGCTTGGGCCAGTTCAGTTTTTGTGGTTTCAAGTTTTATCGCTGTCTCTTCAGCTTCAACCACCATTTCGTCCACCTTGTTTGAAAGCGTCTGAACATGGGTTTTAAGTTCCGCAATATTAAAATTCTTCCGGTCAAGTTCCTCTTGTAATTGTGTTATCAGCTGATTCTTCTCCTCCAACTGTATCTGCATGGTCTTGATAATGCCACGAAGCTTCTGGACCATTTCCTTGTTATCCTTTGTGTCCGCCAATTGCGCCTCCAGTTCAGAGATTCGCTTCTGCTGCTCTTCAAGATTAAATTTGAAGATGCGAATGTTGTTACGAATCTGTTCCTTGTTTGTGATTGGCATACCATCCTTGTTTGTGTACAGATACCTCTCCTGTCCATTGATACTATCCATCGTATATGCTAAGATATCAAGGAACTCGTTGAGCGTTTGATTCTCGATGGACAAAGAATCTTGTTTACTTATCTCTCCATTGCTGTTTCCGCAAGACAGTGAAAAACCAGCCAGAATAAGGGTTAAGCCCAAACTAAAAATCAATTTTCTCATACTTAATAATTTTTTAAGTTTTATTATTCGCTTCCATTCTCCACACGGCCAATCACATAATCGTGAGCATCATACCAAATACCTTTCCATGGTTTATCATTTTTAAAAAGACCACGGAAGTATTTTCCAGAATCATCAACGAAATACGTTCCAATCTGGAACTTGTCGTTCTTGAAAGCTCCACGAAAGATATCGCCATTCTTATAGAACAAAGCTGCAGAATTATCCTCACGTTGGCCATTTACCATATGACCCTCATAGCGGTCTATCTCATTATCTTTTAGATAAGTAAGCACACCATATCCATTTGGTTGGTTATCCACGACCTCACCACTGAATGAATAGATCGCCTCACCTTTGTCGTCATAAATAGTTGTTATTTGGGGGGTGCTCACTTCAACAACCTCTTCTTCTTTTTCTTCCTGCCTAGGGCTTACGTCTCTAGAAAAATAATAAAAAACTACGAATACAACAATCAACGCTAAGACACCTAAAAGGATATAAAATAGAAGGAAACTCTTTTTCTTGGGTGGTTCTGTTTCTGCTGCATAGTCGTTCTTTTTATTATTATTGCTTATAAGAATATTATTGTTCTTCTCTGCTTTTTTGTATGCAACTGAGTTTGGTTGAGGAACAACTGGTGCAGAACATGTCGATATTTCACCTTCTGCGAACGATGAATTATCATTTATCGTTTGTACAGAAGGAGTTGATACTTTTACCTCTTCAATTATTTTATGTTCAAATACTTGAGGATGCTCAATATGAACAGTTTGGGGAACATCTACAGGACGGCCCTCACTATTTACACTCGCAGAAGGTTGTTTCTCTCCACTAGAGACTTCCAATGAAGAAATATCATTCTTCAATATGGTACCACAATGTGGACACGTTGATGCCAAATCATTAGCATAGTGTTGGCAGTTCGGACATTTTATAACCATAGCCTAACAATAATACTCAATTAAAGCCGAAGCAGCAAAACTGCAAATAACTAAAATAAGAATACCCGCAAAGCAGCCCTTTGATTTGCTCACATCCGATTGATTTAATCCAAAATATGACAACAACTCAGCCACGTAAGATGGGGCATCAGCTTTTTGGACAGATCCACTACATTGAAAACGTTCTTCTTCAATATCTTCATCCCAATCTTCAATTTCTACAAAAAAAGGCGACTGCTTAAAATTTGATAACAATTCTTTTGCCTTATTAAGTGCTGGAAGATCTTTAGTCCAATCGAGATCATACATAAATGTTATATTCACTCGTCCACTTGGATACTCCAATTTCTGGATACTAATAGTCAAGCTTGGTTCTGAAGTGTCTAAATCCAAATATGCTTTACTCCTTTTATATTCTTTATCTATCTTAGAACGTAATTCTAAAACACAAGAATTATCCTTTGTTTTGGATTTTTTTTCGTCGAACAACTTTTCTCCGCAATGCGGACACATAGGAGCCATATCACTAACAAAGTGATTACATTTAGGACATTTTACGACCATAACTCTATAAGATTATGTTAATCAATATTGATACGCCAAAGCCTGCAGCTGCCCATGTGAGATACGATTTTGCCGTATTTGGGTAGTTGCTTTTTTTTACAAAGTACAACACCAAGCCTACAATAGGAATCAGGAAACAAAGAATATTCATTAAGATTCCTGCTGAATCTTCTACGTCCTCATAAGGGCTTTCTACATTCTCATAAGAATCTTCTCTTTCTTCGTTCATTTCCTGATTCTCAGCTACATCATCTTCATTATCATCATCCCATATAAATATATTTAGTTCCTCCGATAATGGTATTAAGTAAACCTTCTGTAATATCTCAGATATGGCAAGAGAGGCTTTCTCAATATCACTTCCCAAATCCATGGCGTATTCTCTATGACAATCGCCATCATCGTATGATTTATGTGGAATAAAAGAAGGAAAAATATCTAAATCTCGAAATCTTTGCAACCTTTCATTTTCTACAAAATTATTCTCTTTCTGATCTTCAGCCTCATAAACAGGAAAGTTCAATAGAAGGCATAATCCAGAATTATCTCCATCAAACTCTATCTTTTGTTCATCATGCCAAAAACACTTACCTTTTAGTTCAATGGTGGGTAATCCAATTTCGCTTTCTGTTTCAATTTCAGTCCAAATATCCTTATTTGGATTCTTTTCATGCAATAATAGTTGCTGCCGCAAATACTGAGCAAGTTCAGGGAAAACTTCAATATTTGAATTGAAAGTTTGGGGAGATTCGGAATGATTATTTGTATCAGTAACATCATTCGCTAAATTCTTGGGAGTAATTACAGTCATGCTTGCCCCACATTTTGGACATACACTTGCTGTATCACTGACATATTGATTACACTTTGGACATTTTACTACCATAGTAAGTATTCTCTTTTAAAATAATAATGAGATTGTTGGCGTCAAACAAATAATAGTGAGAAGAACGAATAAGCCAAGACAGCCTTTAGACTCTTTGATTTCAATATCTGCAACTTTATACCCTAAATTATTTAGGAGTTCTGCTAAAAAAACAGGAACATCATTTTTAACTGTAGTGGCAGAACAAGCTATCGAGTCTTTCTGAACATCCTCGTCCCATTCTTCGAATTCATCATAATATTTTGAACTCTTGAGTAGCTTATATGCATCTATAGTAGATAACACTTCTGCTATCTTCTTATCAGACACATCTAGGTCATTGTAATAAGTAATATCAATTCTCCCGCCAGGAAACCCTAATTTCTCCAAACTGAACATAAAATTACCTTTTACAAAAATATCCATTTTCTTCTTGCATGAGTAAAATGCTTGAGAAATAACTTGCTGTAGTTCTTGTTGATTTTCCATATTTTACAAATTAAATAACTCCAGGGATTTTGGATGCTAAATCCTGAATGCTAAACGTACCGTCAATCTGTTGAATTTCTGTTTTCCCATGAAGAATGTCAAAGAACATTTTTGCCACTTTCTCTGGTTCAATAACAGCCTTGTTTCCTTGAGCATCTGTACCTAGATCATATTTACGAAGGATCTGACTTCCCATTGCCGTAGCTCCTATCAGGAAATGATTTTGCAAACGTTCAAAATCAACTAAGTCTGTGGCTAACACTTTGCCTGCAATTGAATAGCTATAAACCAACATAGTCTTCTGGTCCTCAGATAGCATGGTCTTTAATTCGTCTGTCTTGGCATCCATCTCAATGACCCCTGTATTCTGCATCTGCTGGGTACCTTTATATATGGCACCTAAATCTGCAAGACTTAAGTTGTATAACTTTGATTCGGCCATAACCTCAATTGGGGTACTACAGAACGCACTTGGTAGCAAAAGATAGTTTGCTCCCTCAAGATATACGCTATTTGAATTAAAGGTTCCTACAATGCAACCTTTCATGTCAATACTTTTTGTCGAAAATACGCCACCTATTACGATACAATCTTCGAGTTGTATCTCATCAGCATAAATACTACCTGCTACAAATGCATGATTAAGAGTAACTTTCTTTGCATTAATATCAGCCATAAACATCAAGTCACATTCCTTTGCAAATGACGTTACAGAGTCAGAGGATGCTACAGACTTTCTCAAAATGACCTTACCTTTTGCTTGGGTATTAACATGAAGTTCCAACTTGGTATACACGGCTCCGCAGATTTCTGCATCACCGCTTTCAATTTCCAACTTATTAGCATATACCGCGCCCTCAACTACGGCATCAGCTAATATCGTTACGTTACGATCGAGTTCGGAGGCCGTATGTGGCAGAATAGAACTTCTAACCAAATTGTCCTTAAGAAGGACCTCACCCTCCATACTAATAATGTTTAACTCCTTTTTCATATGTCTTTGTTTTTTATTTCACGAATGTTTTAAATGAATTGTTCTCAAAAAAGTCTTTCATCATTGCCACAATCCTTTGGCTGCGTGCGGAACCATCGCTTACATCAGATAGCATCTGATTATAATACGCACCTATTCGGTTCTTATCGTCAATACTCACTTCCCGTTCCTTAAGGGTATTTGCAGTATTTAGCAACGAATCTTTAGCCTCCTTATTACCATCTATAATAGGATTCACATACAAATTTGGCTTTAAGGATGAAGATTCATCACCACTGTAAGCAACGATGACAGGAGCATAACAAACTTTGTCTGATTCCTCTGTATCAATGCAGAATGTATCCTTAGCAATACTCAAAGACTTATTACCTTTAATATAACCACCAGCAGTTGAAATTAGGTTTTCTGCGTTGCTCTTCATCTTGGAGGCCTGAATGGCTATTCGAACAGAATCGCTTTCTTTTCCTGTCGTAGTTGCTACAGAAAGAAGAGAAGTTTCGATTCGACGATTTTGCTCCTGGCGCACTAGACTTACGAAATCAAAACAAGGTTTAATCATTTGTTTAATACGGTTATTCATCTCTTTTGTAATTGTTTCAAAAAGAGATGTGTACCGAGACTTAATTCTGTTAAAATCCTTGTTCATAACCTCATGCTTATATTCCAATTCTTTACATTGCTGCATGAGTTCACCTGCAAGAGCATGCATCTCTGCTTCAATTCCAGCATTCTGTAAAGCCAGATTCTGCTCAATTAAAGACGAGAAACCAGAAGTCACGCTATTTACTATTTGTTTCTCATTATTGACTTTTGAAGCAATATTAGCAGTTTTGAAGCCTACGATAGAACCTGTCAACGTTCCAACATGGTTCCCACAACGATCCACACTGTTATCAAATGGCGTTGTGTTAACCTTTACATTGACATCTATATCTTTTATCTTCTCTTCCTCAACAGATTCTACATATACTCTTGTTCCATCTTTTAATCTCACATCATTAGAGCAGACGCGACCATCAATATACAAATTGAACCGGTGGTCAGTATATTTTACACCAAGGGTTTTCGTTTCTGTATAACTCATAGACAGCCCTCCTATAATGTTTGAAACTTACCATCGAACAATTTCATCATAACATCCTTCAGGCGTTTTGGAACATCAGCTTTGTCTACCATCTCTGCATATTGGTTTGCAATATTGGCACTTTGACTATCATCTGTTTTCCATTCTATTGAATTGACAATAGCATCTAAAGTCTGAATGGTTTTCTGGTAAGCGACATCACCTAATGCAGTTTTTAAAGCTTGGTTCTCCTTTATCATGGATGCGCCACTCCGAAGGTCCGTATTCTCCTCATCGATAATCATTGGAACATAATATATCTTCTCTTCATCTATCTTTGAGCTCCACAAGTTCTGAGTTGTTCTCTCCTGTTGTTTATCATGCTTTATGTATTCACCAGCAGCACTGATCAGATTCTGAGCATTTCTCTTTATGTGGGCAGCTGCTATAGCTTGAGTCGCAGTTAGACTTTCCGATTGTAAAACAGGTACGCCAGACACCAAACCATAGATACGATTTTGCAACTGTTTAACCTGCTGTGAGCAATAATCCATCAAAGGTTTATCTAGCTCCGAGATTCGATTCCTCAGTTCTTGATTCAGGCTGCCAAACAATTTTGCATATCTTGAACCAATCATGTTATAGTCACCTGTCATTCTTGACTGAAGACTTTGTAAAGCCTTCTGTTGTTGCATAAGTTCAATAGCCAATGCCCTGGTCTTTGCATTCTCATTTGCCAATTTTTGCGCAATCTGGCTAATTACAACATTAAAGAAACCAACATCCAGCTTTCCACAAATTTGTTCTGTTGAAGACTTTTCCTGAGCGATTACAGCCGTTTCCATGGCGGCAACAGCTCCTGTTGTCATATCAACTTTATCTGACACCACGTCTATCTTATCAGCCATTGGCTGTGTACTTACATGGATATCATATTGGTCATTACTATTAAAAATTCCCATATTAGTTCGTCTTTAAGTTAAAAGTCATTCCTCCATTAAATCCACTTCAGCTCCTGCAGCTTCAATTAACTTCTTTAATTCCTCTGCTTCTTTACGAGAGAGATTCTGAATAATAGGAGTAGGCGCAGAATCAACTAATTCTTTCGCTTCACGTAGTTCCAAACCAAACGTTTCTTTAATAGCTTTCACGACCTGAAGTTTGGCAGCTCCTGCTGACATCAAGATAACAGAATATGATTTTTCTGTTTCAGATGCATTACTTTCAGGCGCATCTTCTTGTTGACTATTTTCTAAGATTTGACTATCGCCATTAAATGCATTCTCATTTGAATTATTTGCAGGATTCTCCTGTTCGGTATTTGGCTTAGTTTCTCTTTGTGGATCAACAACATTTGCACTTTGTTTATGTTCGTCTATCTCCGTTAAAGTATTGGCCGCATATTGAGCCACATTTAATGAAAGCTGTTCAGAAACAGAATCATCTACTGAAGGAGATGGAGGTAGCACTGATGCTTGTGCATATAATGGATTAATGCTTGCAAGTGGCCGACGACGGTCATCTAATTGATCTTGATTATCACCAGCTGATACCAGATCCTTTGCAAGACGATCACGCAAAGAGGCATCATAATATTCAATGTATTCGAAATTACGAGCTCTTTCATCGATATCATCTTTCAACCGATCCATATATTCATCAAAATCTTCCTGCGCTTTTCTAAACTGCTGTGATTGCAGCTCAAAGGCGGCAAGATTATTCTCGTCTTGCTTATCAGATTTGTTTTCCAATTCTTCAGACTTTTTCCCCGCAAGCATCTGGTTCTTCATGGAACTCTTAATTTCCGCTACACTTTCAACGGTAGCTTGTGCTGCAAGGAACTTTGTCATATTGCTTCGCATAATATTCAGCAAGTCATCGCTGGATGTTCTATTACGCCCATAGAAATCCTCTGTATCTTGATGCCATTTATTAAGATAATCTATCTTTTGATTCTTTATATCATTATAAATCCTCATTCGCTCGATTCTTGTTTCAGCCAATAGATTTTGTACAATTGGAGCAACTATTTCTTCTTGAATCTGGCTAATTCCAAATGGCATGGTTGTTACTGTACCATCTTCTGCTACCCAGTTACCCGTCTGGGCATCGTATTTTACCCTTGAGCTTTCCTTTAGCTGGAATGGCTTGTAACCCTCTACTGTATCTGAGTAGTTGAAGTTCGTGTTGCGAATCTTCTCTATTTCATCATGTTCCAATAAGGGAGAATAATGATTATATGAATTCTTAAGAATAGTAAATAGTAATTGATTAGAACTATCAATCAATTTATTGTTGGATGCAACTTTCATAGTGGCAACAGTTTGAACTGCAACACCAATATTTGCTATCAGGTGTTTTAAGACGCCTTCAAAATCTTCGTTCTCTTTTGCAAATTGAGCTTGGAAATCACTTATCTTTTTGAATTCCTCCATCTCCTTATCAAAGCGATTCTCATAGAAAACGGGAATAGTTATCTCATTATCAATCTCCGTAGTTGCGAACATA
>Ga0310695_10012595_pt1 | contig 11801 bp, 10 predicted proteins | sample RumenRJG_04DNA_FD_203882 | JGI IMG/M metagenome (GOLD analysis project Ga0310695, IMG submission 203882) | Bovine rumen microbial communities from Lethbridge, Alberta, Canada - RJG_04 (v2) (version 2) | ecosystem: Host-associated > Mammals > Digestive system > Stomach > Rumen | place: Canada... | reverse complement strand
CGCCTTGTCGGCAGCTTTGCCGGTGAGGGCTTTGACCTTTTCGGATTCGCTTTCGGGGACGATCTCGGCGCCGTTTACGAGATACACGCCGCCGTCATAGAGCTTGACCATGATGATTTATCCTCCTGTATTTGTTTTTTCCGGGTTTTGCTTTTTCATTATAGCATACTTTTCCGTATCGTCAAATTTCTTTGTACAGTTTGTTATCCGGTTTATAAAACAACGCGGTCATCCGGTTTAATCGGGTGACCGCGCTGCTTTTCTGTTTTTCTTTTATTCTCCGCGCATTTTCCGAACCTGCGCGGTCATCTTGTCCATCAGCGCCTGCTCATAGCCCGCGGGGATCTGCGCCGCCTGCATGGTCTGGCTGATCTGCTCGGGCATGCTGGTCTCGGCGACAAGATCCTGCAGCGTGATATCCAGGCCCGCCTGCTTCAGCCCGTCCGTGATGGCGCTGAGCAGCTTCTCCTTGATGCGCCTGGAATTGAGCAGAGACAAGCCCTGTTTTTCCAGCCCCTCCGGACTCATGAGCCTGCCCATGGAGAGCATCATCTTCGCCGCGCCCTTCAAAATGCCGTTGTCCCCGCCGATACGCTCGATCCCGTCGGTCACAAGGGGGCTGTCCAGCAGAGCCGCGTAGTCGATTTCGACCCGGGAGGCCAGCAAAGTCATGCGGGTTCCCGGCTGGTCGATCGCAATGAAGCGCCCAATACGCACCAGCGGGCCGCCAAAGAATGTCGCCAGATGGCGATTGGTGGCATTGCGCAAGCGCTCTTCATGGGACATGATGAGCCAGATGACCATTTTGTCCTTCTCGTCGGTGTTCATGCTGTCCAGCACCGCGCAGGCGGCCGGTACTGCATCTGACCCGAGACCGGCGAGAAAACGATCCAGCTCGTTCGGGTTCTCCTTTTCCGCGCAATGCTCCACCAGCGGGGGAAGCATGGCCTCCACGCAGCGGTGGTAATTGATCTGTCCGATTTCCAGTCTGATATCCAGCATTAGGAGCCTCCGTTACTATTTAATAATCTCTTCCGATGAAGCGGGGATCGAGCTGCCAGCCCGTGATCTTGTCGTTATTGATGGTGGCGGAGATGATCTGGGAATAATAGCTGTCGCCGCGCTGGTCGGAGATCACCGCCGTGCCGAGATAGTATCCGTCCGGAAGGGCTTTGCGCTCGATCTTCGTCCTCGCGCCGAAACGGATGCTCTCCCCTTCCGTATATTGCAGGCTGTTTACTTCCATCTTGGACTCGTTATAGAGCGGTACGATGCTGCTGCCGATCTCAAGGGTTTGGACGCCCCTGGCATTCACGAAGTAATTCAGATCGTCGTTCTCATCCAGCATCTCACGCACACCTGTGATGGTGAAAACCTCGGTATCGCGGTCACAACTGAACTCCAGCCAGCGCTTTTCGCCGTTGAGCTTGACGGGAGACCGGTACAGGATGGACGTGGGCGTGGAAGAGATGACCTCCACCGACAACGGCACGCCGCCCAGAGAGGGCCATTTCCCGTCAAAGTCGCTGCACATGTGTCCCTCACCGTCAAGGTAGACCCGCTCGTCCCGTCCGTAATAGGTAATGGCCTGGGCATCCTCGTCGAGTCTGCCGAGTTCAAGCCGGTAGTCGGTGATCATGCTCTGCAGCTTTTCATCCACGGGGATCACAAAGCCCTCGCTGTCAATGACGGGCTCGTTATTGCTGAACCCGCGAAGCTGGGCGACGTCCAGAACCTGCGGCTCGGCATCCGTGAAGCTTGAAACGTAGTCCTTGAGTTCTTCGTTCAGGCAGCCGGCCTGTTTGTAATAATAGAGAGCCGTGATGCTGTCGTCGTCACTGATATTATATACGTAGTTAAGATAATAAAGCAGGCTGTTGATGTCGTTGATCGTGGTGGGCAGATACACCGCGACGCCGGTGGAATCGCTCAGAGAGCCGTTCTGGCGGTGGTAGAGCACCGCTTCCCCGATCAGATCCTTGATTTTGCTGCAGGCCTCGGGATAGCTGTCGATCATGTAATCCACATAGTTGCCGAGGTCGACGGTGCCGAACACGTTGTAGTACGATCCGCCGAAGCGCGTGGCCTTGCTGCCGCAGCGGCCGAGCTCCGACAGGACGCCGATATCCTTCACCGCGTCCTTAAGCTGGGTCTTCGCCAGATCGCAGTAGGCGTCATACAGCGCATCCGCCTTTTTCGCGTCGATAACGGAGAAGGTGACGTCGTTGCCCACCAGAGCGCGCACGAAGTCGATATCCAGCTTCACGTTCAATCCCATGTAATAGTCCGTGTAGCTGTCCGCAACCGCCATGGCGACCTGGGCCGGACTCATCGCGGGCTTGTCGGTCAGCGCCTGCAGCCAGGGGGCGTAATCCCAGCCGTCGCCGGGCTCGGTCTCCTCGCTCAGGCAGTAGTAGTCCGCAAAGCCGCTGAGCGCGTGGGTCACCTCCAGCGTGGACATGAGGCAGGCGTCAAAGCCGATGATGTCAAAGGGCGCCTTGCCGCTGTTGGGGCGGTACACGCTTGAAAGCGCCTGGCGGATTTCCTTCAGGCTGAAGTCGCTGCCGTAGACGGAATCCATACCATAGCCGAAGGGGCCGGCGCCGTGGTTCCAGAGGATCAGCATGCGGTGATCCGAGGGATATTGCTCGTCGCAGAAGCGCAGGAAGTCCGAAAGCGTCTCAGGAGCAGCAGCATTCTGCAGCGGCAGGTTCGACACCTCGTTAAAGCGGCCGCCCTGATATAGAAAGCGCTGGGTGCGGTTGGGGTTTACCATCTGATTCGTCCAGTGCGTCGCGCCGCCGGTCTGGATCACGATGGAGATATTGTCCCCCCATACGCCGGAGGTCATCTCTCCTATATCCGAGGAGGCAAAACCGTCACGGGTGGCGATTCTGTTGCCCTCGGGGAGGTCGTCCTCGGACTCCACGGGCACCTGGGGATTATAGTAGAAGGCGGGCAGCTCCAGGCCGTTTTCCGACAGCTCGCTGTTGAAGCGGGTCAGTCTGTCGAGTCTCTCCTTTGACATTGCGCTGGCGACGTTTTCCTTTGCGTCCCTCGTCATCAGGACATTCACATAGGAGAGGTCGTTTTCGTGGTCGTCCTCCAGATCCGCGCCGACCATATAGACGCAGATCGTCCAGGTATCCTTCTCTCCCGCGGCAGGCAGGGCATTGATGCGCGCGGCTCCCTGCTCGTCCATCGGGGACAGATTGGGGATCTCCGCCCGCTCCTTGTCCGTAAGCGGTCTGGTCCTGGCCTCCGTAATATAGCTGACAAGGGCATTGCTGATAAGCTGCGGCCCGAAAACCGCGCCGGCAATCCCCAGCACCAGCAGCACGATCAGCGTTTTGCGCAGCCAGAAGTGCCAGGCCTTGACAAACCATGGGGCATAGCGGTAGTACTCGTGTTCCTGGCGCCGCTTTTCCGCCTTGGCTTTCTTCCAGCGGCGGCTGCGCTCCGCCCAGCTCAGCTTTTCCTTTTTCTGTTTGGCAGGCTTTGCCTGGGTGTTTTCCTCCGGCGCAGTCTGCACATTCTCTTCAGGCAAAGTTCCTTTGTTCTCGTTTTCCATACAGTTTTCCTTTCTGCAAACGGCATACATTTTGCATACAGCGAAAGTATATTCCGCCGCGCTATTTCCTGTCAAGAAAAAACGACGCTGAATACCGCCTGTCTTGCGTTGCTCTCCCCTGTCTGCCCGCTTGACCCGGCGGCTGCCGCGTGCTATAGTACACACAGAAACAAAAGCGGGAGGCATGGTTCATGTCCATCTTTCATTTCAAAAAGAGAGTGGAAATATTCAAGAAGCGGGATCGGGAAAGCTGGCAGGCGATCCGGGATGTTCTCAAGGAATCCGGTCTGCCAGGCGTGAAATCCGGCCACTACCTGCAGGAGACGGTACTCGGCGGCGGCTGCGGCGCGAAGCTCGATCCCCGGGATTTCGGAAGCAAGGGCAAGATCGACCGTGATATCTACTGGGTCAGCGTCCTGGAGGAGGATGCGGATAAAGCCCGCGATATCCTGCGCCGCAGCGGCATTGTGCCCGTGGTTGAGGACAACGTCCTCCAGGACGCGGCCCTGCGTAAAAAGCCGAAAGAGGAATATTTCGAGTAAAGATACGGAGCTGCCTCGTCCTGAGACAGCTCCGTACTCTTTATCCGGATTTAGAACAGGTCGTCGTGAGCGGCTTATTCGGCCCCGAAGAGCTTGTTGATCAGCTTTTTGGCGGAAATGACGACATAACCCACGCAGAGCACGCCCGCGACGGCGAGGACGGTGGTGCAGATTGCCTTGAACTTTCTGGCCGCTTCTTCCTCTTCCTTTCTCTTCTTGTAAGCCGCGATGAGCTCCGCGATTTTTTCTTTGATGTACGTGAACATGGCAAAGCCTCCTTTTTGTGGTAAACATATTATAACGCATTTCGACAGCTTCATCAAGTCTTAATCGTTAAATCCCGGCAGAATTGGCTGAAGCTGGAAAACTCTCCTGTTTGAAGCCCCTGCCCTGATTCTTTCTCAGCCGGGTAAGCGGATGAGAAAATGGAAATACTTGTCCGGCGTGCTTCCGTCTCCCACAGTGGACACAATTCGCTTGGCATGGTATAATGCATAAACATACTGTATTTGACTATTTCTTACGAGAGCAGGAATAAAGTCCCATGAACGAGTCTACTTCTATCACACGTATTCAGTCCGTCATCCGCGAGGTCGGCAGCGTCATCGTCGGCAAGGACGAGATCCTCATCAAGGTCCTGCTGGCTTTTCTGGCCGGCGGCCATATCCTGATGGAGGATATACCGGGCGTAGGAAAAACCACGCTGGCGGTCTCTCTGTCCAAAGCGCTTGGGCTGGACTATAACCGCGTTCAGTTTACGCCGGACGTACTCCCGTCAGATATCACCGGCTACTCCATTTTTGATAAGAACAGCGCCGAGATGCGTTACCAGAAGGGCGCGGTGCTCTGCAATCTGTTTATTGCGGATGAGCTCAACCGTGCCACCTCGCGCACACAGTCAGCCCTGCTGCAAGCCATGGAGGAAGGGCAGGTGACGGTGGACAACCAGACCTATTCCGTCCCCCAGCCCTTCATCGTGATCGCCACGCAAAACCCCAGCGGAGCCAGAGGCACCCAGATGCTGCCGGACTCGCAGCTGGATCGCTTTATGCTGCGCCTGACCATGGGTTATCCGGCCCATGACGACGAGATTGAAATGCTTCGCCGCAAGCAGCAGGGCGTCTCTACCGCCGCCATACACCAGGTGATGAGCCGGGAAGAGCTGATCGGTGTCCGGCGGGAAGCCGATGCTGTTTTTGTCAAGGATGAAGTACTGGATTATATCGTCCGCCTGTGCGAGGCCACCCGCCGCGACAGCCGGATCATACAGGGCGCAAGCCCCCGGGCTTCCCTGGCCCTCACCTCGCTCGGCAAGGCGGCAGCCTTGCTCCAGGGCCGGGACTATGTACTGCCAAAGGATGTGCGCTTTATCTTCCGGGACTGCATCGCGCATCGGCTGCTGTGGTCTCCGGATCTGCCCGATCCATACAGCCGCGACGCAGCGCTGCAGGAACTGTTCCAAGGGGTCAAGGCCCCCGCCATTCGCTGATATGCCGGTGTTTCGTTTGTTTCTCTGGGCAATGCTCGTCGGTGCGGCGTGGCTTGTGCAGGTCTATTATAACGCCTGGCCCGGGCCCTGGCTGCTCACCTGCGCCGCTGTCTTGCCCCCTGCGTTGTTCCTTCTGAGTCTGCCGTCCATGCTGGGGCTGAAGATTCAGCTTGAGGGTCCGAGCCGCGTTGTGCGCGGTACAAAGGCGGAATATACGCTTCGCCTCAGCAATAAAAGACTCCTGCCGGTGCGCTCGGTCAGGATGCAGATTGAGCTTTGCAACCAGTACACCGAAAACGTCACGCAGGAGAGCTATTGTATTCGCAATCTTTCATCCGCCCGGATCACCCTGCCGCTCCCCGCAGCGGATTGCGGGGTCATAAGCTGCCGTATCCTGCGCTGCGAAGTGCAAGACATCCTGGGACTTTTCGTGATCAGACGCAGCTTCGATACAGAGCTGTCATGCGCGGTGCTGCCTGAGGCGCAGAAGGCCCGGGTGGATCTTGACGCCGCCCTGGACGCCGTTCGGATTCTTAAGCCGAAATACGGAGGCGGTTTTTCCGAAGAACACGATCTCAGAGATTACCGTCCGGGAGATCTGCCAAACAGCATCCATTGGAAGCTCTCCTCCAAAACCGACAGGCTGATTGTCAGGGAAGCCCTTACCATTGAAAACTGCGACGTGTTTGTGGTACTGGAGCAGCCCGGTACGAACGATGAAGGTCTGGCCGTGCTGCGCTGGCTTTGCGCCGAGCTTCTGAGGCGGGAAGAATCCCATATCATCATTGCCGACGGCGTCTATCCTATAGAAAACGAGAGCGAGTCGGAGGCCGCTTTGATTTCTCTGCTTTCCTCTCCGATGCGGCCCCCCTGTGCTTTTGATCCGCGGCGTGCACGATGTGTGTTCCGCGTGCGCGGCAGTGAGGTGAGTGCGGAATGAACAGATGGCTCAATCGCGCGGCAAATCTGCTTTTGATGCTGCTGTGCCCGGCCTGCCTTCTGCGGCTGATTCAGGAAAGCTTTCCTCTGATCGTTGACCCCAGGATCTACGGGTGGCTTGCGCTGCTGTGTGTTCTGGTCTGGGCGGCGGTCTTTCTCCGCCGCTGTTTTTTCCCGGGCATGGGCGCCGCCGCGGGCGTATTGTGGTATCTGATCCATTACAGCAAGGAGGATCTGCGGCTGGAGCTGCTGGATATCCTGCTGCTTGTTCGCTCGTACTGGATCGGCGGCTTTCAAAGCGGCAGCCTTGAGTCCGCGCTGCGAACCCCGGTGGAGAGTCACACGCTCGTGCTGCTTTTGATCCTGTTTGTCGCCATGGTTTACCTGGCCATGGTCCTGTCGGGCGAGAGTGTGCGCGTCAGTCTGAGCTTGCTGCTCACCCTTCCCGTCGTCGTCCTGTGCCTCGCCGTGAACAAAAATCCGCCGGCGCTTCCGCTGCTGGGAATGGGTCTTTTCTGGCTTGAGCTTCTCATCGGCGGCGACAGCTACCGCCCCCATGATGCGGCGGGCCGCGCAGTTCTGCTGACGCTGCTCCCCTGTCTTGCGGTACTCGGCGTCTCCCTGCTCTTTAACAGCCCGTCGGGCTATGTCCCGGAGGATAAGGCGCTTAAGCTGTCGCAGCGTTTTGAGCAGCTAAGCGGCGCCATCTCGTCTTTTCGGGACAGCATGCCGCGGATGCCCCAGTTATTGCAGGGCTTCGGGCGCCGAAGTGACGCTCTCAGCGGCTGGGATCAGGGGCAGGACGCGCTGGATCTGACCCGTCCTTATGATTTCTCCGCCAGAGAGCACGAAATCTTCACCTTTCGCGGCAGCGCAGACGGCAGTCTGTATCTGCGGGGGCGAAGCTTCGGGGACTATACGGGAAGCGGCTGGAGCAGGGCAGAAGAGCTGGCGGATTTTCAGGCGCTCAACTATGCCGCTTACGCTGTGGCTTCGGCCGGGTCTGCCGGTTTCGGCACAGTGCTGACCTGCGGCTTCGAGATCACAGGCGATCAGACGTATGACACGCTGTATCTCCCCTATTTCACGATCTGCCAGTCCGTGGGTGACGCCCTGGTTTCCTCCGAAGGCAGAACCGCCTACAACGGTCTGAACTATCTGCTGACAGGCGGAAGCTTTGGGCCGCTGCCCGAAAGCCTGCAGCAGGAGGAGCTGCAATACCGCGCCTTTGCCAGAGAGTACTACACGCGGCTGCCCGACAGCACAAGGGCCGCTTTGATCGAGATCGCCCGGCAAAACGGGCTGAGCGCGGCAGACGGCAATATTCTTGGGGAAGTTGCGGAGTATGTCTGCCGGGGCAGCATCTACGATCTGGGCGTCGACCCCTACCCGGACGGCGACTGCGCACTGTATTTTCTGCAGAACGCGAGGCGCGGTTACTGCATCCATTACGCCACGGCGGCCTGCTGCCTCTACAGAGCGCTCGGCATCCCGGCCCGTCTGTGCGAGGGCTTTCTGATCTCCTCGCGCGCAGGTTCGGAGACGATCGTGCGCGCGGCTGACGCTCATGCCTGGGTCGAGGTCTGGCTGGATGGTGTGGGCTGGATCCCTGTGGAGGTCACCTATGGCGCCGGAACAGCGGAAGGCGGCAGCGCCGTTCCTTCGCACTCCGAAGCCGAATCCGCCCGGGCAGACGATGCGGCAGATCATGCTTCCCTCCCGGAAAACCAGGAATCCGACAGCGACGGTACAGGCGCCGAAATTGCCCTTGACAGCAGTGGAACCGGCGCCTTTGAAACGCGGGGCGCGGAAGACCGCGACGCCGCTGCGGGCAGCTCCGCCGCCGAGAACGGTGGGGCGAGAACCGACAGTGACGATATCGACCCGCTCAATGATGACCCGCAAAAGCAGGCAGACGCCCGGGAAAGCAGGCCTGACAGCGTCCCGGACAAAGAACAAGGTTTTTTCCGCAGACACAGGATTTTGCTGACAGCGCTGGGCATACTGACCGCCGCCGCGCTTGCAGCGGTCGGACGATATCTCTTTCTGCGAAGAAGGCTCCGCCGTCGGCTCTCCGAACCGGACAGCAGACTGCGCGCGGTCTATCAATATCGTGAGGCGCAGCGGGTACTCCGTTTCGGCGGAGAGATGCCCGAAGCAGTCCTGACCGCGGCGGAGAAAGCCAGCTTCAGCCAGCACAGTATCAGCGACGAGGAACTGAGTCGATCCCTGGGAGCTCTGAACGAACTGACCGAACAGGTTCAGCGCGGTCGCAGCCCACTGAAGCGGCTGATTTTCCGCTATCTTCTGGGCCTGTAAAGCTGCATTTTATTGCGGAGAACCACGACAGGCAATAGCCCCGAGCGGCCCTTTTTCAAGGCGCTCGGGGATATTTTATCCGGATCGTATATTGCGGCTTTCGCCTTTTCACTAAGGCAATACCGCACAATGCGTCAAGAGCAGATTCCGAGAAAATCTGAGTTCTGATGATGGCACTTTTTCGCAGATGTACTTTGTGTACCTCAAGAAAAAGTGACAAAATCAGGGCTCAAATTTTCCGGAAGATGCCGCAGGCGTATTGTGCGGTGTTGCCCTAAGTAATACGAAGGTCAAAGAAGAAAAAGTGGGGTTGCTGAATTATTTCTATTTCCGCAGAGCGCAAGGCTCTCTTTTTCAGCTTTTCTTTCCGGTAACCGTATATATCATGCCCTTGATCTGCCGGGAGTCCGTCACGGTAAAGCCGGCCGCCTCCATCATTTTCTCAATCCCTTTGCGGTCTGTGGTGTGGCAGTCGCCGCTCTTCATCAGCTTAAACAAAATGTGGTTGTCTATCCAGGCGCCGATGCCTCCGATCCCGGTATCGGATAGAATATACAGGCCGCCCGGTTTCAGCACACGCATGGCCTCCTGCATTGCCTTTTCAGGGTAAGGATAGTGATGGAAGCTTTGTGAGCAGGTGACGATGTCAAAAGACTCGTCCGGATACGGCAGCTTGTCGGCTGAGCTCACAATAAACACCGCGCCTTCGATCCGCTTTCCTTTCGCCACACGGATCATCTCGTCGGACAGATCCGCGCCGCAATAGCGCGCCGGTCTCTGCTTTGTAAGAAGTTCCAGTAAATATCCCGTTCCGCAGCCAACATCCAGGAGAGATTCATAGGGAAGCTCCTTGATCTGCCCGGCAATGTCGCGGCAGCTGATTTTTCCGTTTTGCGAATAGTAATAGGTGTCCCGCCGGTCATATTCGGCAGCCTGTCTGTCAAAATGCTTTTTGGATAATGCTTCGTAGTCTTTCATTTTTCCTTTTCCCTCATACGCACTCCGCCTCGGCCGCCGTACCAATGAAGGCGATCAGCAGACCGAGAATCACGGTTTTGATCATTGCCACACGCGCTTACTTTCTGCCCACCAGCAGCGTGGAGCCGCCGAGACCCAGCAGGGCCGCTTCCTTCCGGCCCATAAAGAGGCCGTCTGTCGTGTCGATCAGGCGCACGTCCTCATAGCCCTCGTCCCTGAGCTTCTGAGCAAAGGCGTCCATATCGCCGTAGCGAGCGCGGCTCATGAGATCGTGGATGGCAAAGCTGCCGCCCTTTTTTAGCACCCGCAGTGTCTCCAGCAGAAGCTGCTGTTTTTTCTGTCCGGCGATGTTGTGATAAACGTAGTTGCTGGTCACGGCGTCAAAGCTCTCATCGGGGAAAGGAAGCTGCACGGCGTTGCCCTCGGTAAAGCGCACGTTGGCGACCCCCTCTGCCTTTGCGTTATCTTCGCAGCGCTTCTTCGAGAAAACCGTTCTATACGCGCCGCTCCAGATATCGCAGCCGATCATCTGCGCCTTCGGATTGCGTTTGGCGCAGGCGATGGTCAGCGCGCCGCTGCCGCAGCCCACGTCCAGTCCCGTGCCGCCGTCGGGGAGCGTCACAAAGTCCGCCGTCCCGTCAATGATGACCTTAGCCAGCTTGCGCTCTCCGTTATAATCGAAGGTCTTGTGCAGCGCGCCCATCCAAGCGGTGTAGAACAGCAGCACCGGCGTGGTGACGCCAAAGACAGCGGATGCGGCCTGCCGCGCCCTGCCCTTCAGGATGCGGTCTGTCGTCCCGAAGAGCGCCAACAAGCTTCCGGAGGCGGCAGCGGCAGCGCTCAGACCGATCACCATGCTCGTCGGCACCCAGTTTTTGTAGTCCGGTTTTTTCATTTTGTTTCTCCTTCCGTATTGAAATGATACGATGGCGCTCATTTGACACAGCGAAAGCAGCCGATGCTTTCCACGCTCTGCACGTTCACTGAACTGTACAGTCCAAAAAGCCGCTGCCGCAGGCTGTTCTCCGTCTCGTAGGGCGGCGTGAAAAAGCCCTTGGGCTGGTAGAGGTTTCGGATGAACCAGTCGGTCCGTTTGCAGCCGCCCTGCACATAAAAGCAGCCGCAGAAGGTACCGCCGCGTTTCAGCACACGCCAGGTCTCCCGATAGGCCGCCTCCTTGTCCGGGAAGGCGTGGAAGCCGTTGAGGGACAGCACGATGTCAAAGCTCTCATCCTCAAAAGGCAACGCGCCCACATCCCCCTGCACGAAGCGTACATTTCCAATCCCGGCCTTTTCCGCGCGTATCCTGGCCGCCTCCATCATATTGGGGGAATAGTCCAGGCAGGTGATCTCCGCCCCGGGAAGTTCCCGGTAGATCGGCATAGTCAGCACGCCGGTGCCCACCGGCACCTCCAGCAGCTTTCCGGAAAAATCCTCCGGCACACCGGAGAGGGCGCACTCCAGATAGCGTAGATTCTTCTCCCCGTCCATGTTCCACACGATCCGGCAGATGGCTTTGCCGGGGAGCGTGGAATAGGTCATCATCCCGTCATAGAAGGAGGAAATCTCCCCCGTCAGCTTGTAGGCGTTTTGGATCTGTTCTTTTCGTGTCATATTGCCGTACCCCTGCTCTGTTTCTTTTTGGATAACGGTACAGACCGCGCGCCTTCCTCCGTATCGTCCCCTTCCTCGTAGCCGTCGTAGGGCGCATCCGGGTCGGTGTAGTGTCTGGTGAAAGGCTTGCAGATTTCTGTCCTGTGGGCAAAGACAAAGTCAAGATCGTCTGTCCAGCCGGTGTGCCCGGTGATTACCGCGATCCGGCCCTTCCGCGCGCGTATGTTCTGCTCCAGCCTTTCCAGGGAGCGCACCGCCAGCTTGTTGTCCTCCGCCAGGGTGCTGATGAAGCTGTAACCGCCGTCTGCACCGAACCAGATGGTGTCTCCGGTAAACAGGTATTCGTCGT
>Ga0310695_10012593_pt1 | contig 11802 bp, 9 predicted proteins | sample RumenRJG_04DNA_FD_203882 | JGI IMG/M metagenome (GOLD analysis project Ga0310695, IMG submission 203882) | Bovine rumen microbial communities from Lethbridge, Alberta, Canada - RJG_04 (v2) (version 2) | ecosystem: Host-associated > Mammals > Digestive system > Stomach > Rumen | place: Canada... | reverse complement strand
TTTAAAATTTTCATCATATAAAAAAATTTTAAATCAAATGAACACTCCATTTGAATTAATAGTAAATTACATAAAATTTTTAACAATATCTCAAAAAGTAAATTACGAAACAAAAACAGAATCAATAACAAATTATAATGCCCCAGATGAATATAAAAAATTATTAGAAATAACAAAATATTTTTATGTAATTAAACCAGAATATTCAAATTTAGAAGATGAAGAAAAATTTAAATATCAAATTCAATTACCAAATAATTCTTTAAGAAAAATAATGAAATTAGCTGGAGATGATTTTATTCAAAGTTTAAGTTATATGGAAATTATTATTACTACAATTTCATATGAATATATAAATAAGAAAAAAAAAATTAATCCAAAAATGAAAAGATTAATTGATAATTATTTAATATATAATATTAATAATGATATAATTATTTGTGATTATTCAATTAAAAAAATTTTAAATCTTGCTGGTTTTGATAAATATGAATTATCTGATTTTTTACAAATAAAACAATTTAAAGGAAATGATGAAATAAGGAAAAAAAAAATAAAAAAATTATCAAGAAAAGCAAATAGATTAAACGCAATTGAAAAAGTTAAAAATAATAAAAATAATACTATTAGAAATATTAGTATTGGCTTTGATGTTTCTGAAAAAATGAAAAAAAATATTATTGATGATATTGAAATTTTTTTTAATGAAGCTTCAAATTTAATGGATGATTTAAATAAAAAAATTATTGATAAGAAAAAAGAAATTAATGATAATATAGATAATGATAATAATTTATTTATTTTAATAAAAGATAAAAATGGAAATGATGTTTTTATTAGTAAAAATTATATTAAATTAATTGAAAATTATCCTCATAAAAATATTAATAATTATGATATTATTGATATTGATAATAAAAATATTTTAATTCCTAAAAATAATATTAATAATGTTAAAACTGAAAATGAATATATTCAAATCAAAAATAATAATGATAATATTTTTTTAGTTAAAAAATTGGATTTAAAAACAATTTTTGATAATGAAAATAATATTAAAGGAAAATGTGAAATTGATAGTAAATATCCTGATAAAAAAAATAATGAAATTATACCATTAAATATTAATATTGTTCAACAAAAAGAAATTACAGAATTACCTATTCAAAGTGAAGAAAAAGAAGAAAAAGAGAAAGAAGAAAAAGAAAAATTAGAAAAAGAAATAAAAGAGAAAGAAGAAAAAGAAAAATTAGAAAAAGAACAATTAGAAAAAGAAATTAAAGAGAAAGAAGAAAAAGAAAAATTAGAAAAAGAACAATTAGAAAAAGAAATTAAAGAGAAAGAAGAAAAAGAAAAATTAGATAATGAGAAATTACTAACAGAAAAAAAAAATAATTTATTACAAGAAATAGACAATCCAAATTCCAATACATTAATAGAAATAAAACAAAATAAACTAATAAATTCATCATTATATAAATCAATAATAAACAATCCTGATACCAATGACAATTACATAACTCCAGAATATTTAACAAAAAAAAATATAAAAGTATCAAAATTAGAATTAAAATCAATTCCTTTATCAGACGAAAATCAATATATTTTAATAGAAGAACCAACAAAAAATAATAAAATAATTATTCAAAAAAAATATATAAAAGAACTATTAAAAAATCCAAATTCAAAAAATAATCAAATTATAAAAGGATATGAAGGAAATGAAGAAGAAATTGATTTATTAAATATAAACATTTCAAAAATAGAAAATGAAATTTTACCAAATCAACCAAATGATTTAAATAATAATCCAGCAAATGAAAATATAAAAAATATGTTAGAAAATCCTTTAATTTTAGTTAAAATTGGAGAAAATTTAATTCCAAAAAAAATAATTGATTCAATTAATGATGATAAAACAAATAAAAATGAATTTAATGTTATTTCTATTGATTCTGAGAATGAATCTATTAATAAATATGTTAAAATTACTAAGGCTGATGCAAAAAAAATTAATGAATATCCTTCTTTTGTTGAAATTGATATTGAAGAACCTGAAATTGAAGATAATAAAAGAAAAAGATTTATTAAAAAAAATGATATAGAAAATTGTATTAATGATAATAATGATGAAATTAATTTAGAAGATTATAAAAAAAATAATTTTAAAACTAATAAAAATTATGTAAAAGTTTTACAATTAAATGATAATAATTATAATTTAGAAAAACAAACACAAGATTATATTGATGATATTAAAAATAATATTGATTATGATAAAACATTAATAAATGTGATTGATGAAAATGGAAATAATAATTTAATAAGAAAAGAATATATTTCTTTAATAAAAAATGATCCGAATTTAATTGATAGATATGAAATACCAAATTCAAATGGAGAAAAAATTTATTTATCTAAAAAAAATATAAATAATTATAATTTAAATAATAATGAATATATTCCAATAATTAATTCAGAAAATAATAAATTACATTATATAAATATACAAGATTTAAAAAATCAACATAATGAATTTATTGATGAATCATATAATTTTACTGAATTTAATAATAATAATAAAATACCAATTAAAGTAAAAAATATCATAATTAATCAAGATAAAAATAATATAACAAATCTTCCAAATCAACCAGAAGTAAATTTCATGAAAGATTTATTAATAAAAAGACAAATTGCAAATCAAAAAAATGATAATTCAGATATTATTTTATTAAATGATAATAATAATCAACCGATGTATGTTTTTTATAAAAATATAAATGATATTAATTTAGATATTCAAAAATTTAATAATGATCCAATTTTAAATGAAAAATATTTCCCAAGATTAAATTATAAAATCGTTGATGTAAAAGGAATAGAACATCAAATTAATATAAATAATCTTAATTATGTAAATATTGCTCCAAGATATTGTATAATATTAATTAATAAACAAAGGAAATTAGTAGATAAAAATAATTTAAAAAATGAACTTAATAAAGCAGATAATTCAAAATATAAAATGCAAAATATTAAAAATGCAATTAATAATAATGAAAATATTATTTTTTCACCTCAGGATTTTCAATTTGATATGATTCAAGCTTTTAATTTACCTGATCAAGATGATTTAATAGAAAAATCAGAATCTTTTATTGATAATAGTAGTAATAATAGTAATAATGATAATCAAAATGATAATAATAATAATTTTAATAAAGATGTTATTATTGATTTAAATCAAGGAAATAAAAATGAAAATGAAATTGAAAATGAAGAAATTTCTACTTCTAAAGAACAAATATCTTTTAAATCTAAACCAAAAATAATTCAATCAGTAAAATTACCAATCAAGCAATTTTACAATATAAGAAGAGCAATAATAAAAAAGAAAAAATAAAAAAAAGAAATATAAACCATATTAACTTAATATAAATTAAATTTAATTATTACCTTAAAAAAAATTAAAAAAAAATGGATTCAATAAACTTTAATAACATTGAAATTCTCCCAGAAGATTTTCCAACATTCGATATGTCATTTAAAATAATAATAATAGGAAATCCAGGTAAAAAAAATAAAAAAATATAATAAAAAAAATATAATGAAATTAGGAGTTGGTAAATCTTGTTTATCAATAAAGGCAACAAAAAATCAATTTCAAAATAATTATTTAGCAACAGTTGGATTTGAATTTTTTGGTTTTATTTGTAAAATAGACAATAAAATTATAAGATTACAAATTTGGGATACTTGTGGTCAAGAAATGTATAGATCATTAGTATCAAATTTTTATAGAAATAGTTCTTTAGCTTTAATTGTTTATGCTATAAATGAGTAAAAAAAACTTTTTTTATTTTTTTATTTTTATTTAATTTTTGATATTTTTTTAGTAAAAAAAGTTTTGATGATGTTGAAAATTGGATTAAAGATATGAAAGAAAATTCAAATCCTGATATTAAAATTTTTTTAATTGGGAATAAAGTTGATTTAGAAGAAGAAAGGGAAATTAGTAAAGAAGAAGCAGAAAAATTTAAACAAGATTATGATTTTGATTTTTTTATGGAAACTTCAGCAAAATCTGGAATTAATACTAGAGAAATTTTTATTGAGGCTGCAAAAATTTTATTTAAAGAATATATTACTTTAAAACCAAAATTAGATGATGATAATGATGATGATGATTCTATTGTTATTAATAATTCAAATTTAATGAAAGATGATTATTCGACTTCTACTTGTTGTGGGAAATAAATTTTTGATTTTTTTTTTATTTTTTTAATTAAAATATTATTTTTTTACACTTTGATTATTTTATTGAATTAATAATGGTTAAATTAAATTAAATAAATATATATTTATTGACCTTCCATTGATAATTCTAAACTTCCTATATTTTCATCAAATAAATGAATACAATTTTGAAAATCTTGGAATAAAATTTCTTTTTTTTCATTTAATTTCTCTAAATGATTTCTAAATTCTCCAGCAATAATAACATTAATTAATATATCATATTCAGAAATTAATCTATTTAAACAAAATCCATATCTCTTCCTTAATTTATTTAATTCTTTCTGTTCAATTTTTTTAATATTATTTATATCATCATAGCTTAAATATTGTGTCATAAAATCATATTTTGAATTATCATACTCATTATAAAATCTCATATAATCTGAAGTATAAGAATAAATAAATTTAAAAAATTCTTTAAATTCAATTTGAAAAATTTCTTTTTGTTTCTTATATCCATCACTCCAAGTTTGAGTAATAACTTTATAATTATTTAAAATATTTTTAATTCCAATATTATCATTAAACGAATTAGCCAATTTAAAAAAAGATTTACTAACTTCACTCATTTTTTCAGTTAATTCTTCAAATTGAATAACTAATTCTTTAAGTGCTTTATTTAAATAATAAAAAGCTTCATTTTTCTTAATAAGAGAATTTTTAATTTTTTCACAATGATCATCTTTATCTTTCCCAGTTTCAATATTAACAATACCATTTAAAGTCATATATTTCTTAATAGTAATAGGTGGTTCTTCATTAGAATAAGTTTCTTTAACATTATTTAATTCATCATCATTTGCAGTTAAAAAATCAGAAAAAACTGGAGTAGTTCTTATTAAAACATTTTGTGATAAACAAATTAAAAATTTATTAAAATATCTTAATTTTCTATTTAAATATTCTTCAGTTGTCTTATGAAAAAATGGTATTTTTGGAATTGGCGGAACATAAGCAGTTGGATAAAAAGTTTCTAAAGTTTTTTTTAACCAAGAAAAATCTGAGAAAGTTCTTTCGACTTTTGAACCTAATTCTTTTGTTTCTATTGTTAATTTATATTCACTAAAAAATAATCCTGTATTTATTTTTGAATATTTTGTTATTTCAATTGTTAAATTTTGAATTTCGGTTAATTTATTTCTTGGAAGAATTTTTGTCATAATTGTATCGGAGGATGATTCTTTTTTCTCTTTTTCTTTTTCATTTTGTTGAAAATGTACTGTTTTTTTTTTTGTATAATCAATATTTATATATTCTGTTTTTGTTGTCATTATTGAATTTGATTGAGATTCTTGAAATGCTTTTACGTATTTTTCTATATTTTCTAATGTCCATGTTGACATATTTATTTCTTCTAATCCTGTTTCTTTTTTTAAAAATTCTTCAAATTCTGTTATGTCGTATTTTTTATCTAAGATTTCTGCTTGGATTAATGCTCTTTTTTTTTCTGAGTCATCTGACATTTTTTTTTTTTTATTTTATTTTTTTGGAAGGGAATTTATTTTTTTTTTTTTTTTGAGGGGATGTTTATTTTTTTATTATTATTATTGTTTATTTTTTTTTTTTATTTATTTTTTTTTCCATTTAATTTTTTGATTAATTATTTTTTTCAATTTTAAAAAATTATATAATTAAAAAAAAATTAATTGAAAAAAATAATAAATTAATTTTATAATAATATTTTCAAACGGAAAAATTGATTGAAAAAGAAATTTAAATATTTAAACAAAAACAAATTGACTCAAATATATTAAAATAAATCATTTAGGAAATTATCATATTAAACGCCTTTATTAAAAGATAAAAAAGTCTAATATTTCTATAAAAAAAATTTGAAATGAAAAATTTTTATATTAATATATATAAATTTAAATTTTATAAATTCTATATATTTTCAATAAAAATTACACTAATACCAAATACAAATTAAAATCATTTAGTTTAATAAAAATAAAAAATAAAGCATTTATCCATATTGTACTTTTCCTGTCAAAATGTCATAGTAAAGAAACAAATAATTTTTATTTATAATTTTACTATTAATGTAAATAGCGAGCAAAAAATACATACAATATGAATAATATTTATTATAATAAATTTAAGATTAAAGTGCTATTATGATGATAATAGCATTAATTATATATATTATTTAATATTCTCTTTCATCATCAAAAGAAATATCAAAATATTCATTATTATTATTACATAAAAAATTACTTTGAAGATCTAAATTTTTTCTATCATCTTTTTCATTTTTATTAACAAAATTATTTTGATACGACAATTTAGAAATTGTCGAATTTTCTTTAAAATTATTATTAGTTAAAGTACTATTTTCAGTTGAAGGAAGAGGATAATTTCTAAAATCTTTATTAAATTTAATATCATTATTAATATAATCATCATATTTTTTTTTAAGAGAAGAATGAAATCTATTTTTAATCATATCAGTAGTTCTATTCTTAAAATAAGTATGAATTTTTGACCATTTAGGACCAAATTTTTGATACAATTGAATAAGAAGATTATCTTCTTCAACTGAAAATTTATTTTTATTAATATTTGGTGCTAAAACATTTGTATATCTATCTCTTATTTGTTTTCCATTTCTAGTTTGAATAATTTTACTAATTTTTGACCAAGATTTACCATATTTTTCAATTAAACTTATTATTAAATTATCTTCATCTTTTTTCCAAGTTCCTTTATTTATTCCTGGCTTTATTCTTTTATATCGACTAAAACATTGAAGTGGTGTTTTATTATGAAAATATGATGCTACTTCTTTCCATTTTTTCCCTTTGTAATTTTGAACTAAGTTTATTAAATCTAAATCTTCTTCTTTTGTCCATTTTTTTTGATTTATTACCTTTTTTATTAAAAAAATTTTTTCTTTTTGTTTATCCCCCATTTATAAATTATTATTTTGGTAAAGAAGACAAATCTTTTCCCTTTTGTATTATTTTATTATTTTTTTTTTTCATTTTTTCGAATTTTCTTATGGAAAAAGGGAAATTAGTTTTTTTTATTTTTTTTGGATTGCATTGTTTTTATTTTGAAAAAATAATAAGATTTTTTAATTATTTCATTCATATTTTGTGGAGGATAGTTAATTTTTTTTCTTTGTGATAAAATTTAACTCAATTTACTCAAAATTATTGGTAAATTGTAGAAATTATGAGTTTTTTAATTAATTTTATAAAAATATATTTTAAAATTATAAATTATTATTAAAAAATATTTAAAAAGAAATAATTATTTTTTATTCTATTTAATAATTAAACCTTTTTCTTTTTTATTTTATATATACAAAATAAATTATATTTGATAATTTTTGTATTAAAAAAGATTAAATAATTTTGTTTATAAATCATTTTTTTTTATCTAAAAATATAATTAAATATTATTTAAATTAAAAAATATATTATTTAATAATAAGATATAATTTTTTCATTATATTCTATTTAAAAAAAACCAATAAAATATTCAAATTTAATTAAAAAATAATGGGAGTATGTAATTCACAAAATAAAAATGATAATGAAGAAGTAGTCCCAAATAATTATATAAACCAATCAAAAAAAAAACAAAACGGAAATGAAGACAATTTAAATAATCAAAAAATAATAAAAGCAAATATTAGAGATGACAAAAAAAAAATGTCAAAATCAGAAAATATTAATTTAAAAACTAGTAAATTATCAGTTAATATAATGAATAATAATAAAGATTCAAATTTATACAAAATAAATTTCGAAGCATCAATTGGAGAAACAGAACTTCCAATTTTTGTAAATGAAAATGAAAAAATTAAAATAATAATAGAAAATAGTGAAGAAAAAACATGGTCATTTTTAAATGATGAATTAACAAATTATAATGGATATTCAAATTACATATATAAAAGATATAATTTAGGATGTTTATTTTGTCGTATATCATCAAGTAAAATAAAACATGAAATAAATTCAAATAAATTTATATTTAAAACTGAGTCTCCAGGAAGTATTTTATTATCTTGTAATTTAGATTTAAATAATGTTTCAAATTATCAATTAAAAGGTTCAATTAATTTAAAAATAAATGGAGGTAAAATTATGAATTATGATGAAATATCAAAATTATGTCATTATAAATTAAAAGGATTATATAGTGATAATAATGAAAATGATGAAGAAAAAATATTTAGATATATAAATATGGCAAGAATTGAGCCATTAAAATTTTCAAAGGATTATTTATATTTTTTAGATAAAAATGAAGATATTATTCAAATAATGAATGAATATTCTTCTTTACCTGAACTTTCAAGAAATATTTCTTTAATTAATGCTGCAAAAAAACATAATGATGATATAAGTTTAAATGGGACGACAGGACATATTGGAACAGATAAAAGTAATGTTAAAGATAGAATTTTTCAATTTGATAAAAATTTTGATTATTTTGGAGAAAATATTTATTTTGGAATAAATAATCCCCTTTTAATTGTTATTAATATGCTTATTGATAAATATGGTCATGAAAAAAATAATAGAAATAATATTTTAAATGAGAGATTTCAAGAAATTGGTATTTCAATTAAACAACATATGATTTATGGATATTCTTGTGTTATTGTTTTTGGAAGTATGAAATCATAATATTTTATTTAATCAAATAAGCTTTTTTTTAATTTATTTATTTTATTTTATATAGAATTTATATTTTTTTAATTTTTTTTAAATGCCTAGATTTAAATTTCAACAAAGTGATTTTAATCCAAAATTTATTATATCAAATATTATTTTATTATTTTCAACTCATTATATTATAAATATTTTCTTTACTATATTATTTAATTCATTTTTTAGAACTAAATTACATATTAATCAAATTTTTTCTGATGAAGCAATTGATTTATCATCTAAATATGGATATTGTTATTTATGTAGTTTATTTTTTACTAATTTTTTTATGATTGCTGGATTTGTTTTTATTGTTGATAAAGCAAAAAAAATTTTAGATTATGTTTTAACGGATTTTTTTATTCATTTAGTTTTATGTACTATTAATTGTGGTTTTCCTTCTAAATTTTTATGGTGGGTTGTAAATTTAACTTTTGTGTTTTTAATTACAATAATTTCGGAATATATTTCTTTAAAAATTGAACAAAAAGAAATTAAATTAGATTTTTCTATTACAAAAAAACCTAAAATAAAAGATTAAAAAAATATAAGGATATTATTGTTATAATATATTTTATAATTTATAATTTTTTTTATTTGATAATCTTATTTTTTTAAAAATGAACTTTATATTTTTTATTATTACAATTTTCTGAACTATCATAAAATAATTGATACATTAATTTTCCATCTTTAATATAAGTTGGTAAAGTCCCATATTCATTTATTTCTAATATTGGATTTTGATATGAAATATATTTATATTTTGATAATTTTTGTTTAATTAAAGGAATTCTTAATTTATTATTTTTTTCCTCTTTTATTTTTAATTTTTCTTTTGCAATATGTAATTCTGATTTTAATATATTCTTTATATTTTCTTCCATTCCTTTTTTTTTATATTCTTTTTTATATTTTATATCTTCTTGTATTTGTTTTATTTGCTCATATATATTAAATTCTTTATTTTTCTCCTTTTCTTGAATTTTATTTTCTATATCTTCTTTTTCCATTTTATTTTTTAATTTTTCCATAAAAAGTTCTTTATTAAATCTATTAGAACATATTTTTTGATTTTCAGCCATTAAATTTTTATGAAAAATTGAAGTTTTCGGAATTTTATAAATTAATAAATCAGATTTAATTCTTTTTAATTTGTTATTTCGAATACCTTTTAATAAAATATTATTATTTGATTTAAATTTATAATCTTTAATTTTACTTTCTTTATTATTTAAGTTATCTTCATGAAAAGAATTTATTATAGAATTTGAAGAAGAAAAATTTTTTTTTTTTGGTGAAATTAATATTCTTGGGATTGGTAATTTTGGTAATGAAAACTTTTCATAACTAAAATTTAAATTTGAATTATTTAAATCAGAATTTGAATTAAAATAAAGATTATTTTTAAATTGCATAATTATACATTTATTCTTCATAATATTTTTTAAAATAATTTAGACAAATGAAATTTAATAATTAAAATTATGGGAAATATTTGGGAAAAAAGTAATAAAACAAGAGAAGAAGTATTAAAAGATATAGAAAATACAAATAAAATAACAAAAACAGATGTATTTAAAAATTTTACTGGTACAAAATTAAAATTTGAATTAAAAGATTCATTTTTTGAAAAAACCAATTCAAAAAATATAATAGAAGTCAATATTGCATCATATAAAATTAATACTTTTATATTTAATAAAACAGTTTATATAGATTTAGATGAATTTTATAATTTTTATGAAAGTTTAATTAATTCAACTCATATTTTTTTTGAAAAAAAAAAATTTGTTGAAAAAAGAAGTAATTCTCAAGATAGTATTTGTCCAATTTGTAATGTATTAAAAGTTGATACAATGTTAAATTGTTGTCATTTTTTTTGTAATGATTGTATTAAAATTTGGTTAAAAAAAAAGGATCATTGTCCCTTATGTAAATATCAAGTTAAAATTGATAAAAATAAAGATGATATTAGTAATGATTGGGATGTTATTGATGATTGCGATTGTGATGAAAAAGAATGTAATAATGAATTTAAAGATAGATTAACAAATGCTTATAATCAAATTATTAATAAAAATATAGATTTTGACTAAATTTTTATATATTGGTTTTATATTATTATTCAAAAATGTATTTATTTTTTTTAAAGAATTAAAGAAAATTTTTTAACAAATATATAAATTTTAATATAAATTAATATAATTATTGAATATTTTAATTTTTTAATTATTTAAATTTATCTTATTTATTTTAAAGAATAAATGCTATGAAAAACCAAAAAAAATTTTCCTTTGTTTGAAATGAACTATATTTTTTTTTTCAAAATATATAAAAAATAAATAAAAAAATCTTTAAATTAATTGGTCTTAATACAATTTAACTCATTATCATAATATGCCTTTTTCCCTTCTTTAATTCTAGATTCAATATTATATTTTTTATTAATGACCTCAACATAAATTAAATGAGGTTCATTAATAATTCCTTTTCTAAAAACAACTTTATTAATTTTAAAAAAAGAAAAAGGCGGAAAAAGAATTTCTTCTTCATAAGATACACTAGAAATAGAAGAAATATTAACACAAATAATTTCATTATTTATAGAATTATTCTTAAATTCAATAATCATTTCAACATATTCTAAAATATTACTTTTATTTTTATAAATAAAATTTCCAATATAAGTTCTAAGTCTATCAATAATTAAATTTTTACTTGTTGAAGTAAAACCTGGTAAAATAATAATATCTCCTTCACATGCTTTATATAAATATAAATCTGATTTTTTCATTCCCAAAGCTCTTTTTAATATTTTATCATTTGATTT
>Ga0310695_10012590_pt1 | contig 11804 bp, 3 predicted proteins | sample RumenRJG_04DNA_FD_203882 | JGI IMG/M metagenome (GOLD analysis project Ga0310695, IMG submission 203882) | Bovine rumen microbial communities from Lethbridge, Alberta, Canada - RJG_04 (v2) (version 2) | ecosystem: Host-associated > Mammals > Digestive system > Stomach > Rumen | place: Canada... | reverse complement strand
GTTCCTGTAAGCGTAGCCAACTATCATGACCTGCTTAGCGTGATGTCCGATAAGGAGAACCACATGTTTGTAGATTATGACCGCACCAAGCTAAAGCGCAACAGCAAGATTTACATCAATGACTATTCATCGGTAGATAAGAATGGTATTGACCTGCTCAAGGATCTGTTTGACCTGAGTCTGCTCAACGATGAATCGGCCGGAGTGACAGCCGGAGTTGTAAGTGAGGCCGGTAACCTTTACGGTCATGCCCTGCTCAATACCAGCACCCAAACCGGTCATGACATATCAGGCAAGAGTGTAGTGAGCGGTGTAAAGGGCGCAACCAACCTTGACTTTATACTGCGCACCAACATAGACCACACAGGCTCTGAATGGACTCCTATAGGTGATGCAAGCAACTGCTTTAACGGAACGCTTCACGGCGACGGCTACACCATAAGCGGACTGAGCAACTCACTCTTTGCTCATCTGTGCGGCGATGTCTATAACTTAGGTGTAACCGGAACATTTACCGGCGCAGGTATTGCCGACAGCGGTGACGGTTATGTGGAGAACAGCTGGATCAGCACCACATCGGCAGAGCCCAAGACCTCCAAGCCTATACTTGGCAGTTCCAATAGGGCTGATTCTGACCCGAGAGGTCCCGTTCAGATAGTAAACAGCTACTACATGGAAGAGGACGATGCCCAGAACGGCTACAACAACTATGCCGACAACAGCACCACCGGTACTCCTATCCGTAAGACCTCTCAGGAGTTCTACAACGGTCAAGTGGCATTCCGTCTTAACGGATTCTATCTGAACAGGCGTTACTACAACGGTACAAACCAGAGCAGTGGTGCCGAATACCGTTACATAGATGCAAACAACGGCAACAAGCTTGATACCATTTACTATCCCACAGACGCTCTGGCCAAGTTTGGTGATCTGGGTTATGTGGAGGACCGTTATGCCGATGGTGACTACCGCTTTGCCGCAGGCAGCACCGAGACTGGCAATGACATCCGTCAGGTTTATGAGAATGAGGATAATACAAATTCAATCTTTGTTCCCGTATGGCCCGATGATTACATATTCTTTGGCCAGAACCTGACATACGGATATGATGACAACAAGCCGCATCAGTCAGCTCCTGCACACTATTATACTACTGCCGCCACATCAAACCGCGTATATCGCGCACCAGCATACTTTGGCAACAGTATAATGGATCTTGCATACTTTAACCCCGATGCTATTCTGCCCGCTACCGCTTATGGCGATGACAGCAAGCCTGCATATCAGGGCCTCACAGCCATAGACTTTACCGGGTACAATGACAGCAATTATGGACAGGGCCTGTCAAGCAACAACAGGTTCTACACTCCGCTGCTTGACTTTGATGGTCTGCGCAGCATACGTACCGATGGCCTTACCCAGAACCTGCTGGCATACAGCAAGTCCAGTGACAATGCCACCAATACCGTACTTAACAGCTACTTTGTAGAGCCCGAATATGCACAATACGCAAATGTTCTTGACGCCAATGACCAACCCACAAGCAACGTCAATGAATATGAGAGCATACGCAAGGTTGAAGAGACGACAGTGGCTAAAGTACGCGGTCACGTGGTACTTAAGCAGACCGACGGTACATATCAGGCAGCCATGGATCAGTTCCTGGTTGACAAGCAAGACTTTAACGCTCCTATAAGTTACATTATGGGCTCAAGGACACAAGGCAACTATGAGTACGACAATGTAATGTGGTACCAGCGTACACCTCAGGTATTTGTCCGCAACGCCGGTAACGGTTGGGAGAGCGTAAGTCTGCCGTTCACAGCCAAGAGAGTTACCACAAGCCAGAAGGGCTGGATAACCCACTTCTACCAGGGCAGCAAGGTTGGTCATGAGTACTGGTTGCGCACCCCCGACAAGATGGATGAGACTGATGAAACAGGCAAGAAGGTATTGTTCAAGTCACTTGCCAAGGCTAGTGCCGATGATATAAGCAATGGCAACGGTGCCGACATATTGGAATACAACAACAGTTTCCTGTACAAGTATTACTACAGCAAGAACTCAGGTTATGATGCCAACACTGATACCTATCATCAGGAGTACTACAACCCAGATACAGAAATAAAATACGCAAAGTATCCGTATGCAGCTGCAACCCAGCCGTATCTGATTGGATTCCCAAGCGAGAGGTATTATGAGTTTGACATGAGCGGTAACTTTGAGCCTCAGAACACTGCGACAACCGCACCTGCTAAACTTGACAGGCAGACCATAACGTTTGTATCAGACTGGCAAAACGCTAATGTAACCATTAACGTAACTGATCTGGATTACCAGACTGAGGCAACCGTTGAGGGAACCAACTACAGGTTCAAGCCCACATACCAGGCTAAGGAACTTTCGGGTGCCGACACCTACCTGCTCAACGATGATGGTACCGCGTTCCTGAATGACAACAATAACACTGTTAAGACCGTACAGTTCCGTGCATACTTTGTGAACACATCGGCCAACGGTGCACGAACCCGTTCAGCCGGTACTCGTGCTGCCGCAATCAATGCCCTGTACATTGGTTACGCAGGCGATCAGGATGACCTTGAGGATGTAGCATCGCACGGAGGCCTGTTCATTTACGGTCAGGATATGAGCATATACATTGAGAGCAGTCTTGAATACGAGACTCAGGTTACCATAACCACAGTAGCCGGCAAGACCCTCAAGCAGTTCACCATCCAGCCCGGCACCAAGGTTCAGGTACCAGTCAACAGCCGCGGAGTATACATTGTAAACCACAAGAAGATAGCAGTAACCAAATGATGAAAAGTGAAGATGATATTATGACTATTTTAAAACAACTGTACAGACATATTAACAAGCACCTTATAGCAACACTCCTGCTGCTGGCATTAGGAGCGGGCACTGTTTTTGCCGATGACATAAACATAACATCACTCAGTGAAATCACCGATGCTGACGGCAGTTATGTCATCACCAGTGATATCAGCGGCGGCACTCCTGGAGTAACCACATTCAACGGAACCCTTGAGGCTGCCATTGACCCCAACACTCACATGCCATACAAGATCACAGGTCTCTCCGCCCCGCTATTTACCACCCTTACCGGTACGGTCAAGAACCTGGTACTAGAAGGTGTGAGCATAAGCGGCAACACAGGGAATACCGGTGCTATTGCTTGTACAGCCAACAGCGCAGCCCGTATCTACAATGTGGGCATTCTTAGTGGTTCTGTTGGTGGAACTACCAACACAGGCGGTCTCGTTGGTTTTCTCGACGGTACAGCCCGTGTGGTGAACTGTTACAGTTATGCAACTATCACAGACGGAACAAATGTTGGCGGCATTGTAGGTAATAATAATGTGACCACCACCGCTTCCAGCATTAAAACAATGGTGATGAACTGCATGTTCTATGGTGACATTTCGGGCGGCACCACTGTCTCACCCATCTACGGCGGCAACAACATTGCCAACCTGCAAGGAGGCTTAAATACATTCAACTACTATGCTTACGACGAACTGCACACTAAGGCCATAAGCAGCGGTAAATATAATAGTGCCCTGGCTGTAGAGGAGAAATTCCTTAATCGGTTCGAGTTCTACCGCCTGTTGCTCAACAGCAACAAGAAACTGGCGGCATTTTATGTCACGGGCTCGACTGATAATGGAGGCCAGATGCTCAAATGGGTGCTCGAAACGGCAGACATGACAATCAACAATCCTAAGCCCTACCCGGTGCTGAAAGCCCAGGGGTATTACCCCTCCATCATCAACCCAGATTTTGCGAATGCACCTGACAGTGCTACTATTGGACGTAACCATGGTGGTAAATTAGGCACAAAGACTTTGTCTGTGACTATCAATGCTCCAAGCAATTGGACAAATGCACCAAGTGATGCCAAACTACTTGATGCAAGCGGAAACGAGATAACATCATCAAGAACTATTTCTTTGACACGTACTGATAAAGATTTTGACCGTTTCAATTACAACTACGACAAGGTGCAACTGCCCTACTACAACGATGTTGGTACAGGCAACTATACCGGTAACCGCGTAGTGACAGGCTGGAAGATTACGGCCATCACCGCCGTCCCCGACGACCCCTACACCTCTGCCAACTACCCCGCTACGGGCATCAGAGATTTCCCCGACCATAACTACGCCGACCGCCGCAGTTCCAACAAAGACCTTTATTCCGTGAGCGGACGCGTGTTCTCACAGGGTGCATACTTTGATGTTCCATACGGCGTTACCTCCATCACCATAGAGCCCTATTGGGGTAAGGCTGTATACATTGCTGACAAAAATTTCGATGTGGTATACAAGAGCGACTATTCTGGTAAGCAGGATGTGACGCAGACGGGCACGCAACTGATTCGTGATGGTGCTACGCCTACCACGTTTAATGGACAGAAAGCTGAAACTAGTATTGAAAACTCTTTGAACTACATAAGAGACAAATTGGGTGGCGAAGGCTCAACAGTTTATGACAATGCTCTCGTGCTTATGGGCAATTATCATTTGAATACTGTGCCGTTAAACGGAACCCGACCTTTCACCATGATGTCAGTGGATATGGACAATGACCATGAGCCAGACTACAGTCTCATCTATCACCATACAGGCAGATCGAGTATAACCCCTATACGCTTCGACTTCCTGAACATCATCGGCACCGCGCAGGCACAGAAGCCCAACGGAGCCAGCCTCATCTGCAACTTCACCATCTTCAAGACCAGAGGCTGGTTCGAAGTCACCAATACAGCGCTCTTCTACACCTCGCAGCTGGAGTATGAGAATCTGGACAACAACACCAAGACCGACGCTCCGTTAATCCTGCAGGGCGGCGTGGTCGACCAGTTCGTGTCGACGCAGAGCAAGGCAGTCACCGGTAAGACCATCTACATACATGTAGGCGGCAACGTGTGGATCAAGGAGTTCGGCATGGGCACCCACAGCGACGGTAGCCAATCGACCCCTCATGTGCCGGTGTCGGTGACGGGGGGCGAGTTCCCGGGCTTCTACCTCACTGGAACCTACAAGGCAGATGCTACAGTACGTCAGGATAACGCTGAATGCTATATCAGCGGTGGTTATTTCCACGAGGCAGCAGGAGCGTCGCTCGAACAGATCAATGGCAACGTGCGGTGGCAGATCTACAACGCCGACATAGACAACTTCTTTGGCGGCGGAATCAACGACGCCAAGCCAATATTGGGCAACGTTACTGTCGATATCTACAACAGCCATGTAACCACCTTCTGCGGTGGCCCCAAGTTTGGCAACATGCAGGCAAACAAGACAGTTACCACCTATGCCGAGGGCTGCGTCTTCGGCACCTATTTTGGAGCCGGATACGGTGGCACATCTATTTCCAAGAAGAAATATTACGATTTGGATACATATAATTGGGCTACGCTCCAAGGTTACTTTTATAAAACAGATAACACTGGTGATCGTGGAAAGTATTTTAACGGAACTTCCACTGGATCCTCACAGAATTCGGGCAAAGACTACGGCAAGAAAGGCCCAGGTGTAGCCACCGACTTTGACTACGAATTCTTCGTCTGGACCAGTGGTAAGACGGGTGCCCGTTTCTATGTCAAGTTTGCAGCCTTCTCGCTGGCGCAGTGCAATGATGTGGAGTCAAAATTGAAAAAATGCATCATCGAAAATAACTACTATGGTGGAGGCAGTCTTGGTAAGGTTGTTGGAACAGTAACCTCAGTGCTTGAGGACTGCATGGTAAAAGGCAATGTGTTTGGAGCTGGTTTTTCCGCATCGTTACCTACCCTACAAGTGAGAGATGCCGGATTCACCACTGATCCGAAATACAACAGTGGCTCGGGTATGTTTGAACCTGGAGTGTTTTCTGGTACTACTGAGTTTACATGGAGAAATATTTCTGATGCATCAGAAGATGGCACCACATTGGAATTAGATAATAAAGGAAAAATTAAAGATGGAAAGCCGGGTAGTAATTTGACAAATCACTATATATACACAGATATAGACCTTAGCAAATCCAATCTGGGCTCTGTTGCAGGCAGCGTAAACCTGACCCTTAAAGGTAACACCACTGTCGCGGGCAGCGTATTTGGAGGTGGTGAGTCAAGTTACGTAACCGGAGCAGGCAATACAGTAACGGTCAACTTAATTGAAGATACTCAAGTAAATGGTAATGTATTTGGTGGTGGAGACCAGGGAGAGGTACAATGCAGCACCGTGGTGAACATTGGAGAATGATTTGTAGAATCAAGTGAGATAGAATTGTTATTGTAGAAATGATGCTGATGATTACAAAGATGATTATAAGGATGAAGATGATTATGAACAGAAACAATTTTATGACACAATATATATACCATATCAAACAACTTGCCGGGACGGCCTCCTGCCGCCTCCGCCACTGCCTTACAATGCTCATTCTACTTATGGGTACTGCCGGTACTTGGGCACAACATCCCTATGCCGGTGTTTGGTATATGAATGTTAAAAAGAATCCAAGCTATTATATGGTTCCGGCTGCTAATCCCCAAGTAACAGCGGCTAACCATGTAAACGAGGATGCCTATTTTTCCAGCAATTATAGCACCCAAGACGGTGACCCCGAGAAACCGTTCATAACTACTTATCAGACGAGCGGCGACCTTAATTCCATCTGGATTTTTGTACCGGTATCGGATGAAATCAATTATTACTACATTATTCATGCCCTAACCGGGAAATACGTTAAATTCCAGACATACCTGACAGGAGATAATACGTTCATTTAGAGGCAATTGCCTCCCCTGGAGAAACGGAGAAGTTTGAAATTACTGCGCTAAATGAGGGTGTTAAGATAAAGCCCAAGAATAATTCGATGTATTTCAACGTTGCAGGTGACAACCAGTCTCGCTATAACGGAGGTACATCAAGCCCTTACTATAGCGGTATAGTTGGTGGTATGAATGGAACTGATACTAATTCCCAATTCAATCTTACAGATGCATCCTCAGCAACATCCTTGACACCTGTTATCAGTAATGTGGATATAGGAACCAATGCATTTACTATCACATCGCCTGCGGCTGCATACTCCACAATACGCTACACCACAGACGGTAGCACCACACCTGATGCCAACACAGGTACTGCCATAGCCAGCGGTAGTTCTATCACCATTACCGGCAATTGGGCAGTACAGGCTGTTGGCGTGTTTGGTTCACACATCACCCCCGTAGCCACAAAGAATCTCGTTCCGGCCCCGTGTGCACCACCGGTTATTTCTTATAACTATACTACACGACAAGTCTCTATTACATGTTCTACTCCGAACAGCACCATTTATTTTACTACTGACGGAAACGATCCCACTACTTTGAGTACTGAATATAGTGTTCCCTTCTCTATTTCAGATCCGACTACAGTTAAGGCCTTTGCCACCCATCCTACAAAGGTTGCTTCAGCTGTAACTGAGCTTGCTGTCAGTCAAGTGGCCACGCCTACTATTCAGAACAATGGCAGCAATGCCATATCCATTACTACTGCAACCCTTGGCGCAACCATTTACTACACCACCGATGGCAGCACCCCTAACACATCGAGCACAGTATATAGTAACCCTCTGACGGATAACATAAGTAATGTTAACATCAAGGCAATTGCTATCAAGGAAAATATGATTACATCCGCTGTAGGTAGTGGACAGGTTAAACTGCAATGCGCCGCTCCTATAATTTCAAGAGTAGGCATGACATTCACCCTTTCAAGCGGTTTGCCCACAAATGCCAACCTCTATTACAGGTTAGGTCTCGGTCCCGAAAAGGCTTTTACAGGAACACCCATCGCTTTTACCTTAGATCAACTGCCAATAACAGTAACAGCCGTAGCCAGACATAGTGACTATACAGACTCTGAGGAAGCAACCATGGTACTTAAAAACGGCTCAGGAACTCCGGCTGACCCGTACTTGATTTACGGAGTTACAGACTTTACAAACTTTGTAACTAACGTTAACAGCGGAACTACAGCATCTGCCAGCTATAAGCTTGGTTCTGATGTCTCTGTCAGTGGTACGAATCCAATCACTACAGAATTTACCGGCTCTTTTGACGGAGGAGGCTACACCATCAGTGGGCTTAGTCATGCACTTTTCAACACAGTCAATGGTGGTGTAATTAAGAATGTCATACTTGATAATGTAAGCATTAGTGAAGGGACAAATGTAGGTGCTATCTGTAATGAATCTACGGGTGAGAGTCGTATCTACAACTGCGGTGTGTTGGCAACTGGTAGCACAATAAAAACACATAAAGATGGTTATACTGTAATTACCACTTGTAGTAGCACCATTAGCGGAAGTGGTTATGTTGGCAGCATTGTAGGTCTTCTTGACGGCAGTTCGCGCGTCATCAACTGCTTCAGTTATGCCAATGTTTCCGGAGGTAGTTATGTTGGCGGTATCGTAGGTTATAACAACGTTGCTACCACTGCCAGCAACCTTCAGACCATGGTGATGAACTGTATGTTCTATGGTGAAGTCAGCGGCTCTTCAATAGCCCCCATCTACAACGGGGAAAATATCAGCAATGTAGGTAACACAGGTGTAGGCAACTACAATTATTTCCGTCTTGAATCTTCTTACATTCAGAATACCGGAATCACAAAAGTCTATAACTGTGCCCTTGGCGCTGAAGACCGTTATCTACAGCGTTTCGAGTTCTTCCGTAACCTGCTTAACAGCCACCGGGAACTGGCCGGTTGGTGGGCAACGGGCACATATAGCAGTAGCGAGATGATGAAATGGGTGTTGGAGCCTTCACAGATAGGCACCTCTACCCCATACCCAATACTTAAAGCACCGGGCAAGTATCCGTCGGTAGTGAACATAGACGCCGCTCATGCTGTCAACGGCAAGCCGCGCAACCAGGGCGGCAAGTTGGGCACACTGACGGTGAACATCAGGATGGGCAACGGTGCCGTCTATAATGCCCCCACTGGTGCAGAAATCACCACCACGAGTCTCACCCTCAACATCACCGACAAGGATACCGCACACTTCAACTTCAACTACTACAAGGTGCAGTTACCTTACTATAACGACGTTGGCACCAAGAATTATAATGGCAACCGCGTGGTGACGGGATGGAAGATTGTAAGTATTAAAGGCGGTACACCCGGTACCTTCACCGCGTCTGACACCTGGGGAGGATACAATTTTGCCGACCGAAACTGCACCAACAAGGACCTTTACGGTACAGGCGGCAGCAACCGTATTTTCAACCAGGGTGCTTACTGGGATGTACCCGAAGGCGTCACTGAAATCACTATCGAGCCCTACTGGGCTAAATGCGTCTATTTGGCAGATCCAAATGCCGACAAGGTGTATAATGCGGCAATGGAGACCGGATATGATGTGCCCAACGTTGGTGGTGGTAAGATTTACACCAATGGTAACAGTTATTCCATTGCCGGAGAAAGCCAGGTGGTTTACACCACTATGGGCAATGCTATTGCAAGTTCGGCACTTTTCCAGGGAGTTGATGCAAATTCTCACTCCGTTTATGACTATGCCGTGGTACTTGTAGGCAATTACCATCATTATTACGCGAATAGCTCTATAGAAGCAAGTAAAAGCAAGCCTTATACGATTACCTCTATAGATCTTGATGGCGACAATGAGCCCGATTACTCATATATCCTGCGTTTCAACGGTCGTACCGAATGCCACCCCGTGAGGACCGACTTTATCAATATGCCCGGCCTTGGTATGGCTCAGAAATCTACAGGCGGCACAGGCTCCTATAACTTTGGAATCCTGATTCCAAAAGGATGGTTTGAGAGTACCAACACCTCACTCTTACGATTCACCCAGTTCGAGTATGAGCACTCGGACAGGAGCGAGACTGACGCTCTAATCCTGCAGGGCGGCGTTATGGAGCAATGGGTAAGCTACAACCAAAAAGGCAGATCAAACAAGATACCATACATCCATGTAGGAGGCAACGTGTGGTTCAAGGAGTTCCATACAGGCTGTCACCAAGATAAGAACCAAACAAGTGGAAATAATAGATTCCAGCCCACAAAACACTCGCCCATATCGGTTACCGGCGGCGATTTTGATGAGTTCTACCTCACGGGACTGTATGTAGCCAATGCCGGCCTCGACAATTACGCAGACAATGCCGAGTGCTACATCAATGGCGGTCGCTTCGGCACCGTCTGTGGTGCCGCCATGGAGGGCATAGGTAAAGCTAGTGGTACCGACGATACAGGCAACATCAGCTGGCTCATCCAGAATGCCGACATCCGCGAGTTCTATGCCGGCGGTCTCAACGCAGCAAAACCTGTAACAGGCAACCTCACAACCACCATCATTGACAGCCACGTGGATATTTTCTGCGGCGGTCCCAAGTTCGGTGACATGAGCGCTAACAAGACCATCGTCACTAATGCTACCGGCAGCACATTCGGCACCTTCTTCGGCGCCGGCTACGGTGGCAACTCCTACTACCGCTATGCACCCACCAACCAGAACAGCGTAACCAATATAAACTGGAACAACTGGGTAAGAGGACAATATACCAGGACATATAATGCCACCTATGGTGGAGTCTCCACCCAATTTGACTACCAATTCCTGCCTATGTCGGACAACAAGACCAATGTGGCACGTATCTTTGTGGAATTCGTTAGTTTCTCATTGGCCACAACCCGCAATATCACGTCTTCTTTGACAGCTTGCACCATTACAGGTAGTTTCTATGGTGGCGGCAGTTTAGGAAAAGTTGATGGAGATGTTACATCAACGCTCACCAACTGCACGGTAAAAGGCAATGTATTTGGTGCAGGCTATTCCGCTTCGCTACCTACCGTCAAGGTTATGGATGTTGGTTTCCTGACAGAACCATATTACTATGAAGACCTCGGTACTTATCGTACAGGAGTTTTTCCGGCAACCACCACCTATACGTGGGAACATAATGATAGTCCAGGTGTTGATAATAATATCCTCAAAACCACTGCAGACATAAGCAAATCCAACTTAGGTTCTGTAGATGGCAATGTTACTCTCAATATCCAAGGAAACAGTTTCATTGGTACTGATGGAGACACTACAGGAAAGACGGGTAATGTGTATGGCGGTGGTGATGAGAGTTATGTTATAGGAGCGGCAAACACAGTTACAGTTAACATAAGTGGAAATACCGAGATACTGGGAAATGTATTCGGAGGCGGAAACAGAGGCCTGGTAAACGGTAGTACAACGGTGAACATTGAGGAATAACAACATATACATTTTTGAGGATTGACCAGACTATGACTACAGTTTTTAAGAAGAAACATATACGACATATGAACAACAGATATAGATTTTCTTTTACTCTTTTATTTACAGCTCTGCTTACCGGCATTGATGCGTGGGCAGCAGGGGTAATAGTTCATGGCTCTGTCTATGGAGGTGGAAACCTAGCCGATGTAGGTAATGGAGTTGAAGTGAATATTAAGGGAGGAACCATAGAAAATGATGTCTATGGCGGTGGTGCATTGGCAAACACCAACATCGAAAACTGGGTCAATGATGAGTTGAAAGTTTATGATCAGCGGTTCGGTCTGGTTAATTTACCCGAAGGAACATCTCTTGATGGTTATTATGCCAAACAAGGCAATAATTACGTATTGCTAACTACTGGTACAGCAAATGTAGGAACCCAATACTATAAGAGGCTCAACACGACAGTAAACCTTACAGGCGGTACTGTGCAAGGTGATGTATATGGTGGTGGACTTGGACAGCTG
>Ga0310695_10012588_pt1 | contig 11805 bp, 12 predicted proteins | sample RumenRJG_04DNA_FD_203882 | JGI IMG/M metagenome (GOLD analysis project Ga0310695, IMG submission 203882) | Bovine rumen microbial communities from Lethbridge, Alberta, Canada - RJG_04 (v2) (version 2) | ecosystem: Host-associated > Mammals > Digestive system > Stomach > Rumen | place: Canada... | reverse complement strand
CAGAGGCATAAGAAAAAGCACCGTCGAAATCGAATCATCAAAAGGGTATGGTTATCCCTTTGTCTTGATTCGGCTTCGTACGGTGCCTGGTAGTTTCTCAGTCCCGGCTTTCCCGGGTGCTGCTCCGCTTGCGCGATTTAAAGTCGTTTACATTATTCAATTGTATGTGATCAGTTTACATCGGTGTCCCGACTTCTATGAGAGTTCCATCCGGATCATAGAACCGGACTACCCTCTGGCCCCAGCTGTGCGTCATCAGCGGATTTACATAGACCGTCTCCGGATAGATCTCATCCAGCTTCATCTCTGTCTCCTTGTCCGGGATGTCCCGCATCAGGTTTCTACTGCAAGATACATCCCGATCCGTTTCTTCCGGTCCTTCCGGAATACCGGGACCCTTGCCTTCTTCCGGAAGCCCAGGTCCTGGGAGGAGTTCGCAGCATTCGCATTCCATCCAGCCTTCCGTTTCTTCCAGATACAGGCTGCGATTGATCCTGCCGCAGACTGGGCAGGCAACATCATAGGTCATATTTCCCGTACCTCCCTCATGTATCCCAGCTCACAGACTGGTCTTCCCATCTCGTTTCGAAGATCTTTCCCGGCGCTTCGACCTTCACGATGTCCCCCATCGGGATCCGCATCTTATCCACCAGGATCGTCTTTGTCACCTCGCCGTCCACGTTCCAGCAGATGCCGGTGATCGTTTTATACTGGCCCTGGGAACCGTAAGCTTCGTGGTTCACATCTTTGCAGGCTTCATAGTATGTCACGCTCACCTGCACCCGGTTGACCCTGGCCATCCGTCCGTTGAAGGTCAGGTTGCGGAGGATGCTGAACCGCCGGTCCAGTTATAAAGAGAATAAGAAAGGGAGTCTACGGGAATCGGATCCAGATATTATGAGAACAGGTTCCTGCACCGGCCGAATGCTTCAAAGAGTGCGTCAGGCCTGCCTTGAAAGAAAACCTGTCTGATCCGGAACGGAAACTGTATCGTTCGTTCTACGACATAACGCATTCACCGGGGCGTTAATATTTTATTTATCTCAGTTTAAATCTGTGGATATATGCTGTCGGCCATATCCTTGTATATTTACTGGCAGGCACTTTCCTCAGCCCTCCCGTGCCAGGCAGGCTTTCCACTGGGTCTCAAAAACATAATCCTGTTCCGGGACAGGACGGCATTTCCTCCAGGAAGCTTCCCAGCTCTTCTCCTTCTGCCGGATCTCCTGGATCTCGTCCCCGCTCTTTTCTCCCGCCAGACGGAAGCAGAAACGCTCATCCAGGGAATCCAGGGGCTTGTTTCCGGAGGCATCTGTATACAGGGCCGAGCCTCTGCTCCGCCCTCCGTGTTCCAGATAATCCAGCATCGCATAGAGATAAGCACTTCTTGTGATCAGCATATCCCTGAGCCGGAACCACATCGGGAGCTGCTCTTTCCCGGACACTGCCGGCATCGCGGCCAGCATTTCTTCTGTTTTGTCAAATGCCTCCCGCAGCGCGCAGGCATCTCTGATCATCCCCGCGGCGACGCTCATCTCCCCTGACGCTTTTTTCCAGATCGAGGAGAGGGTGTCGCCTGTACATCCTTTTCCGTCTTTCATTGCCAGGGCAGCGAATTCCTCCGCTTCCTTTCTCAATTCGTCCGCGGCGTCACCGGCGGCAAAGGCCGTTTTCCCCTGACTGCCCGCAGATGTTTCTTTCTTCTCCTGCCGCTCCCGGCGCAGGATGCATCCGGCGGCCCGGAGAGCCCCGACCTGCCCCGCGTTCAGGGCGGTCCCGCCGGGACGCGTGATCCCGTGGCTTCCGCACGCCTCGCCGATGACAAACAGCCCCCGGATCTCTGTCTCCCAGTCCGCGTCCGCGGCAATACCGCCGTTGTTATGCTGCGCGCACACCGCGACCTCCAGCCTCTCCCTGGAGAGGTCGATACCGTGTTCCTCATAAAAACGCACCGCCGGAAGGTTCAGGACGCGCAGGCGGTCGATGGGAAGCTTCCCCTGCAGGGCGCCGGTCGCTTCCAGGTACTGCTTCGCTTCTGCAGGAAGGTCCTCCGGAAGCGTCTCCGCGCCTCCGGGATTTACCGTAAAATCCAGCCAGACCCGCCGGCCCTTCAGCGCAGTCTCCTGATAGACCAGAAGATCGATGAGCGAAGAGCCTCCCGCCAGCTTCTTTACGTCAAAGGGCCACTGGTAGCCCTTCAGGAACACCAGCCCCGCCAGTTCCTCCACTGTTGAAAAATACGGCAGCAGGAACTGCTGCGGATCGTTTCCCTCCTGATCTGTGGAGATGAACGCCGGGACCACCTGCATGTAGCTGCCGCTCACATTCCAGCGCGGCTTCAGGGACGCAATGCCGTACTGCCACTCCGTCAGGTTCTTTCCCGCCGCGCCTGCCTCCAGCGCCATCCCCGTGCTCCCCAGCTGGGAGACCGGGTACACGCTGTCACGGTACAGGCCCGCAGGACCTCCTGTGGCAAGGACCACATTCTCCGCCCATATCAGCAGAAGATCGCCCTTTTCGCAAACCGCTCCGTCCGGCATCCGCGTTTCTGCCGTACAGACACAGAGCACACCGCGGACGTTCCGGTCTTTCACGAGGATCCTGACCGCCTGCACATGATCCAGCACCGGCACGCCGGCCCTCAGCGCTTCATTCTCCAGAGCCTCTGTCATCATGCGGGAGGTATAGGGTCCCGCGCTGGTGGCGCGCCGCCCCCGGTCATGATCCGTCTTGTAGCCCATATATTCCCCATATTCCGTACAGGGAAAGGGAACGCCGGCCTCCACAAGTCCCATAAATCCCCGGACTGAAAGGGCGGCCTCGCACAGCGCCAGATCTCCGTCCACGCATCCTCCGGAATACAGGTCCTCCGCCATCCCCCGGACCGAGTCCGGATCTCCCGCCGCCAGCGAAATCTTATAGTAAGTCTGTTTATCCGACCCGGTGTTCCTGGACGTGCCGTATTTCATGTTCTCTGTCACAAGGGCCGTGCTCCGGTCCGTTCTTCTGTATAAAGAAAGCGCGGCTCTTAAGCCCGCCGCGCCGCTTCCGATCACAATGTGATCGATCTTCAGTTCCCGCATAATATCCTGTCCTTCCGTTGTTCTGACAGCGCAGACTCTTTTGGCGGTTCGGAATTGCTGCAGATATACTCTTCCATATCCCGCATGCTGCGTTCCAGATGTCTCAGCATCAAAAGGCTGCCCAGTTCGGGGTCTCTGTCTCTGATGGCCTTCAGAATGGCCTCGTGTTCCTCGATGCCGGATTTTGCACCGATCGTATGGAGCGCGGTATAGTGGTAACGCCGGTTCACCTTATCCAGCACTTTCATGATCTCGATGACCAGCGAGTTCTCGCTGCCTTCACAGATCACCCGGTGAAAATTCCGGTCCGCGTCATGAAGGGCGCTGCTGTTCCCCTCCCGGGCCGCCTGTTTCATCCTGTCCAGACAGTCCTGGAGCTCCTGCAGCCGCTTTCTGCTGTAATTCTCGATCAAAAGGCGGACGCAGCCGGGCTCTGTCATTTTCCGGTATTCCAGGATCGCCCGGATATCGTTCTCCCCAAGAAGAAGATTCGGGATCAGCTTATCAAACAGGTTCTCCATATCGAAGTCATTGACATAGGTCCCGTCTCCCTGATGCTTCGTGAGGATCCCCATGGCGCAGAGGCGCTCCACAGCTTCACGGACACTGGCCTTGCCGTAGCCGGTTTCCTGCTGAAGCTGTGTCTCGGTGTAGATCTTCATCCCGGGTTTCCATGTACCGGACTGGATCTGTCCCTGGATATATTCGACAACATAGTCACTGGCGCGCTTTTTCATTTTCTTCCCATCCCGCAGACTGTTATGTGTTTGGACAACAGCGATCATTTTTCCCAATTGTATCACACTCCTTCTGTGTTCTGCAGGATTTTCGCGTGCCGGTTATTATGAGTTATTTTTTTCTTGAAGCGAAGAAATCGCCCAGCCTCTTCTTTGTGGACTCAGAGTTCATGCACACGGAAGAAGTATAGGCTTCTTCCAGGGCATTATCCTCCGTTCCGTTCTGGAAATGGCTGTTGATGATCTCCTTGGTGAGATGCAGGACTCTGGCGTCATTCTTCGCGATCCCCTCAAGGATCCCGGCAAGACCCTGCTCCAGGGAATCCTTGTCCGCGTATACGTGGTTCACCAGACCCCACTCATAACCCTGGCGCGCAGTGATATGCTCTCCCGTATAGAACATCTCCTTCGCCCTGTTCAGGCCGATCAGGTTCGCGAGGCGATAGCTTCCGCCCCATCCGGGCATCACCCCGAGAGAAGCTTCCGGCTGCGCGAACCGGGCATTCTCCGTGGCGAGGATCATGTCGCAGGACATAGCCAGCTCCAGTCCGCCGCCCAGGGCATAGCTCTCCACCACCGCGATGACCGGGAAGGGAAGCTTCTGGAACATTCCGAAGACCCGGTGTCCGTTTTTCACCCAGTCGATGATATTTTCCGCGTTCAGAGTCTCCAGCACCGCGATGTTTGCCCCCACGATGAAGGACTTCGGGGAGTCGCTTCTTAACACCGCCGCGCGGATCTCCGGGTCCGCCCCCATCTCCTTTATGATCTCCTCCAGCATCCGGATGGAATCCCAGTCCAGGGTGCAGGGACGGCGCTCGTTCTCTTCAAAACAAGTCACAAAGCCAACATTGTTCTTCTTCTCATATTTAAATCTTGTAGCCATGATCTTTGCCTTTCTGGTCTGATCCCCGCCCGCAGGGGCCGGGGCGTTTTTCTTATTTCCGGAAAATATCCGCATCCATGAGTTTCAGGTCCTCCGCGATCTCCGGGCGGAAGTCCATCTGTGCCAGGACATCCTTCTCAAGATCCACCCCGGGGGCGATCTCCGTCAGGACGATCTTTCCGTTCCTCTTCTCAAACACCGCCCGCTCTGTAATGTACAGCACAGGCTGTCCGACGCTCTCCGCGTACTTGCCGCTGAAGGTGATCTGGTCGACCGCCGGGACAAGCTTGTGGATCTCCCCTTCCTTCAGGATCCGGAGCTCTCCGTCTTCTACTTCCGTCTTCAGCCCCTTGGCGGTAAAGGTGCCGCAGAACACGGCTTTCTTTGCGCCCTGGGAGATATTGATCGCTCCGCCGCAGCCGGAAAGAAGCTTTCCGGTCTTGCTGGAATTGATGTTTCCTTCCGCGTCCATCTGGGCCATTCCCAGGAAGCAGCAGTCCAGTCCTCCGCCGTCGAAGAAATTGAAGTTCAGGCTCTGGTCGATCATGGCATCGGCATTGTAAGAGACGCCGAAGATGACTCCACGCATCGGCATACCGCCGATGACGCCCTGCTCCACATTGAAGCGGAGCTCGTCCAGGTATCCGTCTTCCTGGGCCACCGCGGCGACTCCGTCGGGGATCCCGACACCGAGATTGATAACGCCGCCCTTTTTCAGCTCTTTCGCGGCGCGTCTGGCAATGATCTTTCTGGGGCTCATCTCCAGCGGCTCCACCGCGGAGAAAGGCCTGCGGATCGTGCCGGCCAGCGCGGGATCATAGACCCGCTCGCAGGTCTGCTTCTGTTCGTCATCGACCACGATGTAATCCACATAGATCCCGGGGATCACAACATCCTTCGGCTTCGCGCGGCCCTCGGAAAGGTACTTCACCTGGCAGATCACGATACCGCCGCTGTTGTGGGCCGCCTGCGCCATGGAGCAGGCCTCCAGCACCGCAGCCTCCTCTTCAAAGGTGATGTTTCCGTTGACATCTGCCGTCGTCCCGCGGACCAGGCTGACGTCGACCTTATAAGGCTTGTACCACAACCACTCTTCTCCGTGCAGCTCCAGGACCTCCACCAGGTCCTCCACTGCGCTCTTATTCATCTTTCCGCCCTCGACCCGGGGATCCACGAAGGTATGGAGACCGGTCTTGGTGATGACGCCCGGCGTGTGGGCCGCGATGGCCTGCATCATCTGGGACAGGACGCCCTGGGGGAAGTTGTAGGCTTCGATCTTCTCTTCCAGCGCCAGCATGGCCATCTTCGGGGCCATTCCCCAGTGACCGGCCACGTCACGCTTCACCAGGCCTTCATAAGCTACCGCGTCCGTGCCGATGGAGTCCTTGTCTCCGATCCCGTTCGGATGCAAAAGAGTCAGGTTCCTCGGCTTTCCTTCCTTCAGGAATCTGCTCCCGATGCTCTTCAGCATTCTGGAAGCTTCGCATACGCCGCCGCCGGAGCCGAGGATCGCGATGGTCTGATCGTCCCGGATCATGGAAGCAGCCTCTTCAAATGTAATAACCTTTGCCATTTTTATAACCTCCCGTGTTTATATTGCAAACCAGTCCGGCTTCAGGACTCTCGGTACATACAGGATGAAGTCCGGGCAGAACGCCACCAGCAGCAGTACGAAAACGATCGCAGCCATATACGGCAGCACAGCTGCAAAAGATCTCTGGATCGGCAGTTTCGAGATGGAACCCGCGATCAGCAGGCAGATCCCGTAAGGCGGTGTGATAAGACCGATCGCCAGGGTGATGACCGTCACCAGACCGAAGTGGATCGGGGAGATACCCAGGCTCTGGGCCACCGGAAGAAGGACCGGGACGAACAGAGTCATCGCCGGGATCGCGTCCATGAAAGTTCCGAGGAACAGGAAGAACAGGATCACGAAGATCAGGAACACCATCCAGTTCATGTCATGCTCCAGGAAGTAGTTCTGGACGCCTCTGGAGACATTGTAGTAGCTCAGCAGCTGGCCGAGGGCAGTGGCAGTGGCAAGGGCGAACAGCGACTGTGCCGTCATGGTGATGGTCTCCGCGAAGATCTCCGGAAGATCACTGATCTTAATGGTCTTGAACACCACGCAGCCCAGGAACAGCGCATAGACACAGGCCACTGCAGCCGCTTCCGTCGGGGTGACGATCCCGAAGGTAACGCCGCCGATGATGATCACCGGGGTCAGCAGGGACGGCAGGTAGTGGATCATCATCTTGATGATGTTGCCAATACTGACTGCCTCGCTTCTCGGATAATTGTATTTCTTCGCGTGGAGATACACGATCCCCATCTGTGAAAGACCGATCAGGATGCCGGGGACCATTCCGCCAAGGAACAAAGCTCCGACAGATACGCTTGCCAGGCTGCCGTAGATGACCATGGGGATACTCGGGGGGATGATGACGCCGATGGTGGAAGAAGCTGCGGTGACGCCGACTGCCTCTTCTTTGGAATAACCGTTGTCCTCCATGGCCGGAATCAGGATTTTCCCGATTCCCGCGGTGTCAGCCTGGGAGGATCCGGGGATCCCTGCGAAGATCATGGACACCAGGACGTTGGCATGGCCCAGACCGCCGCGGAAGCGGCCGACCATCGCGACTGCGACCTGGATCAGCTGCTCGGAGATCTGTCCCCGGTTCATCAGGTTCGCCGCCAGGATGAACAGCGGGACCGCCAGCAGAATAAAGGAATTCAGTCCGGAAAACATTTTCTGGGATACGGTGATCACCGGGATATTGCCCAGCAGCAGGATGCCGGTCAGGGAGACCATTCCAAGATCATAGGCGATCGGCATTCCGATGAACAGCAGCACAAGGAATAAAATGACAAGGATCGCAGCGTTCATTTCGTGGCCTCCTTTCCGTGTTTCCGGATCTCTTCAAGCATGTTGCTGATACTGTACAGTGTCATTGTGGCGCCGCTCACGACCAGAGCGGACCAGGTATATCTCTGACTGACCTTCGGAAGCGAAGTCAGGCTCCAGCTCCAGAACTGGGTGACCAGCTTTGTGCCGCACCAGGTGACATAGATGCAAAAGACTGTCAGCAGTAAGTAGATGATCACTTCAAGGGCAAGCTTTGCGTTTCCCTTCAGGGAACCTCTGAGCACTTCAAAAGCGAAGTGCTCATTTCTCTTCAGTTCCACTGCCGCCCCCATCAGGATCGTCCAGATGAAGGCGTAGACCGCGACCTCTTCCGTCCAGGTGATTTTGATGAACGGTACGTACCGTGTCAGGATCTGGACGACGACGCAGAGCAGAAATACCACAAACAGAATCACAGAGAACGAAATTTGAATCTTTTCCACGGCATCAGCCAGTTTTTTCAACATTGTCCTGATCTCCTCCGGGCCATACCCGCCTTATTGTTCAGGCTGCAGCAGCCTTACTTCAGTTCCTTCATTGTCTTGTACATCTCATCCAGACCAAGCTCCTTCGCCTTCTCCTCACGGATGGTTTCAGTGAGGTCGATGAGCTGCTGCTTGTCGATCTGATGGAAGGTGATCCCGGCGTCAGCCATTTCCTTCTTATACTTGTCGCCCAGCTGGTCGTCGAAGTCTCTCTGCTCCCTGGTCGCGACTTTACCCGCCTCGTCGATGACTGCTCTGAGGTCCTCGGGCATGGAATTGTACTTATCTGCGGAGATCAGGAGGAATCTCGTCGCGACGTCATGCTCTGTCTCCGTGATGTGCTTGCAGACCTCATAATGCTTCTGCTGGGCGATCTGGGAGTAAGAGTTCTCCGCGCCGTCGATCACTCCGTTCTGCAGTGCCTGATAGATCTCGTTGAAGGCGACGAAAGTCGGCTGAACGCCGAGGGCGGACCAGAAAGCGATCTGCGTCGGGCTGTTCTGGATGCGGAACTTCATATCCTTCATGTCCTCAAGCTTTTCCACCGGCTTGATGGTGTACATGCTGCGGACGCCATCCTTGAAATAACCCAGGACGTGGAAGATACCGGACTCTTCTTCGACCAGCTTGCTGATCTGCTGTCCCGGCTCTCCGTCCATGCACTTCTTCCAGTGCTCGGTGTCAGAGAAAAGATACGGCAGGGAAAGAATATCTGCTTCTTTCACGCTCTGGGCCATGAAAGAAGGTGCGGAGATGATAACGTCGACCGTTCCTGTAGCCATCTTCTGGACCAGTTCATCCTCGTTGCCGCCCAGCTCGCCGTTGGGATGGATCTCAACGCTGATCCGTCCGCCGGACTTCTCTTCCGCCTCTCTCTTAAAAGCCTCAAGACCTGCCTGGAAAGAGTGCTCTGTCGTGGAAACATGGGCGGCGATCAGATTGTACTCTGCCTGTGCCGCAGGAGCTGCCGCCGTGGTCTCTCCGCCGGCCGCCTGGGTCCCTTCCGCTTTCGGCGCCGCGGTCTCCGCCGGCTTTTTCACTGACTGGCTGGCGCAGCCCGTCGCCATCATGGTCACTGCCATCAGAATTCCCATTGCCTTGCAAACGATGCTTTTTCTCATGATTCTTTCCTCCTTCAGGTCTTTTGTTTGTTTTTGTTTTGGCCTTTTGCACTTCGGTTTTAAACATCTGCTGATTTCTGCTTTGATCCATCCGCTGTATCACTTTGAATCATCTGCTGATTCTTATTATATTCATTTCTATTCATCTTTCAATATGGAATTTATCACAATATATTCCCGATTCATTTCAATATAATAGGCATAATTCACAAATAAAACATATGATGTTTTGCCGGCGCCGGTTTTATACATCATATGTATTCTAGCCAAATTCTTCAGATGATTCCTGCGATGATTCTTCGAATAATGGAGGTATATCGAAATCAGTAGGCAAACTGCAGTGTTTTGAAGTTTTGAAGGGAGTGCATTTCAATACTTTTCTAAATACCCCCATACAACACATTTCCCTCATAAACCGGCAATCACTGCTATAATAGTAGTCGTACCGGTCATAACAGCCCGCGGAGGTGTTTTAGCTTTGGTAGAAAAATCAACATATCGAACAGAGGAGATCTGGTGCAGAAGTGAAAGCGGGGATATATACGGTGTGGTATACATCCCCGAAACGGGTGGTACAGAATATCCGCTTGCAATCTTCGCCCATGAACTGTTCAGGACCCATACATCCGGGACCGGTTACGCGGAGCGGCTGGCGGCCCGGGGAATTGCTGTATATGTCTTTGATTTCAGAAACGGAAGCGCTTCGTCCAGGAGCGGGAACGACATGACAAAGATGTCGGTCATGACCGAGGTATCCGACCTCGAAGAGGTCATCCGCACGGCAAAGTCATGGGAGTTCGTCGATGCGGGCAGGATCGTTCTGATCGGAGGCAGCCAGGGCGGATTCGCCGCTGCTGTCACGGCAGCAAAACATCCGGAAGAGATCGCCGGCCTGGTACTTCTTTATCCGGCTTTTGTAATTGTGGATAATGTCCACGACATGCTGCCGTCAAAAGAAAACATTCCGGACGCCTTCAATTACCACGGCTGGTTCACCGCCGGAAGGCCGTATGCCGCGGATGTGTGGGATTATGGCATATACAATGAGATCAACGCCTATGACAAACCCGTGCTGATCCTCCACGGAGGCCGGGACGATCTGGTGGACCCGGGCTATTCCGAAAGAGCAGCCAAAAGCTATGCGGACGCGGAATACCATCTCATACCCGGGGCAGGTCACGGCTTTCACGGACCGGCCGTTGACGAGGCGGTCTCTTATATAGAAGATTATCTGGACCGGATCGGAGTCCGGCAGTGCAGAAGGAGACAGAAATAATCGGGAATACACAACGAAAAAAGAACAGGATCCATCCGAACTCTCCAATAATTCAGACAGACCCTGCTCCTGTGTTATCATTTTGTTATCAGTAAAAGCGGACATTCGCAATCCGCTTCGCGATGGGCGGCTTAGCAAGCCGCTGTGATACCTGTTTCACCATGCCGGCAAAGTATGACTGACCGGATTCGAACCCTCAATTCCGAAAACCCGGAGGCTTAAACCCCGTGCGTATGCCAGTTCCGCCATGAGTGCGTACATCTGGAGAGACTCGAACTCTCAATACTTTCGGTCACGGGTTTGAGCCGTGTGCGTCTTCCTGTTCCGCCACAGATGCATTTACATGACACCAGCCGGAATCGAACCGGCAGCCTCCTGCTTGAGAGGCAGGTATCTTATCCATTTCGACCATGGTGCCGCAATGACCCCGGGGAGAATCGAACTCACCCTCTGCGGCTTGAAAGGCCGCCAACTTCGCCGTTAGTCTACGGGGCCGTATCTGCGATCATCACTTTATCGCGATGATTGCATCAATTGTAGTTCCAAAGATCTTCGCCAACACGACCATGTTGTCGATCGTAGGCATAGACTCTCCGTTCTGCCACTTGTATATCGTATTCGCAGAACCAAATCCAAAGATCTCCTGTACATCTTTTACTGTCATTCCCTTCGCGACCCGCATCGCCTTGATCCTCTTTCCAGTCGCGATCATATCTACACAAGGCATTTTCCTTCACTTCCTTTCTGACATATTAAAAGCGCCCTCCCGGGAACTCCAGGAAGGCGCCGATGAAGTGAAGTATATGAATCACCCGATCAGATCACACGTTCTCGAAATTGCAGGTCAATCTGTTACGATCTCTCCGGTCCAGCTGTTGATCCCGCCGAACTCATAGACATTTTTATAACCCATGGCCGCCAGCTTCTCCGACGCCTGCTTCGACCGGTTGCCGCTCCGGCAGTAGACCAGAATGATCTGATCATAATCCGGCAGAGCTTCCGGAGAGTTGCCGCTAATCGTCTCATTCGGGATCAGGATCGCGCCGGGAATGTGTCCGGCATCATATTCACCCTGCCTCCGGACATCCACAATGACATGTCCGTCATCCCTGGCCATCATTTCTTTGGCTTCTTCCTGGCTGATTCGTGTATATTCCGCCTTATTTTCAGCCTTTTTCGCAGATACACAGCCGGTCAGGACAAAAAGCAGCGCAGCCAGCATGACCAGCAGAAGATATGTCATTTTCATAGGGCCTCCTTGTCACGATGTTTCTTTACCGTAGTCGAAGTTTTCAATAATAATTATCCGGGT
>Ga0310695_10012587_pt1 | contig 11806 bp, 7 predicted proteins | sample RumenRJG_04DNA_FD_203882 | JGI IMG/M metagenome (GOLD analysis project Ga0310695, IMG submission 203882) | Bovine rumen microbial communities from Lethbridge, Alberta, Canada - RJG_04 (v2) (version 2) | ecosystem: Host-associated > Mammals > Digestive system > Stomach > Rumen | place: Canada... | reverse complement strand
AGTTTGTAGTAACGCCCCATGGTTTTTCGCACGGCATGAAAACCAAGAGACTTCATGACCAAAGCAACACTACGGGAGGTGATGGGCTGGTGGTTATAGGATATCATCTGGGCGATAGAGGCTGCGTTGAGATACTTGAAGGGTTCACCAGGACGAGGCTTACGGAAACGGTCACGGATAAACTGTTCCTCGTCAGACACGATGCGGAAATTCTCATTCTGCTGCTGCATGCGCTCCTCATCAGCTTTATCGAACCAATAAGTAAAGCCATCGTAATACTCATCACGCAACTGCGCATAGAGTTGTTCGTAGTCAAAGTCCCATACCCGTGGGTTGTCGATATTTGCCACGCGGAAACAGAGCCAACGTCGGTTGCCTGTCTTGTCCGTCAGGAAATGCTCCTGATTACCCGTGGCACAGAGTGATGCCAGCCGGTGCTTGGTCATGACAAACTTATCGTAAGGTCTGCGCACCTTCAACGTGACCTTGGTCGATAAAGACTTCAGTTCGGCATTATCACGATCCTTGAACATGTCAATCTCCTCAATCTCCACCAGACAGTTCTCGACCAGGGCTATCTGGTCATCCTTCTGCGAGAAGGAGTTGCTTGAATTCTCCAGATAGTAGGGGCGCAGCATAGGTGGTAGCAGGTAGCGGAAGAAGGTGGTCTTGTACACACCCTGAGGCCCGATGAGCGTGAGGATAGTCTCATTACAGATGTCATCACTGAGCCAGTCGGCCATGGTAGCCACCAGCCACTTGTGGAGTGCCCACAGAAAGAGTTCCTGGGCTTCCTCTGGCTTCTGCCCCTCTTGTACCGGGTCAATATGCACATGAGCGGCCAACTGACTGACACGGTCCACTTTATCCCATGTTGGTAACTGACGCACATAGTCGCGCACCGGATGAATGCGATGCGCATAGTCGCTCATCAGCATATCCTTCAGATCCGATTTCAGGACACGTTTCCCTGTATCAGCAGCCATACGGTGGCGCAGACTGCATATATCACTGTCTTCCATCGGTTTCCATTCTCCGTTATTCTCCGTATAGGAAGTCTGGTCGGATATCTGGTTATAGGTAACCTCCACTTTGTTGCTGCTGAGCCACTTTACGATATCTGGCAGCGTAATCATGGACACCTCCTTTGGCCGGCCACCCTTATTCAACCGCCAACGACCATGCTCGTCCTGCCTGTTCTGGTACACCCAGTGGATGATGCTCTCGCGCTGCTTTTGGTCGTAGTCGCACCAGTTTTGTGCTGCCCATGCCAGCACCTCTTCCTTTGGCACACCGAAATGGTTGAACAGATGAGTGGCATGCATCACGTAATGATGATGAGTGCCAGGCCCGTAGGTGATGTCGCGTTTCGCGAGCATCAGTTCGATGACAGCCCAGGCTGCATCAACCTCGGCATGATGAGTGCCCACAGGGTCGTCCTTTCGACGTTTGCCTGATTCTGTGTCAGCTGCCGTGTTAGCTGCCGCAGCCTCGTCGTCGGTGATGATGAAAGGCTCAGCGTTGAGGTTTAATACAGCGTCCGCATCATGGGCAATACCACTGAGACGGGTGATGTCGCCACACTGTCCGTCGTAGGCCACGCCACAAAGATCTGCATAGTATTGGTTTCCCTTCCTGTAGGCCGCCCGATAAAGAATGCCATTCTCAGGAGGCATCCCTTGTTCGTCTTCGTAACAGAAGATAATCCGGAATCCCTCACCACTGATGGTACGGTATGCCAGGACGGTGTGCGGATCTGCAATAATCTTTTGGAACATCGTGTTCATGGCGGTAGCATATTTTTCACTATTTACTTTTACCTTTTCACTTACAACGTGGTCGATATCACAGATAGAAAGACCTGTCACACGCGTGACATGGGTAGTCTGTCTGCCAACGCCGTTGAGTAGTACCGCCACAGAGAAGGCTGGCATCATGGCATCCTTCACCTTTTTGTTGGCTTCTTTGCGCGTGATGGTCATTGCAAGATTACGGTAGAGTTCTGTTTTCTGTGCTACGCTCTGGTCGTTTTTTATCCACCATAGCACCGTGTTAAGGTTTATGGGTTTACTCTCGTAGGAACTCAGATTATTGAAAATACTTACTTTAATGTCTTGAAGGTTCATAGTCTAAAAATGGTTTGTATATCAAGTGGTTACTGCTTTTTATGGTGTCAAATGGAAATCACGGAGGATCCATGCGGGATTTTCGCGTTTCCTGAACAATTTTAAAAAAGTAGTCCATGAATTCTTCAATATCTTTCATGCACTCTTCGCGCCCTTGGTAATCCGCCTTTTTTTCTATAATTTTAAACATGTGCTCGGCACTGATGTTGTAAGGCTTGTCGGGGTTCAGCCATTTTCCGTTAATACCAGCCTCTTTAGTAATAAATGTAGTGAGGCCTCTTTTTCGTTTAATTTGTAAGAAAAGGAAACTCAATAACTTACCTTCCAGTCCATCTCCCATAAGGTGGGTCGGACGGTTGTAAAAATGCTTCATTTTTTTTGCTTTTTAAATTATTTATTATGCAAGTCTATCTGACCTTGCGCGTACAAAGTTACTACAGTTTGCAAGAAGTGTCTTGATGGCTATATCCGTCATAATACTTAAATTAATTAACATTTTTAACAGCGTATAACATGCCTTTCGTTCAAAAACAATATTTAAAACTAGAAAAAAGGTCTGTCGTCATAAATAAAATAGTCGTATTAATTTGGTTTTTTGCTCACTTAATCGTACCTTTGCACTCCAATAGAAACTAACACGTATAAAATTAAATATGGGAAAAGTGATTTTGACGGGCGACCGTCCTACTGGAAAACTGCACCTGGGCCATTTCGTAGGCTCACTGCGTCGTCGTGTGGAACTGCAGAATGCTGGCGACTATGACAGAATGTTTGTGTTTATGGCCGATGTTCAGGCTCTCACAGATAATGCTGATAATCCGCAGAAAATTCGTAATAGCATCACGCAGGTGGCACTCGACTATCTGTCGGCCGGACTGGACCCCGAGAAATGTACACTGTTTATTCAGAGTCAGATACCTGAGTTGGCCGAGCTGACCACCTATCTGATGAACCTGATCTCTGTGAGCCGTGTGCAGCGTAACCCCACGGTGAAGACGGAAATCAAGATGCGTGGCTTTGAGGGCGAGAGCATCCCCCTGGGCTTTTTCTGCTATCCTGTGAGTCAGGCTGCCGATATCACCCTGTTCAAGGCTACTACAGTGCCTGCCGGTGAAGACCAGGAGCCCATGCTGGAGGTGACACGCGAGCTGGTGAACCGCTTTAATAATACCTACGGCCCCGTATTGGTAGAGCCTAATATCATGTTGCCCGAGAACCTGACTGCCCGTCGTCTGCCCGGTACAGACGGTAAGGAGAAAATGTCAAAGAGCCTGGGCAACTGTATCTATCTGTCTGACTCAGCCGATGAGGTATGGCAGAAGGTACGTTCTATGTATACCGACCCCACGCACCTGAATGTCTCAGACCCGGGTCATGTGGAGGGAAATGCTGTGTTCACCTATCTGGATGCCTTCTCTACCGATGAGGACTTCAAGAACTTCTGGCCTGAGTATCAGAATCTGGACGAACTGAAGGATCACTATACCCGCGGTGGACTGGGCGATATGAAATGCAAGAAGTTCCTCAACGAGGTGCTCAACCAGTACCTGGAGCCCATGCGTCAGCGTCGTGCAGAACTGGAGAAGGATATTCCTGAGATCTACAATATCCTGAAGAAGGGTACAGAGGCTGCCCGCGAGGTGGGCGCCCAGACCATGAGCGAGGTGCGCAAGGCTATGCAGATAGACTATTTCGGATAAGATATAATCCTATTAACCACTTAAAACATAAGATCAATGAAACAATTCAATGACAAGAACTTCGTTCTGGAGACTGAAGTAGCCCAGGACCTGTATCACAACCACGCGGCTAAGATGCCGATTATCGACTATCACTGTCACCTGATTCCAGAGATGGTGGCCAACGATCATAAGTTTAAGAGCATCACAGAACTGTGGCTGGGTGGCGACCACTATAAGTGGCGTGCCATGCGTACCAATGGTGTGGATGAGAAATACTGCACCGGTAAGGATACCAGCGACTGGGAGAAGTTCGAGAAATGGGCCGAGACGGTGCCTTACACCTTCCGTAACCCTTTGTATCACTGGACACACCTGGAGCTGAAGACCGCTTTCGGCATTGAGAAGCAGTTGAGTCCCAAGACCGCCCGTGAGATTTTTGACGAGTGTAACGAGAAACTGAAGCAGCCCGAGTTCTCTGCCCGTGGTCTGATGAAGCACTACAACGTAGAGTGTGTATGTACCACCGACGATCCCGTGGACGACCTGCACAATCATATTGAGTATGCACGCAACAAGGCTGCTGATGATCCCATCATGATTCCTGCATGGCGTCCTGACAAGGCCATGAACATCGAGAAGCCTGAGTTCTCAAAGTATGTGGAGCAGTTGGCTGAGGTCAGTGGCGTCAACATCGTAAAGTTTGCCGATATGGTAGATGCCCTGCAGAAGCGTCATGACTTCTTCGCAGAGAATGGCTGTAAGCTGTCTGACCACGGTATCGAGGAGTTCTATGATGAGGACTATACCGACTCGCAGATTGAGACCATCTTCGAGAAGGCTATGCGTGGACAGCAGTTGTCACACATGGAGGTTCGCCAGTTTAAGAACTGCTTCCTGACCCGCATGGCAGAGATGGATGCCGAGGCTGACTGGACACAGCAGTTCCACTATGGTGCCATCCGCGATAATAACACCAAGATGTTCAATCAGTTAGGTCCTGATACTGGATTCGATTCTATAGGTGAGTTCAATACCGCCAAGGCTATGTCTAAGTTCCTCAATAAACTGAACATGGAGGATAAGCTCACGCGTACCATATTATATACACTGAACCCCTGTGCCAACGAGGTGATTGCCACCATGCTGGGCAACTTCCAGGGTGGTGAGCCCGGAAAGATCCAGTTCGGTTCAGGCTGGTGGTTCAATGATCAGATGGACGGTATGATTAAGCAGATGAACGCCCTGTCGGTGCTGGGCCTGCTGAGCCGCTTCGTGGGTATGTTGACCGACTCACGTTCGTTCCTCTCATATCCTCGTCACGAATACTTCCGTCGTATCCTCTGTAACCTGCTGGGTAACGACGTGGAGAAGGGACTGCTGCCCGATGATCGTGAGACCCTGGCTCGCATGGTTGAGGATATTTCCTACAACAATGCTCGCAGATATTTCAAGTTCTATTGATAAAAATAGGGAGGGGTTTTCAAAAAACTCCTCCTTTTTTTGCGTATGTCGAAAATAAGCAGTAATTTTGCAGCCGAAATAAAATGATTTTTAGAATGAAGCTTCTTAATAAAAGTCTTTTGTTGGTAATGGCAGTCGTTTTGCTTGCTGGTTGTGCAAGTCACAAACACGTTGCCTATTTCCAGAATTCAAACGAGGTTGATTTGTCTAAATCACAGTATCTGTATGATGCCCGCATCATGCCAAAAGATCAGTTGACCATCACGGTGAGTACTACCGATGACGAGGCTGCAGTGCCCTTCAACCTGACGGTACCCACACCCTATACAGCCAATCAGCGAAGCACCTATTCGCAGGCTATGCTCCAGACCTACCTGGTAGATAATGAGGGTAATATCAACTACCCAGTGTTAGGACAGATTCATGTAGGTGGACTGACAAAGTCTGAGTGCGAGAAGATGATTCAGGAGAAAATCAGACCTTTCATGGCTGCTGCTGAAAATCCCATCGTCACCGTACGTATGACGGGTTATCAGATTTCCGTGATTGGTGAGGTGGCACGTCCCGGTACGTTTACCGTGTCACGTGAGAAGATCTCTATCCTTGAGGCTTTGGCACAGGCTGGCGACCTGACCATCTACGGTCAGCGTAAGAATGTGCAGTTGATACGTGAGGATGCTTCTGGCCAGAAGTCTATCCATACGTTCGACCTCACCGATGCCGACATCATCAATTCGCCGTATTTCTACTTGCAACAGAACGACGTGGTCTACGTGACGCCAAACAAGGTGAAGGCGCAGAACTCCAGCGTTGGTAGCATGACGACGCTTTGGTTCTCTGCAACGTCTATTCTTATTTCGTTGACATCGTTGCTTTACAACATATTGAAGAAATAACATAAAAGGTTGGGGCATTTTTCCCCAATCTTTTTTTATATCAACTAGACAGAAATAAAACATATATATATAAACACAAGATAATGAAAGCAGTAACACTTGTTCTTCAGGATGGAACAGAATTCAAAGGAAAGAGTTTCGGTTACGAGCGTCCAGTAGCTGGCGAAGTGGTTTTCAACACAGCTATGATGGGCTATCCCGAGAGTCTTACAGACCCCAGTTATGCAGGTCAGTTAATGGTACTCACTTATCCTCTGGTAGGCAACTATGGTGTGCCTCCCTTCACGGTAGAGGATAATGGCATCGCCACCTTCATGGAGAGTGACCGCATCTATGCCTCGGCCATCATTGTGAGCGACTATTCTCAGGCTTATTCTCACTGGAATGCATGCGAGAGTCTAGGTGACTGGCTGAAGCGTGAGAAGGTGCCTGGCATCACTGGCATAGACACCCGCCAGTTGACCAAGGTGCTGCGCGAGCATGGTGTGATGATGGGTAAACTGGTGTTCGAGGGTATGGAAGATGCTGAGGATGCCGAGGGTGCTGACTATGGTTCCATCAACTGGGTAGAGCGTGTGTCGTGCAAGGATGTGATTCGCTACAACGAGGGTGCTGGTCGTAAGGTGGTGCTTGTGGACTGTGGCGTTAAGAACAATATCATCCGCTGCTTGATAAATCGTGGCGTAGAGGTGATTCGTGTTCCCTGGAACTACGACTACACGGATCTGGCTTTCGACGGCCTGTTCCTGGCCAATGGTCCTGGCGATCCAGACAAGTGTGTGGATGCCGTGGAAATCCTGAAGAAACAGATGTCGCAGAGCCGCAAACCTATCTGTGGTATCTGTATGGGCAATCAGTTGCTGGCCAAGGCTGGTGGCGCCACTATCTACAAACTGAAATATGGTCACCGCTCTCACAACCAGCCCGTGCGTGAGGTGGGCACCAACCGTTGCTATGTGACCTCACAGAACCACGGTTATGCTGTAGATGCTGCCACACTGGGTAACGAGTGGCGTGAGCTCTTCGTGAATATGAACGATGGCTCTAACGAGGGTATCCGTCACCTGACGAACCCCTGGTTCTCCAGTCAGTTCCACCCCGAGGCCTGTTCGGGTCCTGTAGATACAGAGTTTATGTTCGACCGTTTTATTGAGACACTCTAAGAAAAGGTAAAAGGGTAAAAAGCTAAAAAAAGAAAAGAAAGATGAAGGACAATAATATAAAGAAGGTGTTGCTGTTGGGCAGTGGAGCCCTGAAGATTGGTGAGGCAGGTGAGTTCGACTATAGTGGCTCACAGGCATTGAAAGCAATGAAGGAAGAGGGTATCGAGACGGTGCTTATCAATCCTAATATCGCTACGGTGCAGACCTCAGAGGGTGTGGCCGACCAGGTCTATTTCCTCCCTGTTCAACCTTATTTCGTAGAGAAGGTAATCGAGAAGGAGCGTCCCGACGGCATCCTGTTGGCCTTTGGTGGTCAGACAGCTTTGAACTGTGGCGTGGAACTGTATCAGAGCGGTGTGCTGGAGAAGTACAACGTGAAGGTGCTGGGTACGCCCGTTCAGGCTATCATGGATACTGAGGACCGTGAGCTCTTCGTGAAGAAGTTGGACGAGATCAATGTGAAGACTATCAAGAGTCAGGCCTGTGACAATATCGCCGATGCCCGCAAGGCAGCTGCCGAACTGGGTTATCCTATCATTCTGCGTGCTGCTTATGCCCTGGGTGGTCTGGGCAGTGGTTTCTGCGACAACGAGGAGCAGTTGAATGCCCTGGCCGAGAAGGCATTCTCGTTCTCGCCACAGGTATTGGTTGAGAAATCACTGAAAGGCTGGAAGGAGATAGAGTACGAGGTGGTGCGTGACCGTTACGACAACTGTATCACCGTATGTAACATGGAGAACTTCGACCCACTGGGTATCCACACGGGTGAGAGTATCGTGGTGGCTCCTTCACAGACCCTGACAAACTCAGAATATCATAAGTTGCGTGCACTGGCCATCAAGATTATCCGTCATATCGGTATCGTGGGTGAGTGTAACGTGCAGTATGCCTTCGACCCCGAGTCAGAGGATTATCGCGTCATCGAGGTGAACGCCCGCTTGTCGCGCTCATCAGCCCTGGCATCAAAGGCCACAGGCTATCCCCTGGCTTTCGTAGCTGCTAAGTTGGGTATGGGCTATGGCCTGTTTGAACTGAAGAACAGTGTCACCAAGACGACGAGTGCTTTCTTTGAGCCCGCTCTCGACTATGTGGTATGTAAGATTCCCCGTTGGGACCTGTCTAAGTTCCATGGTGTTGATAAGGAACTGGGTTCCAGCATGAAGTCGGTAGGCGAGGTGATGGCTATCGGTCGCACCTTCGAGGAGGCTATCCAGAAGGGTCTGCGTATGATTGGCCAGGGTATGCATGGCTTCGTGGAGAATAAGGAACTGAAGATTGCAGATATCGACGCCGCGCTGCGTGAGCCTACAGATAAGCGTATCTTTGTCATCTCAAAGGCCATGCATATGCCTGAGTATGATATCGACAAGATTCATGAACTGACAAAGATTGATAAGTGGTTCCTGGAGAAGTTGCAGCATATCATCGATATCGACGAGCAACTGAAGAAATATAATATCAACACACTGGAGGAGTCGTTGTTGCGCCAGGCCAAGGTCTATGGCTTCACCGACTTCCAGATAGCACGTGCTATCGGACTGGAGAGTGAGTGCCGTAATATGCACGAGGCTTCACTGCTGGTACGCAGTCGCAGAAAACAGTTTGGCATCACGCCTGTGGTGAAGCAGATTGACACACTGGCTGCAGAGTATCCTGCTCAGACCAATTATCTGTATGTCACTTACTCTGGTGTGGCCAGTGATATCCAGTACGAGAACGATAAGAAGAGTATCATCGTGCTGGGTTCTGGTGCCTATCGTATCGGTTCGAGCGTAGAGTTCGACTGGTGTGGTGTGCAGGCTCTGAACACCATCCGTAAGGAAGGTTGGCGCTCTGTGATGATTAACTATAACCCTGAGACGGTGTCAACCGACTATGATATGTGTGACCGTCTGTATTTCGATGAACTGACCTTCGAACGTGTGATGGATATCATCGATATGGAGGCTCCTCACGGTGTCATTGTTTCAACTGGTGGTCAGATTCCTAACAACCTGGCTGTGCATCTGGACGAGCAGCGTGTCAACATCCTGGGCACGCAGGCAAAGGATATCGATGGTGCTGAGGACCGTGCCAAGTTCTCTCAGATGTTGAACGAGCTGGGAGTCAACCAGCCCGAGTGGAGTGCACTGACATCAATGGATGATATCAACCAGTTTGTGGAGCGTGTGGGCTTCCCTGTCCTGGTGCGTCCTTCGTATGTGCTCTCGGGTGCTGCCATGAATGTTTGCTCTAATAATGAGGAGTTGGAGCGCTTCCTGAAGTTGGCTGCTAACGTCAGCGAGGATCATCCCGTCGTGGTGTCTAAGTTTATTGAGCATGCCAAGGAGATCGAGATGGATGCTGTGGCAAGGAATGGTGAGATTATCGCTTATGCTATCTCTGAGCATATCGAGTTTGCCGGTGTACACTCTGGTGACGCCACGATTCAGTTCCCACCGCAGAAACTGTATGTGGAGACCGTACGTCGTATCAAGCGTATCTCACGTCAGATTGCCAAGGCCCTGAATATCAATGGTCCGTTCAACATCCAGTATATGGCTCGTGAGAATGATATCCTGGTGATTGAGTGTAACCTGCGTGCCTCACGTAGCTTCCCATTCGTGTCAAAGGTGCTGAAGATGAATATGATTGACCTGGCTACGAAGGTGATGCTGGGACTGCCTGTAGAGAAACCCTCGAAGAATCTGTTCGACCTCGACTATGTAGGTATCAAGGCTTCGCAGTTCTCGTTCAACCGTTTGCAGAAGGCTGACCCCGTGCTGGGTGTGGATATGGCTTCTACCGGTGAGGTAGGTTGTATTGGCGACAATACTGATACGGCTCTGCTGAAGGCTATGCTTTCTGTAGGTCATCGTATTCCCAAGAAGACTGTACTGCTGTCAACTGGTGGTGCCAAGCAGAAAGCTGAGATGCTGGATGCTGCCCGTATGCTGGTGAAACATGGTTACGAACTGTATGCTACGGATGGTACTTCGAAATATCTCACGGAGAATGGTGTGGAGAATACCCGTGCCTTGTGGCCTTCTGAGGAAGAGGGGGCTGCAGGTAATGTGCCTTCAGCACTCGACCTGCTCCACAATCATCAGATAGACATGGTGGTGAATATTCCGAAGGACCTGACTACCCACGAGTTGACGAATGGTTACAAGATTCGTCGTGCTGCCATCGATCTCAACGTGCCACTGATTACCAATGCCCGTCTGGCAGCTGCCTTCATCGAGGCCTTCTGTAAGGTGGGACTGGATGGTATTGGCATTAAGTCGTGGAGCGAATATAAATAATTTGAACTGATTGATTTGATGAAAGAACCCGTATATATCATTGAGGAAACGCTGCTACGTAGGAATCTGCAACTGATTGCCGACGTGGCTAAAGAGGCCGACGTGGAGATTATCCTGGCATTTAAAGCTTTTGCATTGTGGAAAACATTCCCTATTTTCAGGGAGTATATCAACAGTACTACGGCCAGCAGCCTGAGTGAGGCCCGGCTGGCACTGGAGGAGTTTGGCGCCAAGGCTCACACGTATTCACCGGCCTATACTGATGAGGAGATTGATGATATCGTGAGGTGCAGCAGTCACCTGACGTTCAACTCGCTGTCACAGTATGAGCGTTTCAATGATAGGGTAGAGGGGAAGGCTAGCATTGGTCTGCGCGTGAATCCTGAGTATTCAGAGGTTGGCACCATGCTCTATAACCCCTGTGCGCCTGGCACCCGATTCGGTATTACTGCCGATAAGTTGCCAGAGACACTGCCTGCTAATATCGAGGGCTTTCATTGTCACTGTCACTGTGAGAGTGGTGCTGACGTACTGGAACGTACGTTGGTGCATATTGAGGAGAAATTCTCTAAGTGGTTCCCACAGCTGAAGTGGCTGAATCTGGGTGGTGGACATCTGATGACGCGTAAGGATTATGATGTGTCACACCTTATTAATATATTAAAAGGACTACATGGGCGTTATCCCTGGCTCAAGATTATTCTTGAGCCAGGTAGCGCTTTTGCCTGGCAAACGGGTCCACTGGTGAGTCATGTGGTGGATATTGTAGAGGATAAGGGTATCCGTACGGCTATTCTGGATGTAAGTTTTACTTGTCATATGCCCGACTGTCTGGAGATGCCATATATGCCAGAGGTGAGAGGGGCAGAAATCGTAGAGGAATCCTCCAGTCTCCAGTCTCAAACCTCAGAATATGTCTATCGTTTGGGAGGCAATAGTTGCCTGAGTGGTGATTTTATGTCCTCATGGCGCTTCGATCATGAATTAAAAGTGGGAGAAGAGGTGATTTTTGAGGACATGATTCATTATACGACTGTAAAAACTTGCATGTTCAATGGTATCTCTCATCCAGCTCTTGCGATGCTTCATAAGGACGGAAAACTGGAGATTTTGCGCCATTTTGGCTATGAAGACTACCGAAACCGCATGGATTAGCACTTTTTTTTGAAAAAAATGCGGAAAAGTTTTGGTAGT
>Ga0310695_10012586_pt1 | contig 11807 bp, 9 predicted proteins | sample RumenRJG_04DNA_FD_203882 | JGI IMG/M metagenome (GOLD analysis project Ga0310695, IMG submission 203882) | Bovine rumen microbial communities from Lethbridge, Alberta, Canada - RJG_04 (v2) (version 2) | ecosystem: Host-associated > Mammals > Digestive system > Stomach > Rumen | place: Canada... | reverse complement strand
TAAAAAGATCTTAGAATTGAAATTTATGGATTTTGGACAAACTGAATGGTCTTTAGGTAGTGTATAAAGGTAGGAAAATGGACAAACCTAGAAAGCAGATCTAGGACAAATTAAATGAGCTGTAACAATTTAAATAACTTTTAAAACCTATGTAGTTACTAGGTTATTATATAGAATAAGCTATAGCAAGGTATTTGCTTGGGTTATAGAAGGGGAGATTTGAGTAAATCTACAGAGGAAATAAGATGAGAATTTTAGATGAAAATTCTGAAAATTTAAGTCTTACTTTAAAATGAAAAAGCTCCAAATTTTGAGAATGTTGGAGCTTTAAAGAAATAAAACTGTGAACTAAGCTGTTGCACTTTCAGGGTAGACAAAGCTACCTGTGATGAGCTCATCTTGATACATGTGGTACAAGGTCAGTGCTGAGAAGTACCAAAGCTTAGTACTTTCATCTGATAGGGCTGCAAATAGCTTTGATTGGTAAAATCTTGCTGCAATAGTATCGATATCAAGATTGCAATTTGCCTGTATCATTTTAAGAACTGGTGGGATCTGAATTTGTAATTGATCTCTAAACTCTGTTTCGGTCATACGAGCTCACTTTCTACTAATTTTAAGTAGTTTAAAATTTTGTCACTTTTTAGAACTATCTGCTTGTAGGTCTTTAAGATCTTGCAAGTTCTAAGTCTGTTCATGATTTGAGGCTTAGTGAATACTTGATTTTCAAAGTAGATAACGTTTTGCATCATGTCATCATCGATTACAAAACTTTCTACTGCATCTAAGATCTTAGGATGAGAGCTATCATCGCGGTTGCCTACCACAAAGTCTAACCAACTTTCAGTTAACTCTTTAAATTCCATAATTGAGCATTTTTTAAATACCTCATCATCAAGATAGTAGGTATTAACTACAGCTCTATCGTGGCGCTTGAAAGCAAAGTTTTGAGCTACTAAAACCGCGATTTCTTTTTTGGTAAGAGTATAAAAGCCTCTTCCATAGTAAAGATTATTTGTACGACAATCTAACTCAATCTTAGGCAAATAAGACTGTGCCTGAGATAAAGTTGTTCCTTTATATAAGAGCATGATGACCTCATTTGTTTGTGCTCTATATTTTAGCGAAAACTTTTGAAAAATCTAACAGTTGAATGAAAAAATCTTTTAGTGCACACATATTTGCCAGGTTTTGCTAAGTTAAACTTACATTAAGATAATTTTGAGGATGAATTTTGAGAACTTTCATATTTGTCAAAATGCCTCTTTGGTATAATTAAGTCAATTAAAGTAAACAAGGGCGTTTTAATTTATGAGTAATAATGACAATATCTTTCCTTTGAGCATGTTTGACAACATCAAAGCTCATCCTGAAAATTATCGCTTAATTGAGAGGATCCCTTTAACCATTGAAGGGGTGGATACTCACTTTCCAATTAAGTTAAATGATCCAATTGATGGGGAAAAGCTTTATTCAATTGTATTTTTAGATACAGAAACCACCGGTATGACTCCAGGTGTGAATAAGGTAATTGAGCTTGGAATGGTTAAAGCAACCTTCTCATTACAACGTAAAGTTATCATCTCAGTTGATAGCTATTACGATGAGTTTGAAGATCCAAAAGAGACAATTCCTGATGAGATTGTAAAGCTAACCGGTATTACTAATGAGATGGTAGAAGGGCATAGCTTTGATGATGAAATGGTCTCAAGATTTTTATCAGGTCGTCCTCTAATCGTGGCTCATAACGCCTCTTTTGACAGACCATTTTTTGAACAAAGATTTAAGTCTTTAAATAATCTATCTTGGGCCTGCTCTCTACAAGAGCCTAATTGGAAGAAATTAGGTTATCCTGGTGCAAAACTAGAATATCTAAACATGCATCTTGGCTATTTCTATGATGCTCACCGTGCTTATGTAGACTGCCTAGCTTTACTTTGGATCTTGTATTGTTGCAATGACGCTTTTTCAATGTTAATTGAATCTGCTTTATCTAAGTCTGTTGTTGTCTCTGTTAAAGGATATACATACACAATCAATAATGAACTTAAGCGTTTAGGCTTTAAATTTGACAGCAATAACAAGCTGTGGCGTTGCAATACAAAATCTATGGATGAAGCTAAAGATCTTAAAGATAATCTTGAGTCTTCATATAAATCGGGCGACGTAAACTTTACTGTAGACTTTAAGGAAGAGACTGCTAGAACTAGGTATAAGAAGTTTATCCCTCGTAGCAATAATGTTTAATTTTAAAGAAAAGGTAGTCAACCACCCACCGCTTAAAGCTACGCTTTTGAAGCGGGGGCTTCACAGCCTAGTTGACTAGACTAAGTGCTTAGAGCACTACGTTATTTGAGAAATTGATATAGGTACCTACAGATGTATCGTCTAGTCTGTAGCACTACGGTAAGTGTTTAAACAGTTTTGATAGGGTAAGAAACAGTGATGCTTGCACATAAACCTCAAATAACATTGTCGAAGGCGACCTAACAGTTAGATATGTACTGATTTACCATATAGAACATATCAAAGAACTTTTGTATTAACTTTTTTTATTTTGGAACACTCTAAGTACTCAACATGGTATATGTACTAGACATAAATGGAAATCCACTAATGCCTACAACTAGGTATGGTCATGTCAGACGTATGTTACGTGATGGCAAGGCTAAGGTTGTAAGCACAAGTCCATTTACCATTCAACTTACCTATGAGAGTACAAAGATAACCCAAGATATCAATTTAGGAGTAGATGCAGGCTCTAAGATAATAGGTCTTAGTGCAACTACCAAAGACAAAGTACTATATGAAGCTCAAGTTGAGTTAAGAAACGATATTGTTGATTTAATCTCAACTAAAAGAGAGACTAGACGTTCAAGACGTAACCGTAAGACCAGATATAGAGCACCACGCTTTGATAACAGAAGAAGAGCTGAGGATTATTTAGCCCCATCAGTTAAGCAAAAGGTAGATTGTCATCTCCAAGTAGTAGCTAATATCCACAAGATATTACCTATTAGTAAAATCATAGCTGAAGTTGCATCCTTTGATATGCAGAAGATTAAAAATCCTAATATTAAAGGTACTGAATATCAGCAAGGTGAGCAATTAGACTTTTGGAATGTTAGAGAGTATGTACTCTTTAGAGATAACCATACCTGTCAATGTTGCAAAGGTAAGCGTAAAGATGACATTTTAAATGTGCATCACCTAGAATCAAGAAAGACTGGTGGTAATGCTCCTAATAACCTTATCTGTCTATGTGAGACTTGCCATAGATTATTACATCAAAGCTTAATTAAACTACCTAGCACAATTAAGCGCGGTATTATCTTAAAAGATGCTACCTTCATGGGTATTATGAGATGGCAATTCTACAATGAGTTAAAGAAGACTTATAAAGATGTCTCTTTAACCTATGGTTACATTACTAAGCATACAAGAATAACTAACAACTTACCAAAAGACCATCACATTGACGCTAGATGTATTAGTGGTAACCCATTAGCAAAATCTGATGGTACTTACTACTACCAAAAGAAGGTACGTTGTCATAATAGGCAGATTTATAAGTTTAATATCATTAAAGGTGGTATTAGAAAACTAAACCAAGCCCCTTATGAGGTTAAAGGGTTTAGATTATTTGATAAGGTCCTATATCAAGGCAAAGTTTACTTTGTCTTTGGTAGAAGACAATCAGGATACTTTGATATCAGAGATTTATCTGGTAACAAAGTTAACAAAGGGAGCATTAGCTTTAAGAAACTAAAACTCTTAGAGCGTGCTAAACATTATTTAGTAGAACGGAGGACGGCAATTCCTCCACGACCTACAGAGGTCGTGGTCTCCTTGCCTTAATAAGATGAAAAATTTGGTAGAAACTGGTACATCTTTTCTAAAAGAATTCCAGAAATTCGCAGTTAAGGGCAATGTAATGGACATGGCCATCGGTGTGGTTATTGGTACTGCATTTGGCAAAATTGTGTCATCACTTGTAGCTGATGTGATCATGCCTTTAATTGGTCTATTAGTAGGTAACATCGACTTAAAGGACTTAGCTGTTACTTTACAAGATAAGACCGATACTCAGCCTGCTGTGGTTTTAACCTACGGTGTGTTCTTACAAAATATCATTGATTTTGTGTTAATTGCTTTTGCAATCTTTTTAACTATCAAGATCATTATTAAGTTAAAGAACAAGGTTATTCATGAAGAGGCAGCCGCTGCCGCACCTGATCCTGAGAATACCGTACTGTTAAGAGAAATTAGAGATTTACTTAAGGAAAAGAAGTAGTCTTTAACCTTTAAATTTAAATCCCCTCAAGATGGTCTAAAAAGCTTTTTTGAGGGGATTTTTCTTTTGAGTAATATAATTTTTTGCTAAGTATTACTGATTATCATGCGCTTGATGTGGAAGGTGGTCGTTTAAGATAATTAACAAGTCATTGATTTTGCAAGGCTCACATTTCAAGGTTTATTTTGAAATTATCAGAAAATCTATTACTACACCAAAAATCAAAAGTCTAATTAACTAGCAAGAGTGCTGTGAGCAGCCATGGCTCTTAAAAGCTGAGATAAGAGTTTTAACCTTGGGAACTTATCAGTCTCTGGTAGATTGTATCTAAGTCCACTTTGTGGAGTTAAACGATACTCATTGTGCTTACAATTAGTCATAAGCTGAATTAGGTAAGCATTATCTACCTTGTGATCTTGCGTAAACTCAATAATACCGCCCTTACCATCACCTGTAATTCTCTTAATACCTAAGTCTGTAGCAAGTCTCTTTAATGCTGATAACTCAAATAAGTTGACAGTCTCAGGAGGTAAGAAACCAAAGCGGTCGATTAACTCTACTTTAAGATCTTCAAACTCCTCTGGGGTATTGCAAGCTGTTAAGCGCTTGTAGAATGACAATCTTGTATTGATGTCATTGATATAATCAGTTGGTAATAGGCAAGGTAAGTGTAGGTCAATGTCACACTCATTTAAGGTAAGCTCAGCAAGCGATGGCTCGCGACCTTCTTTTAGTGCTTTTACTGCAGCCTCTAACATCTCTGAGTATAAAGAGAAACCTACAGACTCAATTTGACCTGATTGCTCTTCACCTAAAAGTTCACCTGCACCACGAATTTCCATATCGTGAGTTGCTAGTACAAAGCCTGCACCTAACTCTTCTAAAGATGAGATTGCATCTAAACGCAACTTAGCATCTTTTGATAAGAGTGCTTTAGGTGGAGTAAATAAATAAGCATAAGCCTGGTGGTGAGAACGACCTACACGGCCACGAATTTGGTGTAATTGTGCTAAACCTAATAAATCGGCTCTATCAATGATAATGGTATTAGCTGTTGGAACATCTAAGCCATTTTCGACAATAGTTGAGCAGACTAATAGATTAAATCTTTGATGGTAAAAATCACGCATCACCACTTGCAGATCACGCTCATTTAACTGACCATGACCAATACCAATTCGAGCCTCTGGCACTAAGGATGCTAGTTGCTCAGCTCTTTGATTGATAGTTGCTACATCGTTATGTAGATAATATACCTGTCCACCACGACGTAACTCACGCATGATAGCCTCACGAGTGATGCTATCTGACTTTTCCATAACAAAGGTTTTTACAGCTAATCTGTGCTCAGGAGGGGTAGCGATAATCGACAACTCGCGCATGCCTTCCATTGCCATATTCAAAGTACGAGGAATAGGGGTAGCTGTTAAAGTTAGTAAATCAACTTGAGCTCTAATTTCCTTTAAGCGCTCTTTTTGTTTTACACCAAAGCGGTGCTCCTCATCGACAATGATAAGGCCTAAGTTTTTAAACTTGATGTCTTTATTTAAAAGCTTGTGAGTACCGATGACAATATCAACAGAGCCTGCTTCAATCTGCCTTATCACCTCATTTTGCTCTTTAACTGATTTAAAACGAGACAACAGCTCAACATTGACCGGAGTTCCTGCAAAGCGCTCTTTAAAGTTTTGATAATGCTGCTCGGCTAAAATGGTGGTTGGTACTAGGACAGCAACTTGTGCGCCAGACATAGAGACCACAAAGGCAGCACGCAGTGCAACTTCGGTCTTACCAAAACCTACATCACCGCAGACTAATCTATCCATAGGCTGTTTTTTGCCTAAATCGTGGATAGTGTTGTTAATTGCTTGTAATTGATCAGGTGTTTCTTGATAACCAAAGCCTGAGGCAAACTCATCTAATGCTCTTTCATCAACTTTAAAGGAAGTGCCTTCTACAGCCTCACGACGAGCATATAAATCTAAAAGCTGAGCTGCCACATCGGCTACCTTTTGCACAGCTTTTGCTTTCTTTTTACCCCAAGTATCTTTGCCTAAACTAGATAGTGGGGGATTTTCAGATCCTGAGTATCTAGCAACTTTAGATAAAGCTGTAATTGGAATATTGAGCATATCACCATTTTGATACTCAATAGTTAAATACTCACCAACTACGCCACCAATTTTCATGGTCTTTAAACCACGATAACGACCAATGCCATGATCAATGTGAACTACAATCTGACCTTCGGTTAATGAAGAGAGATTTTTTATGATGGTATCTTGGCTAACAGCTGATCTTTTTGATGATCTTTTTTGCTTTACAACTTTAAAACCTAACAGCTCACTTTCAGTTAAAAAGCAAATCTTTGCGCTTTTAACAAATAGACCTTCATCAAATGGAGAGATGGTCATCATCAGTGGTGCATCAGATTTTAAAAACTCATCAAAGGAAGAGGCTGGCTTAATTCCAAATCTATCTACTAATACTTGAGGCAGTATTTCGCGTAGAGATTGGCGTCTACCTTCAGATAAAGCAGAGATTAAAATACGTCCGTGATTTCCTTTGGATAAATTCTTAGGTTCACCAATAAAGTCATTACAAAAAGCGATGAACTTGTTAGTAGATTCTTTTTGTGAGCGATTAAAGGCAATATCAGGAATAGTCTCAAAATCAGTGTTGTAATAACCTCGTTTTTGTAGATCAGTGTCTTCAAACTTCTTTTTATATAAAGCAATTTGTTCAAATTTTTTAAGACTATCAGAGCACTCTTTTAATGTTAAAAAGACATCTTGGCAAGGAAGAGTTGGATGATCACTGTTACCTGCGTACTCTAGAGCGCGTTTGTGTACTTCTACATCAAAGTCGGTGATGGCTTTTTCAACATCATCGATGGTGATAACTTTAAATTTGTCATTTAGATAGTCAAAGAAAGTATCTACTTTACTAAAGAAAAGAGGTAAGTAATACTCAATACCTGCAGGAATTGCACCGCGCGAGATGGCCTGGTAAATAGTGTGATTTGGAAGATTTGCTCCAACAAAAGCATCACGATAATTACTTCTAAATAGTGAAATGCCTTTTTCGTCTAAAGGGAACTCATGGGCAGGTAATAGGGCAATCTTATCAATCTTATCAAGTGATCTTTGATTATCTACATCAAAGGTTCTAATGGTATCTACCTCATCGTCAAAAAAGTCGATACGATAAGGCATAGGAGCACCCATTGGGTAGATATCTAAAATTGAACCTCGAATTGCAAACTCACCTGGAGCTAACACTTGATCACAGGCTAAATAGCCGTGCTTGACTAAATCTTGTTTTAAAGAGGTAACATCACGAGTATCGCCTACAGCAATAGCAAAGCTATTTTGTTTGATGTAATCAACAGGGCACATGCGCGGCATAATTGCCATCACATTAGTAATCACAATGCCATTTTCTAAATCATTTAGTTTTGCTAAAAGTTCAATACGTGATGAGATGATATCCTCATGAGGGGATAGTGTATCGTATGGTAAAGTCTCGTAATCAGAAAAGTAATCAATCTTAACTTTAGGTAATAGAGAGAACAAGGTTGCTCTGATGGCTTGTGCGTCAAAGCTATCGGCGCAAAGCACTAATAAAGGAGCTTTGTTACTACTTGAGTTTAACTCTTCATAAACTGAAGCAATAGCACCTACCATACCGGTGAGATTGAAATTGCCAATTCTTTTGACGGTTTTTGAAAAGCTTGTATTGATTTGCCCTTTTAAGAGATCTTTTAATTCCATAATTAAACTTTTTAAGGTGTTTGCTCTGACTTTATACAAAACTCTGTTTTTTGTTAAGTCTTTTAGGTATGTAAGTCAGATACTTGCAATTGCTGTATACTAGAGCACAATTTTACAACATTCTTGAAAAACAAAAAACTTAAAGATTTAGTAAGAAAACATAAGAGTAAACGCTTGTAAGCATTTTTAAGCGTAAGCATTTTTTAAACAAAGTTTAAAGCCAAGATCATCATGACTTCTAATAAGACCTTTATCTATTTACTACTTTGGTTCATCTTCATTACCGTTTGTGCCTACATCATGCCATACACTGCTAACGATTATCGTTACATGATGATTGAAGGTACTAATGATTTAGTGACAAATTTTGGAGATATTTTACTTTCCCAATATCGTCATTATTTTGATTGGGGTGGCAGAACTCCTCCTCATGTCTTAGCACAGTCTTTACTTTTATCAGGTAAGTACTTTGCAGCTTTATGCCAAGGCGTATGTTACATTACTTTAATTTACCTAATTTACATCATGGCTTTAGGTAAAAAGATTAGAGTAACTGACATGAACCTAAAGGCGGTTGCTTTTATCACCATTGGTCTTTGGTTATGTTTAAGAGCTTATGGTGAAGTGATCTTCATGCTAGTTACCTCTTGTAACTATTTCTACACTACTACTTTTATTTTAGCTTTCTTACTACCTTATAGGTTTAGCTTATCCTCTGTTGAGAATACTGTAAACTCTAAAGAGCATGGCGTTGTTTTTGCTCTTTTGATGTTTATTTTAGGAATTATTTCTGGTTGGTGTAATGAGAACACCGGCTTTGCTATCTGCGCTACAACGTTCCTATTACTTTGCTATTTATTCTTTATTAAAAAGCAGAAGTTAACTTTATGGCAAATAACAGGCTTTGTAGGCATGTGCATTGGCTTTTTAGTTTTGGTGTTATCTCCTGGTAATGGCGCAAGACTACATCAAATGGAAAGTACAGGTAACTTTGATTACTTTGCTCATATCTTCCATGCTTTGGGTATTTATGGACTGACCTTACTTGAGTGTTTGCCAATTTTAATTGCTTTAATCTATCAGCTTTATTTGTGCTATTCTCATAAGCTATTTAAAAAGCATCAAGACTTCTTTGTTGGCTTTTTATATGTCTTTTTAGTAGGCTTTTTAGCACTTACTATCATGGTATTTTCACCAAATTTTCCTGCACGTTCATCTGCTCCTTTTACGATTTTTGTAATTTCTGCAAATGTTGCTTTATACCTACTTTTAAAGCAAGAGAACGTAAAAGTAATGCCAAAGACTTTAATGTACTCAATGTATGCTGTATTTGGTATTTACTTTTTAGTAACAAGCTCTAACTGTATCTATGGATTAAATACTCTTAACCAAGATATGGCAAAAAGAACTGAGCTAGTACAAGAGAAAATAGCTAAAGGTGAGAAAAATTTATTAGTTGAGCCTTTGACAGTAGAAACTTCTCGTTATATCTTTGTTGCTGACGTTAGAGTTAAAAAAGATTTTTATGCTAATTTAATCATGTCTCGTTATTATCACATTGACAGTATTCAAAGATCATGTGATTATGTAAAACAATTTACTCACTCAGATTTAATCATTATTCAAGATTTCGGAACCCCAGTATGTCAAGCAACAAAGCAAAACTAGCATTTATTAAAGCCTTAGGTAAAGCTACAGGTGATGAGCAGAGAATTAGTCACGACTTAGCTGTCTTAGGCGTTGAAGCTTTGCAAAAAGAAGCATTAGAGGCTCGTTTTGAAGAAAATGAGGTTCGTGATTTAATGCCTAAAGATCAAGGTTTTGATAAGTTCATGATTAAAGGCAATTTTGCAAGACAGCAAAGCATTACTCGCTTTCCAATGCCTCGCAGGATTAAGGTGATTGATCTGCGTAAAGAAATGGATTTAAAAAATTAAGTAAGTACAAATTAGGTTCTTTTAGATTTACTTAAAAACAAAGAGTGGCATTAAGACCACTCTTTTTGTGTGTATTAGTTCTATTATCTTCAAGCGTTGAGATGTTAGTTATTACAATCTCCATAGCCTAAAGCACAAGCTTTTTTAAAGTAGGTTTGAGCTGTATCAGCACTCTTTACTACACCTAATCCAAGCTCAAACATCTGACCTAAATTATCACAAGAGGCTGCATAGCCTAAGTTACATTCTTTATCGTAAAGATCTTTTGCCTTTTGATAGAAGTTGTAAATGGTATCAGTTTCCTCAGGGTAGAGACCTTCATATTGCTGAGCTAGAGCAAAGCAAGAGGTTGAATCTTCTTTTGAGCAGTCTAATTCTAGGTTTTTCAAACTCTTTTGATAAAGTGTATCAGCCTTATCTTGAGCTTGAGGTAAATCTTTAAAAGGAGCTACATCAAGGTATTGATCAGCTACAATAAAGCATGACGCTGTATTGTTTTGCTCACACTCTTTTTCAAGTAGCTCATGGGCTTTTAAAAGATATTGCGTGTAAAGATTTTGATCTTTTTCTACACCATCTCCTTCTAAGTAGGCATTAGCTACAGCATAGCAAGCAGAGCCTAATTTTAAGTCACAGGCTTTTTTGAAATAGGAAATAGCAAGCTGACTTTCTTTGTAAATTCTATCAATGCCAGTTAAATAGGTTTCACCTAAACTGTAACAGGCATCAGCAAGGTTTAAAGGGCAGTCTTTTTGAGCGTAAGTGATAGCTTGATTTACAAGGTGTCTACTTTAAATGGCATCAACTTTAACACCTAGGCCATTATCATAGATTGATGATAAAGTATCACAAGCATGGAAGTTTCTTAAATTACATGACTTTTCAAGATACTCAATGTTTTTGGCTTGATCTTTGCTTACGCCTTTACCTAGTTTATAAAGGTTAGCTAAATTGTAGCAGGCAAGTCCATCGCTTAAGTTGCAGGCTCTTTCAAAAAATGTAGCAGCCTTATTTTCATCTACTGCAACATGAAGACTATGGTTGCCATTTAATTGACATCCTCCCCTTGCTAAAGCAAGGGGATTCCTACCGCCCCATATAGTTTCCTATATGGGGATTCGACGGGTTCGCGTTGCCGACTACTTCGAAGCTTTCGCTTCTTGTTTGTTCGCTAGGCGCGCTATCCAGGCATGCCCTGCCTGTGCAATATTAACACTTGCGTTTTCGTCTGCATTATCTTCGTAGCCACACTTAACGCATTTAAAGTTAGCTTGAGTCTTACGGTTATCCTTACTGATATGACCACAGCAAGAACACTTTTGACTGGTATGCTTTGGTGATACCTTTTTAAAGACACCACCTTTATTCTCAAGCTTATACTCTAAGCATTTAAAGAAATAAGCCCAGCCTTCACTTAAGATAGCTCTGTTTAGACCTGATTTTTGTTTTACATTCTTACCAGGCTCTTCAATAGTACCTTTAGCTGATTTAGTCATATTTGTGATCTTCAAGTCCTCAACTATCACTATATCGTGGTTATTGACTATTTGTGTTGAGAGCTTTTGTATGAAGTCACGTCTGATGTCAGCTTTCTTCTTTTGAAGTTTAGCTATGGTCTTATATGCTTTTTTAAGGCGCTTAGAGCCTTTAACTTTGTGTTTAATTCTTTTCTGTAACTTGATTATCTTCTCATCAATTGGTTTTAATAGTACTTGTAAGTCTTCAAAGAACTCGCCGGTACTTAGGGTAGCAAATCTCTTTACTCCCATATCAATACCAACTAATGAATTGATATCAAGTTTC
>Ga0310695_10012585_pt1 | contig 11809 bp, 22 predicted proteins | sample RumenRJG_04DNA_FD_203882 | JGI IMG/M metagenome (GOLD analysis project Ga0310695, IMG submission 203882) | Bovine rumen microbial communities from Lethbridge, Alberta, Canada - RJG_04 (v2) (version 2) | ecosystem: Host-associated > Mammals > Digestive system > Stomach > Rumen | place: Canada... | reverse complement strand
TGGCAAGATAAAGCAGATGTGATGAACTAGAGCAAGCTAGACAATTTCTTCTCCAAGACTGCATTCAACGTAGCCCAGCTTTCATATGCCAGGCGCAAGAAAGTCGGCGCAGTCTTGGTCAAGGACAACCGCATAATCTCAATTGGGTACAATGGGCAGCCTTCGCATTTCGACAATGAATGCGAGATAGTGCATGAAGACGGGTCTATGACGACTAAAGACACTGTCATCCATGCAGAGCTGAACGCCATCATATGGTGCGCTAAGAATGGGATAGCTGTAGATGGCGCTACATTGTACTTGACGCTGTCGCCATGCGTCAACTGCGCTCTTCTCATAATATAGTCTGGCATAAAGCATGTCAAGTACTTTGAAGAGTACCGAGACACTACTGGCATAGACTTGCTTGAGAAGAGCGGAGTCAAAGTCGACAAGATTGAAAATGCATAAAAAGATATTATCTCTATAACTACTTAAGGTGAATACATGTCTAAAAATCTACTATTAACATTTGGGCACAACTCCTCAGCCATCTTAGTCGAAGACGACAAGATCATCTGTGGATATGAAGAAGAGCGGCTTAGCAAAGTGAAGTCAGACTCTGCATTTCCAAGGCTTGCCATCATGCAATGCTTGAACTACAAGTACTGCGACAAGCTTGACAAGATATACATATCATATTGGAATGACGACTTTGGCATTTTTGATGGCAGAGCATTGTCTGACAAGCATGTTGACAAGAAGTTTCTTGACACTCTATGCAAGCACTACAATGCGGAGATCGTGTATCTCACAGATGGCTTTACGCATCATGATGCGCATGCATATGGAGCTTTGAACTTCTTTGAGAACCATGCCACTGATGAAGAGAAGAGCTAGCCATTCCATGTCATTGTGTCTGACGGTTTTGGAAACAAAGAGGAAGTGCTTAGCTTGTATGAGATGAATGGCAGCAAGCTTGAGAAGATCCTCAGGATATATGGCTATGAGCATTCAATGGGGCTGATGTACTAGTATGCTACTTCATTCTGCGGCATGAAGGAGAATGAAGACGAGTACAAGTTCCTTGGATATGAGTCGCATGTTGGAGAAGTCCTAGACCAGAAGCAGATCGACATGCTGTATGACTATTCAAATGCTTTCATTTCTAGCAGAGTAGAAGAAGCATTGAAGTCTACTAGCATTGACCATAGATGGACTGAGTACATTGACGTCAGCAAGCTCTTAAAGGTCAAGAATGAATGGAGAAAAGAGTTCAACAAAGTCTTGGAGCTAGTCGGCTTTGACAGAGAGAAAGATGACGTAGAGAAGATACGCTGCATCATTGCAGCGTTCATCTAGAACAACATCGAGCAGTTCATTGGAGCAATAGCTTCTAGGCATGGCGTCAAGAATGTAGTCCTTGCTGGAGGGATATTCTATAATGTCAAGCTCAACAACTTCGTCATGAACCATATTGATGGGAAGATCTGCGTCTATCCATTGGCAGGCGACTAGGGATGTGGCATTGGATGCTATCGCTACTATGCACAGCCGTTGAAGTTCAATGATCTTTTCTTTGGCAAGCGTGACCTCCATATGGATGAAAGCTTGTACCAAGGCCTTGGCAATTTTGAATACTACACTGACAAGAAGCAGTTCACTAGCAGAGTGATTGAGCTTCTCAAGCAGGACAAGATCGTCAACATCATGACAGGCGACATGGAGTTTGGGCCAAGAGCATTAGGCTCTACGACTACAATGGCATTGCCTACCAAGAAGAATGTCAGCTATATAAACTAGCTGAACTTGAGGAATGACGTCATGCCAATGGCGCCATAGATCTTGAAGTCAAAAGCTCCAAAATACTTTGATGGCCAGCCAGACAGGATCATTGGGTCAAACTTCTACATGATCATCACTATGGACTAGAACCATACGCCAGATGAGACTTACATTGGAATCTCGCATAGATATCCATTCAAAGACGTCTATTCATCTAGATGCCAGATAGTAGATGATGACTCTAGCTTGTACGCTGCAGAAGTGCTGAAGGCGATCAGCGATGAGAAATGTGACTTTGTCATAAACACGTCCAACAATGCCCATGGACGGCCTATTCTCTACAGCGCATTTGATGGCATACGAAACCATCAGTTCACATCGAAGAATGACACTGAGAACAGAAGCTACACTGTGATTGGCGCATTCTGACAATTTGCCAGATAGATGGCCTATTGAAGAAGCTCTGCATCAATGCAGAGCTTCTTTTTTGCAGGCATAATCTAGTATTATATACAATATGTTTGAATCATATCTTGAAATGCTGAAGGCCGTCAAAGACACAGGCAAGAGAGTGCCATCTGCCAATGTGTCGGCCAATAGATCTCTTGAGACAAAAGAGCTGAACAATGTCCAAGTCATCATGAATGATAATGTAGAGTACATATTGAATGAAAATGAGAAGAAGTATCTGTCTTTGGAGATGGACTGGTTCATGGGCCGGATCAAATGGGAAGAGAAGCCTTAGATAGAGCTGAAGCATGAGCCAATGGACATGTCTTTATAGGTCATAGACTCTAGCAAGATAACTATGGACAACATACATAGAAAGCTCAAGCAGATGGGAGAGGAGCTTCTTGATGGATGCATAAACAGAGCTGGCCCCAACTCCAACTATGGAGACATGTGCTTGCGCTTGAAGAACCATCTTGGCATCACATAGATTGAATGGGTATGCGCAAAGCTGGAGAAAGACCCTAGCTCAAGGCAAGCTATTGCATTCTACAATGGCCCAAGCTACTAGTATTGGTCAAATGACGACTTTGTATGCACTTTGAACTAGATGTTCACAGTCAAAGACAACAAGCTCAACACAGTCGTAAACATACGCTCCAACGACCTGGTCAACTGCTTTAGGTTTGACATGATATGGTACAGGATGTTCTAGAAGCTTGTCTTGAAGCGCCTGCAGGCAAGATATCCTGAGCTGAAGCTTGGCTATCTCCTATGCAATATATTCTCAGCGCACTACTACATGAAAGACGCTGAAAAGCTTGAGAAGATTCTTGAGCCTGGCTAGAAGTTTTTGACATTAGACTACATAATATAAGAGCTATGACGATTATAGTAGAAGGTGGAGATCGAGTAGGCAAGTCTACTGTCTGCAAGTATCTCATGCAGAAGGGGCATTCATATTACCATTTTGACTACCCTAGATCTGAAGATGTAGTCAAGATATATGATGACTATTTTAAATTGAACAACAGCAATGCAGATGTGAAGGACTTTGTATATGACAGAGCATTGTTCTCTGAATATGCTTATTCAAGATATTATGGTAGAAAGTCAAATATGACTATAGAGCAGCTGAACAGGCTTGAGAAGATGTTCAAGTCTCATGATCCAGACAACTATGCAGTCATCTTGTATCTTGAAAATGACATCAATGAGAATCTTCGGCTTCTAGAAGCTGAAGGCGAAGGCAAGATAACTACGATTGAAGACATATTGAAGCTGAGAAAGCTGTATTATGAAGCATTGTCCTATGCATATCTTCCAGTGTTCACTTTCAACTACTAGTTCTAGAAGATAGATGACATCTATAGATGCATCTCTAGGAGGCCTATAAGATGATAGTAGTCAACTTCTTCGCGCCGCCTGGCCATGGCAAAAGCACATTTGCTGCATTGGTCTTCAGCAAGCTGAAGATGCTTGGAGTAAACTGCGAGCTAGTGTCTGAGTTCGCCAAAGACATGGTATGGGAGGAAGACTATGTGGCATTGGCAAACTAGGTGTATGTGTTCGCATAGCAGTATTTCAGAGTGACTCGATGTGATGGAAAAGTAGATGTGCTAGTCATGGACTCTCCTTTATGCTTGAGCCCATTCTACAACAAAGACATGGCAATAGACAAGCCTCTAAAAGAGATCGCAAAGACTGTCTCTAGCAGATATGACAATCTAGACTACTTCTTGAAGAAGCCTAATGGATGCTAGTATAGCTAGACTGGCCGGATCCATGATGAAAAGCAGTCAATGCAGTTCAACTAGCAGATAAAAGACATGCTTGCAGAGATGGGCATACGCCCAATTGAGATAGAATGCGGTGAAGAGTCTGCATGCAGAGTAGTCGCAGACGTGACTGCTTCATTGAAGAAGCTTAAAACTGGAAGATACAACATATGAGATACATAAAAGCTGACACATTCAAAGACTTGTACATCAAAGTCATGGAGCAAGTATATGAGAATCCAGACTTTGAAGCTGCGCCACGTGGGCAAAAAGTGAAAGAATGCTTGAATGCAGTCCTAGAGCTTGGAAATCCATGCTCAAACTTGTTCAAGTGCCCCACTGACAAGTCTCTAGGCATTCCAACTGCATATACTAAGAAAGAGATGCTGTTGTACTTGAAGGCGACTGATGATGTAGAGCTGTTTTCAAAAGCGTCTCCATTCTGGGCTACAATCGTCAACAAAGACAACAAGACTATAAATTCAGCATATGGCAATCTAGTCTTCAATCCAAGCTTGGAAGATGGCCGTAGCTAGTTTGAATGGGCATTTGACTGCTTGAAGAAGGACAAAGACTCTAGGCAAGCATTCATCCGGTTCAACAACACTTCACATCAGTATGAAGGCGTCAAGGACTTGCCATGCACATTCATAGGCATTTTCCATATCAGAGAGAACAAGCTGAACTTCACTATAATGATGCGCAGCAATGACATAGTCCTGGGCTTGATCCATGACTTGCCATCATTCACGTTGTTCCAATATCTGATGTATTTGAAGCTAAAGGAAGTCTATCCAGACTTGCAGCTGGGCAGCTATACTCACATTGCAAACTCACTTCATGTATATGAGCGCAATTTTGAGCTTACTGAAAAGCGCCTAGCATGCAGAGACTAGCTAGTTGAGAACAGCTATCCAATGCCAAATGACTACAAGATCATCAAGTCAGATGACATTGACAAGCTAGTCAAAGCTAAGATAGAGAAAGATGAGAGCATTGACTTGGCTAACTGGTCTTGTCCAGAGAATTCTAGCTTCTATAGCTGGATAATGAGCTGAATCTATTAAATGAAAATAGAAGGTTTAATTCATTTAAGACATGTTGCTAGAGCCAAATGCCGAGGGCATTTGGCTCTTTATAGTATATCTGCACTAGGCAATAGCTTAAAGTCGACTGTAATCTTGAATTGCATATATTATAAAGCATATGAGCATATTAAGCAAAGCAATTTATCTTGATGATGTGCCAGAGGGGCAATGGAAAAACTACATAGGCAAAGGGTATCGCTCAGTGTCTTATATGACGAATGCCAATCGAGATGGCTAGATAGTGCTGCTAGGCTTTGACACTGCTGGAAATCCTTAGACATTTGTATGTCCACATCAGTCATGGATAAAGTACATGGTCAAGTATGAGACGGATGAAAAAGACATGTATGGCCATTATGTGGCGACTAAATGGTTCAAAAACGCATATGACAGGAAGAAGTATGTTGATGAATGCTCATTGAGGATCGTAGAATGCATGAGGCCTGAGTCAGAGTTCATGCATAAGATGTTTGATGGCTGCGTTCTTGATGATGACTTCAACAAGCAGAAGCTGAGAGTCCACTACATCGATATTGAGACTGAGATCAGCGATACATTCATGAAGCCGTCTATCGCTGGCAACCGCATCAACATGATGACTATATATGACAACTTCACTGACAAGTTCTATACATGGTCTTTGAGCCATGCTGAGATAGACTTCAAAGAAGACCCATTGAAAGACTATCCAGAAGACAAGTTTGTCTTCTTTGAGTTCAATGATGATGAAGAGCAGATGCTTGGCCATTTTCTCAACTGGATTGAGGACAACTATCCTGATGTGTCATTTGGCTGGAACATAAAAGCATATGACTGGCCTTACATCGTCCGCAGGATTGAGAACACTCTTGGCAAAGGTCAAGCTAAACGCTTGAGCCCAGTAGGCAAGTACTTCATAAAGGAAGTCAACCATGACAATGAGCGGGCAGATGTCGCAGCAGAGATTGAAGTGAACATTGATGGGCTGTTCATCGCAGATGGCCTAGTGCTATATAGGGACAAGTTCTAGATAGCTTCAGCGCTAGATGGCGGCTATACTCTTGACAATGTCGGCGAGCATGAAGAGCAGGGGCATAAGATAAAATATGATGGCACTTTGAAAGACTTGTACTTGAACGACTACTAGAAGTTCTTTGAGTACAACGTCCGAGATGTAGACTTGGCAAAGAGGATTGAAGACAAATGCAAGATGATCCCACTTGCCCGGCAGATAACTTCATTTGGGCTTGTAGGCTACAATGCGATATACTCTTCAATTGGATATCTGATTGGATCTCTAGTGGCGTTCGCCAAGACAGAGTTCAACTGCGTGTTCAACTCATATCTTGAAGACAAGAAGAACTTCAAGAGCTTTGAAGGCGCCTATGTGTTTCCAACTATGCCAAACAAGTATGATGGTGGCATAGCATGCATTGACTTCGCTTCGCTCTATCCATCAAACATCAGGTCAATAAACCTTTCTCCAGAGACATTCATTGGCAAAGTCTTGGTGTAGCGCAAAGACTATAGGACTGGAGAGATAGTCTGCAATAGAGACAATGAAGTCAAGTACAATCCATTCTGTGACAATGACTCTGAATATGATGAGCAGAAGAATCTTGCAGTCTTGAATGCAGGCGACCCCAACATCATCAAGCTGCTCTTAGTCTAGCCAAATGGCAAGATGTCTGAGATCTCAAATGAGAAGCTAAAGCAGCTCATTGAGCAGAAGTGCATCTGGACTACCAACAACACTTTGTTCTTGAAGCATGAAGTGAAGCAAGGCATCATAGCAAAATGGTGTGAAGTGTTCTATGGCATGCGCAAAGCCACTAAGAAGAAAGAGCTAGCATGCTTCCACAAGCTGCATAATGAGAAAGACTAGCTGTCTGGGAATGACATCGCTGATCTTGAGACAAAAGAGCAGAACTACCATTCTACATAGATTGGCTTGAAGAACATGATCAACTCAATCTATGGATGTCTTGGCACATCTTTTAGCCCAATCGCAAATCCAGACATGGCATAGTCAGTGACACGGCAAGGCTAGACATGCAACAAGATGACCTCTAAGTTCATCTTGAAGCGGTTCATTGAGAAGTTTGGCGCAAGCAAAGACTATCAAGCTGCAGTCGGTGGAGACACTGACTCATAGTTCGTCAACTTGCAATGCATGTCATCATGGATGTCAAAGACTAAAGGATATCCTGAAAAGCTCCAAGACTGGAATGCTGAGCAGAAGAAAGACTTATGGGACACAATGTCAAAGATAGTAGATGAAGAGATAAATCCATTTGTCAGAGGACTAGTGAGAGACTATTGCCATACGACATAGTCAAATGTCTTGACATATGAGCTTGAATACATGTCTGACATTGGCATATATGAGGGCAAGAAGCATTATGCGACTCATAAGATATTTGATGAAGGCGATCCAGTGAACTACATCAAATGGTCAGGAATTGAGCTCAAGAAAGCATAGGTGCCAAAGGAGATGAAGAAGTTTCTATAGGACATCTATGAAGGCACTATCTTGAAGAGATGGACTAGCAATGACTATAAGAGCTATGTGAATGACTTGTATGAGAAGTTCAAGCAGTTCAGCATTGATGAAATAAGCTTCTGGAAAGGCTATAGCACTGAGCGCAAGTCAATTGGGTTTCTGCAGATGGAGCTTGGGACTACAGGCATTGCAAAAGCATGCACATACTACAACTAGATGATAAAGAAGATGAAGCTGGGAAAGAAGTATGATGACATCCGGCTTGGAGATAAAGTCAGATTCTGCTATATTGAAGATGGAAATCCATACAAGATAAACTGCATTGCATACAAGCCAGGGCAATGGCCGAAAGAGTTTGAGCAATTGTTCAAGCCTGACTATAGGAAGATGTTCAACAAGCTGATTCTTGACCCACTGAAGAAGTTCAGAGAAGCCACTAAGTTTGAAACATTTGACCCTAGCAAGCAAGTGCTGTTCAACATTTGTGATCTTTGACAGTAATTTGACAGTAAATAAAAATAGAAGGTTTAATTCATTTAAGATCTCATTGTTAGAGCCAAATGTTGAGGCTCAACCTTTGGCTCTTAAAGCAAAAAAAAAATAAAAATGAAAACGAAATATACAAGAAAGCATATCTGCGAAGCTATCAAGTATTGGAAGAAATAGCTTAAAAAATTGAATGAATCTGGTATATTACCAGAAAATATAAAATTAAAATTATGGGCTGATTATTTTAATAATTATGAAAATTATTCAACTGGTCCAGAGGAAATCAGTGAATATAATGGATTTTAGGATCTTTTAGCTAAAGGTGCAAATGATGCAAAAGATATATACATGAATATCATGGAATCTGATATATCTTCTGGCGCTCAAGAAGATTGTAAAAAAATAATTGCAAATCTTCAATCAAATATAGTTAAACTTGTACAAAAATATAAAGTTGGATATGATAAATGGGTAAATTTTCCAAATAAACCAGCAGATGAGAGATATGCATGTAAAATATTTGTTGGTCTTATCAGAGATACAGATGATGAATATGCACCTAAACCAACTCTTAGTACTGCAGAATTATCTGAATATTTAATATTATCAGAAGCTGATGTTGATGTAACTGATATTGATGCAGTTTTTATGGATGAAGATTAATAAAATATAAATAAAAATTAATTAATATAGTTTACATTGAAAATTCAAAGTTTTTGAGTCATCTCAGAAGCTTTGAATTTTTTAGTAAATATACTATATGGACAAAATAAAATTCTTCTTCTACAAATTATGGGCCAAGTTCTTGACAGCCTTTGGAAACATCAAATGCTTTGACTGGCCTTTGTTCTTAGTCTATGACCCAACATACTTCAAGATGGATGGGCCTCATATGAAGAAAGCATTAGACTTGATCTAGCCGGGTGATGTGATACTTCGTGGATATGACAGCTATCTTGATGGCAAGTTCATTGACGACAACTACAAGTATTCACATGGCGCATTGTATATAGGCCATGACAAGATAATCCATGCTGTCGCAGAGGGAGTAAGTGAGATTGACATTCTAGAGTTCATGCAATGTGACAGGATATGCATCTTCAGGCCGGCTAAATACCAGAAGGCTGCAATAAGCAAAGCTAAGCAATTTCTTAAGAACAATGTGAAATATGACTTCTCATTCAGAAAAGGCTCTAGCGCATTGTACTGCTTTGAGCTATGCGCAGAATGCTATGACAAACTAAGCTTGCAGAAGATAAAAGTGTCAAAATTTCTTGGCTTAGTAAAGCGCCATGTATATCTAGCAGAAAGCTTCAGATAGAGCAAAGACTTCACTAGAATCTTTGAATATAATCCAAAATTCAAAATAGACATTTAATAATAGCAGAATTTTAGATTGTAAAATACATAAAATTTTTATTTAAAAAGTGTTCATAAAAGTATATAATACTAATTGTTTACATCATTTGCCAGATGAAATAAATTAAAGAATTTTTTCTGATAAATATGTAAATAAATATTATATTCAAAAACTAACTCAAAACTATGAAGAAAATACTAATTACTATTGCAGCCATTACAATGGCTATTGGACCATCTTTCGGTGGTGCTTGCGGAGAGCCTCTGCCAAAGGAGACTGCTTGGGTCTACAAGTGGACTTTCAAGGGCCAGACTACAACTGGTGAGAAGATCAAGCAGACAATCGTCTCTTCACCTTGCGGTGAATTCGGCGATGCTGTTGAGTGTGCAGTCCGCACTCCATCTTCTTTGAAGATTGAGGGCTATGCAGCTCTCTGCTCTCCAGGTTGTGGAACTGAGTCTTTCTTGGAATTCTCTGAGTCAAATGAGATCTTCTGGCAGAAGAAGCCATTCAAGGCATCACTTGCTGGTGGAGTCACTGTTGAGGTGGCAAACATCATTGGTGGCAACAAGAAGAAGGTTGAAATTGGTGGAACAGCAGCATTCGACAAGTTTGTGAATGGAGTAGTCCAGGAGGGTACCTACAACTTGACATATGCAGGCTTTGGAAAGTATGACCTCAAGAATGGCCGTATCTCTTCTGCTAAGGGCACTTTTGCAGGATTCCTTAGCCAGCCACATGCAGTCAATTCAAGCCTTTGCACAACTGCTGGATATTGGGATTGTTCAACACTGTCTCTCGTCTGTGAAGGCCAGTCAGTTGCATTTGGCACCTGGAAGCTGAAGCTCAAGAAGACTGCTTCTAAGAAGTATCTCAACACTGGCGCACTTCCTAAGACTCCATCTTGGTACAAGCCTATTGGTGAATAATCTCATCAGCTTAGACTGTTGTTCTAAGCATGAAGAAGCCAACTGCGAAAGCAGTTGGCTTTTTTGTTGCCATGACATGCTTTTATAAAGTAAATAAATTTATAAAATCAAATTTTAACTTTCAATAAAGGTTTAAAATATCATGGCAGAAAATACTGTTAGTGTAAATACAAGAATTCGCATCAGAAATGACGAATTGTCAAATTGGGAAGGCAGCCAAATCAAATTGCTGAAAGGCGAGCTTGCCCTTGGCAGACGTCCAGATGGTGATGACGATGGCGCTGGCACTTATGAGCTAAGGATCGGCGTAGGCAATAAGACATGGGATGAACTTGATCCTGGCAATTTTGCGATATCAGCTGACCAAGTCATTGGCTTGAACGGCACAATCGCTTCTCTTTCAACTACTCATTATGAGACAGCTGACTTAGACATGCTGTCAGACTATGACACATACAACAATGGCGACACTGCAGTTGTAAAGACATTGATTGCTGGTGAGGGAGCTAATGCAAAGTACTCTTATACAGCATATGTGTGGAACTCTGATCTCACTGGAGATGACAAGTGGGCTGCAATGGACGGCAACTATGATGCTAGCAATGTGTATATTGGCAAAGATGTATCATGCTTGGGATCATACACCGCTGTTGGAAACATAAACAAAAATGAAGTGATTCCATCTGGAAAATCTGTGCAGCAGATACTAGACTAGATATTCACTAAGAAGATGCCTGGAACTACCACATTCCCTTCAGTATCAATAAATACAGCTACTGTACCTACTGCAAAGAGAGTTGAGTATGGAACGGCATAGACTCCAGCATATAGCTTCACATTCAACCATGGAAACTATCAATATGGTCCGCCTGTCGGAACTGAAGTGTCATCTTGGAATGTGTGGACAAATGGAAATGCTTTGACTGGCTTTGACGCTATATCAGCAGATGCAGTCAATAACACCAATAATACTGCATGTAATCCAAGTGCTATAACAGCAACATTTAACAGTACAACTACGTTGTTGTCTAGCATATATTAGATATCAGCTAAAGTTGGATATACAGCTGCAAGTGCAGTGCCACACAACAATGATGGATCAGATGATACAACTTCTTCTAACTTCATATCAAGCGGCACTAAATCTACTAGCGGATATCTGTATTCGGTGTACAGACCAAGATATGTCAAGATGACCAATTCATTTGAAGAACCTCCAACATCATTCAATGCAGCAGACTTCACCAATGCACCAATACTTTCTGGAACAGCAATAAAACTAACAGCTTTCAACAAGTGGTTTAAGATAAATGATGACTAGTGGCCTACAGCAATTAGTGTGTTGAACAACTACTACAATGTATTCTTTGCAGCGCCAAAGGGAATCAAATCAAACTGGACTGCTAAGACGTCTGACAATGTGAATGTCCTGCCAACATCTGAAAATCCATCAGATGCTACTATGACTT
>Ga0310695_10012584_pt1 | contig 11809 bp, 13 predicted proteins | sample RumenRJG_04DNA_FD_203882 | JGI IMG/M metagenome (GOLD analysis project Ga0310695, IMG submission 203882) | Bovine rumen microbial communities from Lethbridge, Alberta, Canada - RJG_04 (v2) (version 2) | ecosystem: Host-associated > Mammals > Digestive system > Stomach > Rumen | place: Canada... | reverse complement strand
GAATATGAATAGCACCAAAATATTTGTATTTATCTGTTGTATTTTTCTTCATCTATTTTACTGAAAGTAAGATTTTTTGTTTTTCTGTTTGAGATAAATCGTCTTTTTCGGGTTCAATGTTTTTGAGTTTTTGTCGTTTTTTGCGCAAAAGCATATCAGCAAAGGCTTCAAGCCTTGTAATAAACCCTGCTTCACCTGTGTGTTCGTCAGTATTGAGGTGCAATAACGGAACTCCGAAATCTTTTGCGTGATGTTCAATTTCATCTACCATGAGCGAATCCGGTCCGCAACCAAATGCTGAGAGTGCAATTATACCGTCAATTTTATTTTTTATTAGATAATGCGCCGCTGTTGCAGTTAAATCAAGTTCGTTTGCCCAATACTGCGTTTCATCAAGTTCATTGAGCGCATTTATTGCGTCTTCTCTTTGAATATTTAAAGATGTATAAACTTTAATATCCATTTTTTCAAGTTTTTTTATCAGGTTTAGCGAAATTCTTTCATCAAACAGGTTGTAACCATGAGCCATAATTACAACTGATATCGGTTTGACAAGTTCGATGTTTTTCTTTTCGCAGATTCCGTTAAGGGCATTATTTAGTGCCGTAGTGTAATTAATGCCTGATTCAGTCATCATTCTGAAATTGTCATAACATTCCCAGCCCGATTCTATTGCCTGTTTAACAAGTTTTTTATCTGTAATCCCCAATGATTTTGCACTTTCAACCCAAAATTGTTTAAAACCGAGTTTTTCTGTCTTGTCAAAAGTCGGCTCTATCATATTAAAAGGCTTGTCTATGACATTTCTGATAATTTCCGGCAATCCTCTGATTTTACTGCAATTATTAATTTTGTATCCTGTAGATTGAATTGACGGAATAAAAATATCTGTTATTCCTTTTTCAAGCAAATTTACGACATGTCCAACAAAAACTTTTATAGGCAGGCAAGTTTCCGATGCGACATACTTGTTGCCGTTTTTTATAATTTCTGCGGTCGTTTTATCAGACAGTACAACTTCTACCCCTAACGCATTAAAAAATCCGTAGTAGAAAGGGTAGTTTGTATAATATGAAATCGCTCTTGGGATTCCTATTTTTTTTATTTTTCGGTTATCAAGTGTCATTTGGTATCCTTTAGAAAAATAAAAGTTCCAAAATTATATTATCATAAAAATATTTTACATAAAATATTTTATTTCAACCCTGCAACAATCAGGCAAATCAATGCTATCGGAACAATGTATTTTAGTCCGAAATTAAATAATTTCGCAGACATTTTATTTTTTATTATAATTTGTCCGTTAATTTTCAGATACCAGCCTGAAATAATGCATAAAAACAAAGTATTCAACGGGAGCATAATATTTGAGGTCAAAAAATCCAAAAATTCAAAAAGTGTTTTGTCAAATATTCTAAAGTTATTCAAAAGTCCAAATGATAGTGTTGTCGGAATTGCTATAAGCGAAATTATTGTAAATAAAATTGAGCAAGCCTTTACTCTTGAAATTTTAAATCTCTCAACAAGAGTTGCACAAGGTCCTTCAACAATGCTTATACCTGATGTTACCGCAGCGCAAAACAACAAAATAAAAAACGCAGAAGAAATAAGATTTCCAAACGGGATTTGTGAAAATATTTTCGGCAAAGTTACAAAGACAAGCCCCGCACCGGAGTCAGGAAGCATCCCGAATGAAAACACAGCAGGGAAAATCATTATCCCCGCAAGAATGGCAAAGGTTGTATCGGATAGAATTATTGTGTAAACTGATTTTACAAGCGTTTTATCTTCTTTTATATAACTTCCGTAAGTTAATAAAGCCCCCATCCCAATACTTAACGTAAAAAAAGCCTGACCTAATGCCGCAAGTAACATGTGCGAATTAAGTTTTGAAAAATCAGGCTTGAACATATATTCCAAACCTTTTTGTGCGTCAGGAAGATTTAGCGAAATTATTACAAGAAAGACTAATATCAAGGCAAGTAAAGGCATAAAAATTTTATTAGCCTTTTCTATTCCGTTTTTGAGCCCTCTTGCGGTAAAAAATACGCATAAAAAGATAAATAATAGTGTTAGGATACACGGATATACTGGTTCACTTATGAAAGATGAAAAATATTGTCCGTAATCTTTTATTCCTGAAGATGAAAAACTTTTAAATATATAGTTAATAATCCAGCCACCGACTATAAAATAGAAGGCTGAAATTAAAATTCCAGTTACAGGGTTTAATGCGCCAAGCGGTTTAAGGTTTTTGTTAATTGATTCATAAGCGCCCACACATTCTTTTTGGGTAAGTTTGCCGACATAAAGTTCATTTAAAAGCGGAATAAAACATATTGTGCATATAAGTATTATATAAACCGCCAGAAATATTGCACCGCCGTTTTGTCCCATCACATAAGGAAATCGCCAAATATTGCCCAAGCCGACCGCAGAACCTATTGCGGTTACTATAAAAGCATATTTAGATGTCCATACCGGTCTTTTATCCACTTGTTTATCTGTTTCTTTTACTTTCGTTTAAATTTTATATGCTTCAATTGAAATTTACATCAATTATAAAGTGTAAATTTTTCAAAATTAAATAAGCAGTTTAATAATGGTAAACTGCTTATTATTTTATAATTGGGTATTTAAAGTATTTTCTTTTCAAATGCAGTTTTAGGCATCGCACAAATCGGACATTTGTAATCTTCCGGTTCTTTGTCTAAATCTCCGACATACTCAAATCCGCATACTTTGCATACATATACAGGCTTATTAGAGTTATTATCATTTTCTTTTGGTGCATATTTATTAATAATTGCTTCGGTTACTTCTCCATGGTGTTTTTCCTGAAGTGCGAATTCTCTCACCTGTTCTACTGCTTTTTCATCAACCCCCATAGATGCAAGTTTATCCGCAAGTTGATTTATATTATTTTCGCCTTTGTATTCTGCTTTTGACAGCCCTCTGACCATCTGCCAGAATGTTTTTTCATCATAAGGGTATCTTCCGTTTAAAGATGCATAAAAAGCACCATGGTTTGTTTCCTGATTGCCGAGTTCTATAAATTCTTTTGCAACATCGTCAAGTCCGAATTGTTCCTTTGCTACTTTTGCAAGTGCATAATACATTGCTCCGCCAATAGCTTCTCCTGTAGCCAACTGAGCAATTTGTTTTTCGATTTCAGTTCCTTTTGTTTGTCCGAATATACTCATATTTACCCTCCTACTTATTATTAATGAATTCATAGTATCATAAATAATTATACTTGGTATAATAAATTAAAAAGGGGGAAAGAAATGAAAAAAGTTATTGTTTTGAATGCGGGTCCGAGGAAGAATTTTAATACTGCGAAGATGTTAAAAGAAGCGCAAAACGGTGCACAGTCTGTTGGTGCGGAAGTCGAATATTTCAATCTTTACGACTACAGTTTTTTAGGTTGCAGAAGTTGTTTTGCCTGCCAGCGAAAAGGTTCTGTAACAAATAATGTTTGTGCAATCAAAGACGATATAAGACCAATACTTGAAAAATGTGTCAAGGCAGATGCAATAATAATAGGTTCGCCTGTTTATTTCTCTTATCCGACCGGAGTATTCAGAAATTTTGTTGAAAGGCTTATGTTTGCTAACCATACTTATATGGTTGATAAAGAAAGAGGCGGATGTAAATCTAAATTAGACAGAACAATCCCTGTAGGGGTAATTTTTACAATGAACTGCCCTGAGGACTTGGCTCATCAAATTAACTATGATGTAATTTTAGATGAAAATGTAAAATGTTTGAATCACGTATTAGGATATGCGCAGGGATTATATGCCTATGATACATATCAATTTGCAGATTATTCAAAATACAACTGTGACCTTTTTGATGAAAGTCACAAGGCAAAAGTGCGTGATGAACAGTTCCCGAAAGATTTGCAAAAAGCATTTGATTTGGGTAAAAAATTAGTCGAAATGGAATTTTAAATTCTACAATTTAAAGTTTTTGCAATTTTTAGTGCATAAATTTCGACAGTTTTTTTTGTAACACTCGGGCTCTGAGTGAATAGATATTGATGCGTTTGGATATATGTTTCGGATTTGATTTTCAATATCATCGCAAATTTGATGACATTGGCAAAGTGAAGTATCACTCGGAAATACCAATACAAAATCAATATCCGTTGATGGTCCGACTTGACGTGCTTTCAGAGTGCCGTCTTTAAGTTTTGCATTGCTGCTGAGATTAATTATTATATTGCTCAAATTTGTTATGTCTTCACTGGGCAAAGAATAATCCAAAAGCCTCATTACTGATTGTTTTACTATTTTATGCCCCGTTTTACATATAAAACATGCAACAAGAATTGCAATTATAGGGTCTAAAAGGTTGTAGTCTGTATATTTTATTAAAATTAAACCAAGTAATACTCCAAATGATGAGTAGATATCTGCTCTAAGATGTTGAGCATCTGCATACAAAGATATTGAATTTGCTTCTTTAGCAGTTTTAAAAAGTAAGGAACTTACTATTATATTTGTAAGAACTGCAATTAGCATAACTGCAATACCGAGATTATTTTCAGCAGGTAAAATTTCTCCAAGAATTATTTTTTTTGAGGATTTATATATAATGAAGACTCCTGCAAGAATTATTAAAATACCCTCAATGAACCCTGCCATATCTTCGTATTTGCCGTGTCCGTACGGATGATCCTTATCTGCAGGTTGAGATGATTTTATAACAGAAAAAAATGTCAGAACAGATGCGCTAAAATCGCTCAATGAGTGGATAGCCTCCGATATTATACTCATACTCCCGGATATTGCCCCGACAATGAGTTTTAAAGTTGTCAGGATAATATTAGAAAGTATTGAAGCCCCTGCAGTAAGTTGTTTTTTTCTATTTATATCCATTAAAGCGCCTCTGTTTATTCTACACATTATATATCTTTAACGGATATTTAGCAATTTTTAAATTTTTGATAATTCATCCATAAATTTTTGAAATTTTGAATTAAATTCGGACATTTTTGTTTGTATTTCTGCAATAAATTGTTCTCTAAATGCGTTAAAATATTCTGTCGCAGCAATACTTCCGTTCTTTTTGCCAAGTGAGCGCATTTGTTCTTTGAGTTTGTCTACATCTTTAACATTACCTAAATCTTTGATTCGTTTAGGCTTTTGTGTTTTTGTTATTTTTTGGGGCTTTGTTGCAGGTTTTATTTCTTTTGGGGGTTGAGCCGGAATAACTTCCGTTGCAGTTATTGTTTCGGGTAAACTTGTTTCCGCTTGTTGTTTTGTAATCTGCGCCATATAATAATTAAGTTTTTCTTCAATTTTCCGTCTTTTGAGTTCGTCCGGAGTGAGTTCATAAACTATATGATCGGAAGATATATGAGGTTTGCCTTTATCTTTTGTGCGCAAAATTTTATTTGTTATCATATCAATACTTATAAAATTCATGGTTTTGTCCTTATTTACTTTTTCAAAAGACAAATAAGGCATAGAACTTCCGTAACTGCCTACAACTTTTTTCATAACTTTCAGGGTTCCGCCGTCATCAGTGTTGAGGGTAAACCCAAGGATTGTTCCGTTTGAGGTAGTTTTTGGGGTTAAATGAGGAGGAAAATCATTTTCCGGTTGTCCAAAAAGTTTAGTTATATTTTTTACAATATTTTTTGATTTTTGGGTGATTAATTCAGCATAACTTTCACTTGCAAGACGTGGCGGTTTGTGGACAGGACGATTTTTTGATTCGGGGTTTCGGTCCACAAATTTGGTTAGTTTTGAATCAGTTTTAGTTTTTGTTTCACTTAACTTTGCAGTCCGTAATTGAGAAATTTCTGTTTTGTTGACTGCAATTTTATTTTCTTTATCTTTTTCAAGACAGGCTTTTCTTGCGGGCGTCATTCCTACCTTTGGCATAGGAATTTCACCTGATTCTAATTTTCTTATATAATCCCCGTAGTTTTGCAGTTTTTCATCTGCAATATTTATAAATTTTTCAGGCTGAGCCTTTACCATTCGCTCGTCATTCATGTGTTTCAATTCCCTTGGAAGCATATGGGCATGACGCTTCAGGTAATTTGCAATAAGCCTGTCTTTGCCGTCAACAACAATACCGTTAAAATCTACAGAACCGTTATCAATACTTATATAAAGAATATTATCTCTTGTTTGGCTGCGCATAATTTCTATGGTATCTTCCGTGTTAGGGAGTTTAAAAACAATCCCAGATTTACGCTTTGGAATTAAATCCGAATAATTTTTTTTAATTAATGCCCCCAGTTGAGGGTTTTTAGTAGTGTATTTCCCAAAAAAGTTTTGTATAAAATCAAGATTTTTGTGTATATTTACAATTTTATCCTGCAAATCTTGCGGAAGTTTTGCAGGAATCCCGTAATTAATGCGCATCCCGAAACTGATTGCGTTTGTTTCAATGTTGCGAATATAAGGCACAGATTCCTGATTTGATTTGTGCTGATTAGAATTATTTGCGGAATATATTCTTACACTTGTAATACTGTTTATTCTCATACAAAGACCTGATACACTTTTACTCATTTATTCTATTATAAAAATATATCATGAAGTATATCTTTGAAGTTTTATAAAGTTTACAATATAAAAGCCCCGGAATTTGTTAAAATTCAGGGGCTAACCTTAATTAATGATTTAGAATAACCTGTGAATAAAATCATAAGAATTCGGGTCATAAATGCTTGTTTGTTTTATAAATTCCGTATGTTTTTGTGATGGGACAAATATATCTTTCTGAATTTTCGGTGCAATCTTTTCGGCTGTTTTTACAACTGTTTTTGCACTTTTACCAAACAAATATTTTAGTCCGCTGAATCCGAGTTTTGCAATTCCCATAATTTTCACCTTTCGACTTTCAAAAAAAACTACTTTCCTTATTTTTATAAAGTTTTTTTATTATGTTAAATTGCCTTTTATGAATTATTTTTGGTAACAATACTTAATAATATAAAAATTTAACTGTTTGCGAAATATTTTTTTCAATGTTATTATAAACACGAAGGGAGTAATATGGAACATTGGATTTGCAATACAAAATTGTTCGGTGTTTGGTTTTCGTTTAATGTCGATACCGTAATAACAATGTGGATTGCCATGTCTGTTTTACTTATTTTGGCATTTTTTGCCACTCGTAAAGTTTCTGTTTTTCCTTCAAAATTGCAGGTTGCATTTGAAAATATTCTCGGCTTTTTCTGGGGGATGTCAGATTCATTGATGGGCAGAGAAGGGAGAAAGCATATTCCTTTAATTGCTTCTTTATTCCTGTTTATTATTGTTGCCAACCTTATGGGACAAATACCTTTCAGAGTGTTGGAATTAAAAAACGGAGAACTTGCATCTCCGACAAATGATATTAATTTAACTGCAGGTTTGGCAATAATAGTTTTGGTTTATTACATTTGTGCAGGATTAAAGAAGAAAAAATTTAAATTTTTATTAAAAGACTTATCGCCTATAAGCATATTTATATGTTTAATAGATATATTAGAAATGTTTACAAGACCGTTAACATTGGCTCTCCGACTTTTTGGGAACATACTTGCGGGAGAAATACTAATTTCTGCTATGCTTGGGCTTTGTGCATATTTTTTGCCTTTGCCGTTTATGTTCTTTGAAGTTTTGGTGGCTTGTGTTCAGGCATTGGTATTTTCAATGCTCACGATGGTTTATGTATCAACGGCTATACAGGAAGAATAAAATAGTGAAACGACATTCGTGAATCGTGAATAGTCTGTTTCATAAAAGTAGAAAATATACGGTCGGTTCACGGCTCACGGTTAACAATTCACGAGAAATTAAAAGGAGAAAAATTATGGTAGCAGAATTAGCACAGTTAGGCGCAGGTATTGCAATCGGATTTGGTGCGGTTGGTGCAGGTTTGGGTATTGGTGTTGCAACAAAAGGTTTGATGGAAGCAATGTCAAGACAACCTGAAGTCGCAACAAAAGCGTTAATCTTTTTCTTAATCGGTGCAGCAATGGCAGAAGCCTGCGCAATTTACGCATTGATTATTGCATTGAAATTAGCAGGTATGATGGGTTAATTAAATGGAATTCAACGCAACTTTTCTTATAACGATAATAAGTTTTATAACATTCACTATTTTAATGAATGTTATACTTTATCGTCCTTTGGAAAGAATTGTTGATGAAAGAAAAGAATTGATTGAGAAAAATTATTCTGATGGTGAAAGTGCAAAACTTGAAGCAAAATCAATTCTTGAAAAGAAAGCAAATGAACTTGCGCAAGCCAAGACAGATGCGAAACATTCAATTGATGTAAAATTGAAAAAGGATTATGATGAAAGTGCCGAAAAATTGCGAGAAGAAAAGGTCAAGAGCGTGCAGTATCTGTCAGAGCAAAAAGATTTGCTTAAACAGGAAAGTGATATGACGGAAGCGAATTTAAGCGAAAATATCAGACAGTATGCGCAAATGATTAAAGACAAATTATTTGGAGGGCAAAGCAATGGATTTTAATTTGATTTTGCACTCTAATTTGTTTAATTTCGCATTTTTCATGCTTATAATAATCGTTATTTGTATTAAGGTTGATGTTCCTGCTGTTTTGGAAAAAATGAAAGAAAAAGTGTCTTCTGAAATTGAAAATTCAAAAGAAACAAAAGAAAAATCTTTGAGTGATTTGGCGGATGCAAATACTCAGTATTCAAAACTTCCACAGGAACTTGAAAATATTTCCGAAAACGCAAAACAAAAATCAGAGTCGTTGTCTAAACAAATTGCGCTTGAAACTGAACAAAAAATTTCTAATATAGAAAATAATACTCAAAACATACTGAGCGCAGAACAAAAACATGTGACCTCAGCCCTGATTTCAAAACTGGGTGTTAAATCGGTTGAATTTGCAAAATATGATATTATTGAAGAATTAAAAAACAATCCGCATTTGCATGACAAATTTATAGAAGAAAGCATTGCAAAACTTGATGAGGTGGTATTATGACGGAATTTATATCACAGGGGGCAAAAATTTATGCAAATGCTCTTGTCGGGCTAAATGCTGATAAAAACTCCGTAATAAATGATTTAACTCAAATTATTGAAGTTATCGAACAATCTGATGATTTAAGGGCAATACTTTCAAATTCTTCTGTTAATTTTAATAAGAAAAAGGAAATTTTATCAGAAATTTTTGGCGGTAAAATTGACGAAAAACTTATTAATTTCTTATACATTCTTACAGAAAAAAATAAAATAAATTTACTTGGCGAAATCCTGAAATCTTTTGAACAAATTTCTGCCGAAAATTCAGGAATAAGCGTTGTAGAAATAATTTCCGCAACAGAATTAAATCAGGATTATAAAAACAGAATTATAAATAAACTTGAACAAAAACTTGATAAAAAAGTTCAACCGTATTGGAATATAGAACCTGAAATTATAGGAGGTCTGATTTTCAAAATAGGGGACACCGTAATTGACTCGAGTTTAAAAAACAAGATAGAAAATTTTAGTAAAGTAATGAAATAGGAGCAGATAATGGCACTAATACAACCTGATGAAATCAGTTCAATTATTAAAAGTAAAATAGAAAATTACGAACTTCAGACTGAAGTATCAAATACCGGTACTGTTTTGGAAGTCGGTGACGGAATTGCAAGAGTTTACGGCTTAAGAAATGTTATGGCAAACGAACTTATACAGTTTGAAGACGGACATTCAACTTTGGGTATTGCAATGAACCTTGAAGAAGACAATGTAGGTGTTGTAATTTTGGGTGAATACACAGAAATTAAAGAAGGAACGATAGTCAAAACTACAGGAAGAATTGCATCCGTTCCTGTCGGAGAAGGCTTAATCGGTAGAATTGTTGACCCGACAGGAGCAGTGCTTGACGGGAAGGGTGAATATTCTTATGAAAAAACAAGACCTATTGAGAGGGTTGCCCCCGGAATTGTAACAAGACGCTCTGTCTATCAGCCTTTGCAGACAGGTTTGACTGCTATTGATGCTCTTACTCCTATCGGGCGTGGTCAGAGAGAACTTATTATCGGTGACAGACAGACAGGAAAAACCGCTATTGCGATTGATACTATTATTAACCAAAAAGGTAAAAATGTAATTTGTATCTATGTTGCTATCGGACAAAAAGCATCTACGGTTGCACATTTGGCAAAAACATTGGAAGAACACGGAGCAATGGCTTATACAATTATCGTTTCCTCAACTGCTGATGAATCCGCACCGTTACAATATATTGCACCATTTGCCGGTGTAACTATAGGTGAAGAATTTATGGAGCAGGGAAAAGATGTTTTGATAGTTTATGATGACTTGTCAAAACACGCTCAGGCATACAGAGCAATGAGTTTGCTTCTTAAAAGACCGCCGGGACGAGAAGCGTACCCGGGTGATGTATTCTACTTACATTCAAGACTTTTAGAACGCGCGGTAAAACTTAACGATGAACTCGGTGGCGGCAGTATTACGGCTTTGCCTATTATTGAAACTCAGGCTGGTGATGTTTCCGCATATATTCCGACCAATGTAATTTCAATTACTGACGGGCAAATATTCCTTGAAAGTGATGCGTTTAATTCAGGTATCAGACCCGCAATCAATGCAGGTATTTCGGTTTCCCGTGTTGGTGGTGCTGCCCAGACTAAAGGTATCAAACAGGTTGCAGGGACATTAAGGCTCGCACTTGCACAATACAGAGAACTTGAAGCGTTTGCGCAATTTGCTTCAGACCTTGATGCTTCAACTAAAAAGCAATTGTTAAGAGGTGAAAAGTTAACTGAAGTCTTAAAACAACTTCAATATAATCCTTTGAGTGTTGCTCAGCAGGTTTCTATCCTGTTTGCTGCAAACGAAGGAGTTTTAGATGATATTGAAAATTCAAAAATCCAGAAATTTAAAAAAGACTGGTTTGTTTGGTTTGATGCAAATATGTCTGAATTATCCGAGAGATTAAACGCAGGAGATGCGCTTTCTGATGATGATAAAAAAGCATTAAAAGATGCGCTTGAATCTTTTAAGACAACATTTTAAAATGTAACCCTCACCCGGATTTCTAAATTTGTCTTTCAGACTCATTAAGAAATCCTGCCCTCTCACAAAGAGAGAGGGCAAAATAAAGGAAATAATATGGCAAGTTTAAAAAGCATAAAAAAAAGAATAAACAGTGTTCAAAGCACCAAAAAGATTACAAGGGCAATGAAAATGGTTGCGGCTGCGAAAGTACGCAGTTCGGAAACTGCTGTTAAGGCTTCACGACCTTATGCAAAAGAACTTTATCATATGTTTAAAAAACTTTTAAATTCTGTCGGAACTTTCAGTTCTGAAACTCTTAAAATTAAGCATGCAGTCGATAATTATCCAAAACTTCTTGAAAAAAGAGAATTTAAGACAGTCGGGTTATTTGTTATAACCTCAAATAAAGGACTTGCCGGTGCATACAGCGCAAATGTCGTTAAAGCCACAATAAAAAGAATTAAAGAACTCAAAGAACAGGGACTTGATGTTAAAGTTTTTGTTGCAGGGCAAAAAGGTGTTTCTATGCTTTCAAAGCGTCTTATACCTTTGAATTGTCAGATAGAAAAGAAATATTATTCTGCAGTAGAAATTCCTGATGCTATGGGTGCAAGAGAGATTGCAGAGGATTTGGCAGAATACTATGTCGATGGCAGAATAGACAAAATTGAAATTATTACAACAAGATTTCGCAATATGGTTAGTTATAGTGTAGATAAATGGTCGGTTTTGCCTGTTGATGATATTAAAGATAATCACGAAAAGATAACAGATAATATAATTGAACCGTTGATGGAATTTTCA
>Ga0310695_10012577_pt1 | contig 11815 bp, 9 predicted proteins | sample RumenRJG_04DNA_FD_203882 | JGI IMG/M metagenome (GOLD analysis project Ga0310695, IMG submission 203882) | Bovine rumen microbial communities from Lethbridge, Alberta, Canada - RJG_04 (v2) (version 2) | ecosystem: Host-associated > Mammals > Digestive system > Stomach > Rumen | place: Canada... | reverse complement strand
CGGCTTCATTGCCCTGTCTGATCCTATAGCCGCAGCAAGAAACTTCATCAACTCATTAGAGCGAATACCTCAGACTATCGAGCAGTACAAGGAAAAGAACGCGGCTCTTGCCAAGGACATTCCGCTCTTGAAAGAGATTGCAAATAAACAGTGGAAGAAAGAAGATGAACTGAAAGGTTTGAAGTCCGAACTGGCTGCACTTGACCGAAAAATACAACTGGAACTGGCAAAAGACAAGGAACCGACGCAACAGGTCGCTAATGGTACTGATGGTATAGAGAGTTCTCAGGTTAAAGAGGCACCAAGTAAGGAAGCAAAATCTTCGGGGCTGCACATCTAACATTTGCAATGAGAGCCGAGGCGCGGTGCCTCGACTCTCAAAGTTGATAACGTTATATATCTGTTCAAACTATATTTCCGCTGTGAGAAACCTCAATCTAAATTTAATTTAAGTGGTTTACTTCTACAACAATACCACGAATGTCAGCAGCTTTGTGACGATTGGTTGAAAAGTGCTTAAATCCGTCATTCTCAAAATAATATGTGGAATAGGTGCCAAAATAATCAAAGGACATTTTCTAATATAATTGTTTGAGGTGTGTAAAATGAAAGTAGAAATGGATATATATGCCTTCCGATACATTCCTTTTCCCGTTTCTAAATACGATTCCCCTGTGTAAGAAATCGGCTAATCCGTATTATTCTATCTAATTAGCAAAATATTGCGTTTCGTTTTCAAAACAAGCGTTTCTTTTTCTGTAAGAATGAAAGTGTTTACAATGTAAAAATCTGATAAACAATGCATTATACTCGGAAATAGCAAAACGCTTTTTGAAACATGTTTTAATCATCCAGACTTCTGTCTTTTGAATATTATTTGTACCTTTGCATAAAGTTATAGAACGATTAGAATAATGAATAAGAAAAGGAACAATAGGTATTCTCAAATGTCCATTATGAGTTTTTTTATAAACTCAAGATGGCTAATTCCTGTTGTATGTGCCTCGTCCAATTCTTCTTTTATTGCATCAATTTTGCGAGATAACATCTTCTTGAAAGAATTGTCTTGTGAGGATAAAAGTAAATTTGGTGAGATTTCAAAGTTGGGATTAAAGATACGTCCAATATCAATATGTGTACTATAGTATTTTATTATGGAAATTAAAACAGAAGCATACACTTCTTCGCCATGCTCTATTCTTGAAATTGCTGCTTGTGAAGTATTTGTTGATTTAGCAACCTCATTTTGAGTAAGTTGCAAAAAGTTTCTTATCAGCTTTAGCCTATAACCTACTGTTTTCAATTCGTCCATATAAATATAAAAAGGCGTGTTCTATTTCCGTTATGTCCATCTGGGTCTTGCAAAACCATCTCATCATAACGAACAATAGCTCACGCCTATTATGATATTAGCCTTATTGGGCAACCTATCACAACGGGTGAGCATTTTTCTTGTCCATTACCCTATGAGATCAGTTTGTTTGCAAGTTTTGATGAAAGGATAATTTCGAATAAAATGCTCATATATCAACCTCACAAGGCTGAATTGCGTGCAAAATTAAAGTTTTTATTTCATTCAGCAAAATTTTCAGGAAGAAAAATGGAAATAAAACGGCAATCGTTTTTCAAATTTAGGAAAAGAAACGCTTCAAATTTTTAGTAGTACAGCATTTGACGTAATTTTGTACTCGATTAATCAAGTCGACAAGATTGTATCCAGACCAAACTGACAAAAGGCGCGGAATCCGAAAAGCGATACGAGTAGAAATCTATATTAAAAAGAAATTATGAAAGATTTAGAAGTTTTGAATCATGGGCGAACAGATATGTTAAATCCCATGAATGATGAAGAAATGAACTTCATCACTGGAGGTGTAGATTCTCAGGCAGCAGTATCTTGCAAAAAAGGCTACACTTCTATGGAGTGTAAATGTGGTTATCAGGGTCCCGCCTTCTTGGTAGAAGAATCTGAGGAGTTAGAAATACAGCAGCCCTGATCTCATAATTTAATTATTCGGTATGCGGATATATACAAGATGTATGTAATGTTACCACAAAAGGAATAGCCTTCTTAGTGGTCATTTGCAGACGAGGATAATTTATATACTATTACGCATTTGCTTTCTCATGCGGTTAATATTATGGTTAATACTTCCTCTACTTGGAACTAAGTATATTATCCGTGTACCGAATTCAAATCAGAAAGTGAAAATGGAATTTTCTAAATATAATATTTACGTAAAACAAGACGAAAATGTATCTATTTTCAATACCTTAACAAGTGCGTTAGTACAACTTACTAATGATACATTTAATGGCTTATTGAAAATGGACAATAATTCCAATATTATCAAACAATTGACAGATATGGGAATTATTATAAATGATAGGAGAGAAGAAATACAAAAGTATAAATACATTCAGTATTCTAGAATGTTTCGAAATAATCGTATATTGCTTTATATCTGTCCAACAATGAATTGCAACTTCTCATGTTCTTATTGCTTTGAAGCTGGGAATAAAAGAAAAATAAACATGACAGAAGATGTTGAAGATGCAATAGTCCGTTATTTAGTAAAAAACAAAGATAAAATAATTTCAATAATTTGGTTTGGAGGAGAACCATTGTTGAATATAAAGACTATAGAAAATATTACCAAAAAATTAGAAATGGAGCATGTTAACTACTCATCATCAATGATTACCAATGGTAGTTTGTTAAACAGCCATGCTATTGAAATTCTCAAAAATATTTCTATAGAGTTCATTCAGATTTCAATGGATGGAACCAAAACAATACATGATAGCAGAAGATATTTTCATTCTGGGAAAGGCTCATTTGATATTATAATTTCAGGTATTAAACTATTGTTATCTGAGACTTCTATCCCCATAACCATACAAGTAGCAATTGATAAGACAAATTTCAAAGAGTATGAGAAATTATTAGGTTTCTTTAATCAAGAATTCCCTTCTCAAATGAAGAGTAAAAGAATACAGTTGAACTACAATATAGTGAAAGACCGTACTAATTTTGACACACAAGGTTCTTGTATGAATCATCAAGATTATTATAATTATTTAATGCGGATTGATGAACTAAAAATTAGTAACAAAAGAAACTTATTCCTTCCTGACATCGCTTCTCCCTGTATGTATAACTCTGTAGGAACATATGCAATAACGCCAGATGGAGAAATTTTCAAATGTTTAGAACATGTCGGGAATAAAAATAAATCCATAGGTAATATTATAAAAGAAAGTATATCACTGGAAAGACTGTCTTCTTGTTTTTTCAAGGCCAATCACCTTGAAAATTCTGAATGTATTGACTGTCCAGTCTTGCCAGTTTGTGGAGGAGGCTGTCCTCTTGATAGAGAAATTGACCAAGGTGTAAACAAGGTCGCCTGCTCTTTTTACAGAACACATCTTGACAAGATTATATCCCAGATGAAGTTATGAAGAAAGAAATTTCCCTGATAATCCTAAGTTTATTATTGAACTTGTCTCTCAATGCACAGGAGATACGAGGACAAGTGTTTAATGAGCGTGGCGAGATAGTTACTTATGCCAATGTTATCCTGTTGGTAAAATCAGACAGTACTTTTATTTCTGGTGCAGTAACAGCTAATGATGGGCATTTTCTACTGTCGAATCCGACAAAATTGTCTTTGGATGACTGTCTTATAAAGATAAGTTGTATTGGCTACAAAAATATATATTTGACTCCTCGTATGGATTTGGGAACCATTATGCTCATTGAAGAGACACAAAAGCTGAATGAAGTGGAAGTATTCGGGAAACGTCCTGTCATTCAGATGAATCGAGGGAAAATGCAAGTCAATGTGCAGCACACCTTGTTGGCACGAACAGGCGATGCCATTCAGGTTCTGTCCATGATGCCTTTTGTCAGCCGTACGACGGAAGGCGTCTCCGTCTTTGGCAGAGGGACCCCCCTGATTTTTATAGACAACATCAAGATTAATGATTTAGGTGAGTTGCAAAAACTTTCCAGTGATGAGGTGAAACATGTTGAAATCAATCTTCATCCAGGTGCAAACTATGGAAACAATGTAAAAGCAGTCATCAACATAAAGACTATCCGAAAAGGTGAAGGCTTGAGCGTCAATCTTACAGCACGCGAAACTCTGATAAAACATTTCAATCATTTTGAGTTTGGAAAGTTGAACTATCGCTTGAGAAAGTGGGACATTTTCGGTGGTATGGACTGCCGATACGATCAAAAAGAAAGTTCGACAGGAAATTTTATTGATTTTGAGCATAATAGTAACACTATCAATGTAGACCAATCGTTCAACAATATTATTAAAAACAAGTCATTCAATATAAACTTCGGGGTCAACTTTTCCGACAATAAAAAAAATGACTTTGGCATGAAATATAATGTTTTCTATGCACCATCCGACAGAGATGAAATGAGGGGAACCAGTATATATTCTGTAGATAATGCCACAAAACATCCAGAAGATGTCATGCTGTTGGGGAAAAATGAAAAATCAAATCATGCACTGAATGCCTATTACATTAGCTCTTGGGGAAAAGGTAACAGATTGACTTTGAATGTTGATTATATGCAGGGGAATACTCATTCTCAATACGAAACTTACTGGACACAGGGAAAAGATGTGGATTCTAAAAACAAATCCGATTATCACCTATATATAGGCAAGGCAGAAATCCTAAACCCTCTGTTGGGTGGAGAACTGCATTATGGCTTAGAGTTTTCTTTTACAAAAAACAATTATTCATACCATGCTGGACAAACGAGCAATACGGCATTAAATGAGAGTGATGACGAAAACCGCCAAAGATTGTGGGGACTCTTTTCTTCACTGTCGAAAACTTACGGGCATTTTTCCATAGAAGCGGGAGGACGTATGGAAATTGCCAATTATCAATACTTTCATGATGAAAAGTTCAACGAGGAGGTTAGTAAAGATTATAAGAAAATTTTGCCCTACTTACAGATTGATTATGACAAGAATGATGTCTCCATATCATTGAGTTACACGAACTCCATTCATCGCCCTTCTTATGGGCAATTAAACAGCAGTACCGTATATGTGGACAAATATACCTATCAACGAGGCAACCCATTGCTGCTGTCGGCCTATGACTATATTTTAGACTTCGTGTTATCGTGGAAAGACCTGAGAATTGATATAACACACACTTGGTATGAGAACAGTCTTATGCGAACAACCCAGAAGTTAGAGGGTACTTCAGCGATGCTGTTTACCACAGAAAATATTCCACATTATCGGGAATGGAGTGCAACGGTGAGTTACTCATCAACAATAAAATTCTGGCGTTCTAAAATTGAAATGAGTATATTCAAGCAAAATCTTTCGTATCACGGCAGGAACTACAACAAACCCTATTTCAGCTATGAATTTGATAATCTCTTCCGCCTCTCGAAGCACGTCAATCTTTCGTTTGACATGTGGGGAACGGCAGCAGGCAATCTCTATTTGTCTGATTTCAAATCCTCTTTCCGTACAGACATTGGCATCAATGCCTCTTTGCTAAAAAACAAGTTGGTGGCGTGGATTAAGGTCTCAGACTTATTCAACACCGACAGAGAGCGATGGAGCAGCCACATCAATGATGTCTATTACTCAAAAAACAGAAAACTTGATACACGAGGCGTGATGTTGCAGTTGCGCTATTCATTTAATCCGCAGCGCAGCAAATACAAAGGAAGGGTTACAAGTAACGAAATTATGCGATTTTAAAGATAGATACTATGATGTTTATAAAACAGCAGGATACTATGGATTGCGGTCCTGCTTGCCTGATCATGATTGCTGGGCATTATGGAAAGAATGTAGAAAGAGAGGAACTGCGTAGAAAGTGTTCCTTGGGTAAAGATGGCGTATCTTTACTTGGTATTAGCAAGGCTGCCGAAGCCATCGGTTTTAAAACAACGGGAGGACGTTTGAACTTCGATACTATAGCACATGAAGTTCTCCTTCCTTGCATAGTTCATTGGAATCAAAACCACTTTGTAGTTGTCTACAGGATAAAAAGACAAAAAAAAGGAAAATATACAGTTTATGTTGCTGACCCAGGAAAAGGGCTTGTCACCTATTCCAAGGAAGAATTTTTTGAACACTGGGCAAGCACGAAAAACAATGGCGAAGAGAAAGGCGTAGCCTTACTTCTAGAGCCTACCGATCAATTATTCTCTCAGAAAGATATATCAAAAAAAATCAAGCTAAACCGTGTCAAATTTCTTTGGGGATATCTCAAAAAGTATCATCGTTTCTTCATACAATTGATACTCGGTTTGTTGCTAGGCTCGTTTTTACAACTTGTCTTTCCTTTTCTAACTCAAGCCATTGTAGATACGGGTGTAGGTGGGAAGGATATCGGTTTTATTTGGCTTGTACTAATGGCTCAAATGATGTTACTATTTAGCCGTACAGCCATTGACTTTATTCGATCTAAAATACTCCTTCATATCTCTGCACGCATCAATATCTCGCTTATTTCCGACTTCTTCATCAAGTTGATGAAACTGCCGATGAAATTTTTCGACACAAAGTTGATGGGCGACCTGATGCAACGCATTGAAGACCATCGACGTGTGGAGCAGTTCCTTACGTCAAGTAGTTTGAGTCTCCTTTTTTCATTCTTTACATTCTTGGTTTTTGGAGTAGTTTTGGCAGTCTATAACATTGGTATATTTTTTGTTTTTCTTTTGGGGACATTACTGTATGCAAGTTGGATTGTGTTTTTCCTCAAAAAACGCAGACAGTTAGACTATAAATACTTTGAGCAGGCAGGGCGTAACCGCAATGTAACCTACCAGCTTATCGGAGGAATGCAGGAAATCAAGTTGCAAGGGTGTGAGCAGCGCAAACGATGGGAATGGGAGGACGTGCAGGCCGATCTGTTTAAAGTCAACCTGCAATCCCTAAACCTGCAGCAGACACAACAAGCGGGAAGCATTATCATAAATGAAATGAAGAATATATTCATTACTGTTATTGCTGCCACTGCCGTGATTCACGGTAACATGACGCTCGGTATGATGTTGGCAGTGCAGTACATCATAGGGCAACTCAACAGCCCCGTGGAGCAACTCATACAATTTATCTACTCATGGCAAGACGTAAGTATAAGCTTAGAACGTATGAATGAAATACATACCGAGGCCAACGAGGAGAATGTCGGGCGAACACGGAAAACTTACACAGAAGAAACGACACAAGGGCATTCTATAACCGTCAAAGGGCTTTCTTTCAAATACGACATGTATAGCTCTCGGAATATTCTTTCAGAAATAAATCTTTCCATACCTAATGGTAAAGTAACAGCTATTGTAGGTGCAAGTGGAAGTGGCAAAACTACACTTATTAAACTCCTGCTGGGGTTCTATGAGCCATTGGAAGGAAAAATCTTGATTGGAAGTTCCAGTCTAAATGAATACAGTCTTGATTGGTGGCGCAGTCAGTGCGGAGTTGTGATGCAGGAGGGCTATCTTTTTTCCGACACCATTGCAAAGAATATTGCCATATCGGATGAGGAACCCGATATGGGACGTATACGCCATGCAGCTCGTGTGTCAAATATTGCAGAATATATTGAAACCCTGCCATTAGCCTACAACACGATGATAGGGCAGGACGGGCAAGGAATAAGTCAAGGACAGCGGCAGCGCATACTCATAGCAAGAATGGTTTATAAGAATCCGATGTTTGTTTTTTTGGATGAAGCTACCAATGCTCTTGATGCTAACAACGAGCGAGTTATCACCGAAAACCTTTTGGATTTCTACAAGGGGAAAACGGTAGTTGTGGTGGCTCACCGACTTTCTACCGTCCGCAATGCTGACCAGATTGTGGTATTGGATGTAGGGAGAATCGTGGAGGTGGGAACACACGAGGAACTGACTGTAAAGCATGGCAAATACTATGCGTTAGTAAGAAATCAATTAGAATTGGAGAACTGATACAATGAAAGAAATAAAAGAACAGGAACGCAGATTTGAGCTTCGTAGTGAGAAAGTACGTAGTATTGTTGGACAGATGCCCTCATCACTTGTCCGTTATGGAATTGCGACCATTAGTGTTGTTTTACTTTGTCTTTTTTCTGTAGCCTATTTTCTCCCCTATAAGCAAGTTTATTTTGGAACAGCAACTATGTATGCGATGACGGATATGTCAACCGACAGCATCGAAATATCCATCCTGATCAAATTCGAGAACAAATGCCCCAATAATGTAAACGGGCAAATGATTTATATACAAACCTTCGATAGCACTTTTGCCGGCCAGATACTAAGTCTTTCCTCTGCCCGTGATACATTGGAGCGTCAGGAAGCTATCTGCCGTTTTAAGTCTGATGAAATCAAATTGCAGGAAAACCGAACGGTTGACTTTAGGATAATATATTCATCGAGTAATCTCTTACAAAAGATGCTTGGAGTGAGATAAAATACAAAGCATATTTTCATAGACTGCGATAAACCTCATGTTTTAAGAGATATAATCCACATTGTAGGCTATATTAGGGAACTACAATAAAACCTCATGGCTTTTCACCCACGTTTCCTAATTCCCGCTACGGGTTGATACCCATTAATTCCACATTTTGTACCATTATAACGCTACAGCGGTACAAAGAAACTGCTATTGTCAGTCTGTGTAAGAGTGTTAAGTAGAATGTCTTACTACTTTTATTTAGTGCAGACCATGCCCCACTATTATTTACTTGAGTGCTTTTGTATTCTGAATCTTGTTGAGCGAATTGCCTCTTGGGTGACCCCCATAATCTGGCGAATTTCTTTATCATTTTTACCTATCTCATATAATAATAAGAAGAAGGTATTATGAGCAGTCTTGGGAGAATATTTCTTCATGATTTTAGAATATGATACAAAATTGGTTGCTTTATAGAAGTCAATAAAGCATTTATAGTCGTCGTTAGTCCATTCAACAGTTGTTCCATTCTGCAGAATTAGGTCATATAACAGTTTTCCCTTGGCAAGCCTTGGTGATTCTTGATCTATTAAGTCCTTTATTTTCTGATTCAAATCGACTATTTGTAGCTCTGCTTCATTATGTGCTGTCTGCAAATTGCCAATCTGTCCAAGGTATTCTTCTATCTTCTCTTTTAATGAACTGATTTCTTTTTTTGAGGCATTATCCACCTGATTCAATCTTTCAATCTGTTCTTTGTAGTCTCTTATAATACCATTAAGACTATCAATTTGATGATTGGCAGTATTTCCCGTTTCTGTCAATTGATCTATCTGTTCTGTATACTCCTTTATCTTCCCTTTTAATTCTACAACATGTTTTTCAGAACTATTACAAGACTCATCTAATTTCCTAATGTCTTCTATATACCCTGATACTCTATTTTTAAGTTCGCCTATTTGATATTCTGCATTATCGTTCTTCCCTTTTAATTGTCCAATTTCATTGATGTAATTATTGATAGCCAACTGGTGCTCTTTAAATATTATTTTTGCCTTATATTTTTTATAATGGGTATAGCCTATCAAAGCTAAAATAATAATGCAAAGAGACAAGACTGCGAGTGCCCACCTCTGTGTTGTTAAGTTATAATGATCATTAGCAAGTTTTGCGTCGTAGTCTTGTTGCAATCTCTGAATAGTTCTGTCTTTTAACGCTGTTTGCAGACTGTCATTAATTAACATAATATTGTATAATTTTTCGCAGGTACCATCAAAGTTGTTATGAGATAGGTTATATTGAAGGATATGATAAATGATTCTGTCTAAAGAAATGTCATCTTCATACAATAACGCATTGTTCCATAACTCATATGCTTTTTCCTCATTGCCTTCCTTCTCGTATATATAGGCCAAATTTTCTAATGTCCTAGTTAATGGCTTTTGCTTTATTGATCTTTCAAAAAATTCTTTTGCCTTTTGGGGATGGGCATCCATATACGCATACCCAATGTTGTTTAAGACATAAGGCAAGTCATTGGTATTGACATAATCCAAGTATGTAATGTCTTTCTCTGCATAGATGATGGCACTGTCAATCTTTCCATTGTATTGATACGCTTCATTCAAATCATTGTAAGCATATGCTATCCATCTGTTTCTTTGGGTTTTAAGTGCATTGTTAACGGCTTCTTTTGCGTATTTTAGTTGCAAATCATAGTTTCCATTAACACGGTTAATGTATGATATGAGCTCTGAGACTTTATATTGCTGCCCATAATTTCTGCTTTGTTGTGCTATATCATAGGCTTTCTTACTAAGGATAACCCCATGGTTATATTCTTTGTTATTAATTAGGTATATTGCTTTATAATAATATGCATCACACAGTTTTTCCTTATTCGTATTCTTCTCATAATATGAGATGGAAATATTGATTAATGAATCAGATGTCAAGGGATTGCCTGTCAGTAAACCTGTTTGAGTTAAAAGCAAATAATAATGGGCCATGTTTTCATCTGATTCGAATTTATTATTGAACTTCAATGCCTCTTGATAGGCTGAGTCATACATTTCTTCCTCTACGAGAGAATCTATCTCGGCCAGTTTTGTTGAACTTGACCGATACTCGCATCCATACAATAGAAGGGTGCTGATAAAGAATAGCAAGACCTTTCTGTACATAACAAATAAATTTTTTTGTGCAAAGGTACTAAGAAATATCCATAATAAGATGCCTTTAGCAAGTTTTAAGAGAATATGAGGCAAAAAACAACGTTTTATAAGTATTATATATTCATAAAAGCGTTGCTTATTCGCTTATAAGTTTTTTCGGATTTAGTATTATTCATTGAAAATCAGACGGTTATTCTCGATTTGTGGCAAAACGGGTGTTTGGGTAGTTTTTTGCTAAAACCTTCTTTTATATGAAGATTATTGGGTAATTTTGCACCTCAAAAACAAAAGTTGGTATAATGAAGAAGATATTTTTAATTATGTTTGCTGGATTAATGCTTTGGACATCTAAGAGCCAAGCAAGTTCAAGGGTTTATAGTGTTGTTGGTACTGAACAAACGATAAAACCAGTTCCTCAGGGAGGACCGATTACACCAAAGATGCCAGCCCGTTATCCTTTTGTAATAAATATCAATGAAGATACGGGTAATCTGTATATCTTATTTAATAGGTCAATTGAGAATGTTCATATTTCTATTTCTGGCAATGGGACTATTATTGATGAAGACAGTGAAAGTGTTATGGCTGGACAAACCGTCATATTTAATTTGGGAAATTATGAAGAGGGCCAATATTTATTAACAATAGAAAGTAATGGAGAAGTATTGTCTCAATATATTATCTTCATTGACGAAGAATGAATTCCTTCAAAAGCATAATCTTCAAATGAGATATAATAGTATAATTATACTGATTTGTATTCCATTCATCACTCTTGTAAGTTGTATTAACTCGCAAGAGGATAAGGTTCAATCGTATTTAAGGAATCAGTATCCATATGAGTATGCAGAAGTAATCAATGTGGAAGATGTACTGGATAGTATATATGACCCGTATGACACGCTAAATGTAATATTTAGAAGTATTGAGCAAATTGAACAAAAGCCAGATATTGAAGCTATTTTAAGTAAAAAGCAGCATCTGGCAAATGCTGTAGGCAGAAAAGCCAGGATTAGACTATACAATTATGAAAAAGAAATAATGGTAATGTATAATTCAAAAGACGAAGTAATACACACTTCACTTCAAAATGAAAGATTAGGGGAGAATATTATCTCCAAATATTACGAAAAATTTCATTTACATGACAGAATGATGTGGCCCCGCTAAAAATGTATTAACAAAACAGAGTAT
>Ga0310695_10012575_pt1 | contig 11815 bp, 17 predicted proteins | sample RumenRJG_04DNA_FD_203882 | JGI IMG/M metagenome (GOLD analysis project Ga0310695, IMG submission 203882) | Bovine rumen microbial communities from Lethbridge, Alberta, Canada - RJG_04 (v2) (version 2) | ecosystem: Host-associated > Mammals > Digestive system > Stomach > Rumen | place: Canada... | reverse complement strand
CATAGTACGGCAAGATTCAAATCTTTTTCGTATCTTTGCCCACAAAATAAAAGCAGTATTATGATAGTAACCAATCAAGCAACAGATACGAAGCAGAATTTCAATGCCACTTCTACCCGAAATAGGATAATGGCCAGTACAATGTCTGTGGACGAATACTTCGATGAACTGATAGACAAGGTGCGCGAGGATTATTGAAGAGTGAACAGGCTCGTGATATGACCTTCGCTATTATAGAGACCTTTGTCAAGGTGCGTGAACTGAAGCGCGAGTTGCTTGACCTCCACAAAGAAACAGATAAGCAAAAACAGCAGTCGAAGATGCAGCACTTCGGTGAGGTCTTGACCGACATACGCGGTTGCAGAAAAACAGCATAATCCTTGCAGATATCGAAGAAAATGCTTATTTTTGCAAACGAAAAGTCAAAATAGGAGAAATAATTATGGATGATATGAAGTTTAACAACAGACTTGAACAAGTCCAGTGGTACGAGCAACAACAGGGCTGGGGGCCTCTTACCGAAGAGGATAAACAGGCTCTTGACGAAGCAGTCAGAATGGTAACAAATCTCTAATTGTCCATGCGTGTTCTGATTGACACTCATATTTTCATCTGGTACGCCAAGGAACAGGATAAGTTGTCCAAAGACGTACTATCGATTCTTAGTGACTACGAAAACGAAGTTTACGTCAGTAGTGAGACACTGAAGGAACTAGTAGTGCTTTGGAATAAAAAGGAACACATCCGTAAGTGGTGGAAGACCTCTTTGGATCTGGTGCGTTCCGTAGAGGATGTGTATGGTCTCAGGGTACTCTATCTTCATAAGGAGCATTATGAGACATATTCCAAGCTTCGCATAAATGAGGTTCAAGAGCATTATGATCCTTCCGATCACCTAATCATTTCTCATGCCTTGACAAATCGGCTGACATTGATCTCTGGCGATGGAAAGTTCCCATTCTATCGCAATCAAGGTCTAGACCTTATAGAGAATAAGTAAAAGAGCAGAGTCATGGCTCATGATATTACTTGTCAACATATAGTCCAATTACATTCTGAGTGGTCAAAGCTGGATGAGACTAACAAGGTACACATGTTAAAGCGTGATCGAAAGAGTCTTGTTGACTTTTTACGTTACCTCACCCTTGCTTATCGAAGCAAAGGGGGCTTTTCGCCAATAGAAAGGCAGTCTTATGACAATGTGATGGAGATGGTTAAATATTGGGAAACTTACATCAATCGAATATGAGTGAAATCTCCGATGCCATACAAGCGAAGTGCCTGGCCTTTGGCGACAGAATAATCAAACTCAATGACTACTTACTGAAGGAGGCGGCGAACAAGAAGCCATCCTTCAAGATGGTAAAGGGCAAACGAGTGTATGAGAAATCAGTTCCAGTCTATTTGCAATCAGTCAGCAACTTATGCAATCAGCTACTGAGAGCCGGTACTAGTATTGGAGCTAATAATGCAGAGGCTTGTAATGCGATAAGCCGGCAGGATTTCCGTTCGAAAAGCTATATAGCTCTCAAGGAGGCACGTGAATCTCTTTATTGGATAGAGCTATTACATAGAAACAATTATTTAGACGAAAAACAGTATAATAGCATTTACGCTGACGGTGAGGAGTTAGTTAAGATATTGGTAGCTAGGTGCAAGAAGTTAGACGATCAATTGAAGGAGGAGAAGAAATAATTTCAGACATCCTACCTCTAACATCAGCCTTCGTTTCCGCCTTCAGCCCTCGTTTCAGCCTTCAGCCCTCAGCCTTCAGCCTTCTCTTATTACATCATCCATCATCCATCAAACATCATCCATCTTATACACATCTTCCTTCTTACATCAGACATCTATCGTTCGATACTGCCAGTCAGAACAAATGATATTAGAATAATAAACAATAAATTATAAACACAATGATCAACGTAGGAATAATCGGCTGTGGCTTCGTAGGCGGAGCCCTCAAGGATTGGTTGGAGCATAACAACCCGGAGTGCAAACTGTTCATCAGCGACCCGTATAAGGGCTACAACGATGACCTGAGTAATATCGATATCGCGTTCTTGCAGATTCATGTACCTACCGAAGATGACGGCACACAGGATTTGCCCCTCATGAAGGAGCTTATCACAAAGCTTACAATCTAAGTGACAGCAGTTATCGCAATATGCCACGCTAGCCACGACAATCATCAGATACTGGTATCTATCACATAATGATGCGAACGTTGACTGACAAAAAAACATCATAAATAAAAAGGGTAAAAGTTTCTTTCCCCTTTTGCCTTCTTAATTGAATTAGTTGTGTTAAATTTCTAATAAGGAAAGATAATAGTCATGATAAACAAATTAGGAAATATAGCTTCTATTATTGGTTTTATATTATCAGTCCTTGTTTATTTTAAGGAGGATGATAATTCTATCATAATTGGTGGAATTGCATTACTTTTTGTCTTTTTGTTTATTGCCACTCAAATTCAACTTAACTATACCAAGCATTATTTATCGGCAATGAATGCTATTCAGGATATACATTATGATGTCATTAAAAACCAGGATTATTATAAAAAGTACAATCTTGATAAAAGTGTAGCAGAATTGACTCTTGTTTGTAGTCAAATATCTGATATGTTTACCAAATTAAGGAGAAGTCAAATATCTGTATGTATTAAATATACGAACATAGAGAAAGATGTTTATTATGTAAAGACTCTGTGTAGAGATCATAAATCTCATATTGAAAGAAATAGTCTATATGATAATTCAAAACTTGATAATATAAACGAGAATACAGACTTTAAAGTAATATTCGAGAAGCTACGTAATAATTACGATTGGAAAAGACTGTATTATTGTGAAAATCGCCTGCCTTGGACCTTTCAATATAATAATACACATTTAGTGATAGATGAAAGTTTTAATGGCCTTTTCGCTTTTTATCATCGTTACAAGAAATGGCCACTTCCATATAAAAGTACAATCATCGCCCCTATTTTATCAGACGACAATAAAACGATATATGGTTATTTATGTGTAGATAGTCCTAAAAACAATGGATTCAATAAAGAACGTGATATAAAGATTATGCAGCAAATCGCATTATTTCTTTCACCTATTGTTAGAACTGTATTTGAGCAACACTTAATAAAATAATGATATGGCCGTACATAAACTATCACATAAAGAAAAAAAACGCCCAACCCTTATTGATGTTATAGAAGGAAGGTTCAGAATTAATGATGCTGAAACAGTAAAAACGGATAGTGAACCTTCTAAAACAGGAGGAGTAATTCGCATAAAAATCGATAGAGCATCGGTTGAAAATGGAAAATCTGTTTTGAGATTTAAGAGAGTTGCTCATAAAGAAAAAAATGCATATACTATATTTGTGGCAGGTGGCTCAACCATAGATAATTTAGTGGATAGAGCTAATAAACAGATAAGTTTTGAACTGGCAGAAGCTAAATAAGGTTTTGTTAAGAGTAGAATCTGTACTTCTTATCTGAGTCAAGTACCTGCCACTTGACACTTCTAAGAAGTTGGTATAAAATCACAAATAAAAATGCAAAATGGATACCTTGGACGATTTTTTAAATAAAGTCCTTAACGAAGGGGCAGACGATAATATTCCACAGGCAGAGGATTGTAAAAATCTGTCTGTAGATAGAATAGTTACGGCTATTGTTTCTCAGGTTAATTTATCCCGGGATAATGGCAATATAACGAATGGTGCTTTTTATGCTGGTATCTGCAAGGATGCGAAAGAAAATATGCAAAGGCATGGAAATGATAGTTATGTTGCACTTGTCGATTGTGGATCAAGAGAATTAGCAGGTAAGGTAGAGACAAAATTAGGAGAGATGGGTTTTGATGTAGGAAAAAGAGCAGATAATGGTGGTGATGAAGAGACAACTATTGTTTATGTCATCAAGAAAGATAGAAATTTTAAACCATGAGTGAAATCTCAGATGCGATACAAGCAAAATGCCTCGCATTTGGCGACCGCATTATCAAACAGAATGATTATTTGCTGGAGCAAGCAAGTCAGAAGTATGATGCAGGACGTCAAAAGTATGGTATGAGGAAAGGAAAATCAGCCTTCAGCCCTCAGCCTTCAGCCATCTTTTCGAAGAATTAGTAAAGATATTAGTAACAAGATGCAAGAAGATAAATAAAGAAACATTAAGTAAAGAAGTTGAAAATGAGTAGAGGAGTAGGGATTGTAGTGGGCGTTGGAATTTCTTCCTTCTTCCCTCTTACATCTTCCATCATAAAACTCTTACATCTGACTTCTTACATCAACAAAAACCGTTGGCCTCTATAGTAAAGACAATGCGAACTAAGTTGGGATTAGAAAAATCCTGAACCATGAACAATGAATCATGAATCAGTGTTGACCTTAATCCTTAACCCTTAACCAAAGTTGGCCCTCAGCCATCTTCCGACGGAGCGGAATAAACTCAGACTTCAGACATCTGACCTCAGACTTCGTTCAGAAATGGGTAACTTCTATGCTGTACCTGCAGACAACCGTGATTTGAACTACGATAAGTACTTCAAGGAGGGTGACACCAAACGTGCATTGATTGAGGAATTCAACTCCAACAATACGAGAATCCTGAATTTGAAGGAAACGAAAGAGAAGATCTCGAGTCTGACGTATATCCAAAACGAGCTTGCGGGTATTCTCAATCTCGTTTAAATGACAGGAGCCTGGCTCCAGTCATTAATTGCAAAGAGGCTTGCAGCCACATTGTAATTACGAAAAGCGGTGTCTGCCCGATATACATCCGGCAGGATTGTCTGTCAAAAGTCGTGCACTTTACACGAGCGCGAAAACGTGAGAAATAGAAATACGGAACGAAGTCGTTTATGAATCCGAATGTAACACCATATTGGAGACGGCATAATATGCTCAATGGAGTAGAAGATGAAATGCCTATCTACAAGTTTATGCCTTTGCGGTATACACTTGCGATGGTACAAAATAGACTGTTGACAATTAACCGCATAAGTTCTTGGCCCGATGTGTATGAGAACTATATGCTCAAACAGAACTATTACTTGCAAAATGGCATTCCTATTGATGTTATCAACCAGGCTGCAGGTATTTATGGCCAGTGTTGGACATACCTACCTGAGAGTGATGCAATGTGGCGAATCTATTCGCCAACATTGGACACTATACGGATTAAAACCACAGTTGAAAAATTGTATGATGCGCTCTATCAGAATGACCATAACATGGCTGACACCTATATTGGGTTGGTGCAATACGAGTTACAGGCAGATATAGACCGTAAAGTACAGTTATTAAGCCCAATTGATTCAGGTGACTTCTTGAGGGAAGTCATCAAGGGCGCTTTCGTAAAACGTATGGAATTCGAACATGAGAAAGAAGTTCGTATAGTTAGGATGTTGGATTCTCAGCAGACACTCCTAAGTGGAGCAATATTGCAGTTCCCCATCCCTGCAGATTTTATTGATGAATTCTGCATTGATCCTAGGGCTGATGCAGCGCAAGAGGCAAATCTGACAAGCCAGTTGACCTCAATAGGTATACCTGCGAATAAGATATGCAAGTCACAGCTCTATCAATTCAATTCCCATCAGATGGTGCTTAAGTGATACCTCTTTATTCTATGAGTATCTTCGATTTGTTTTCCCAGGATCCACAAGTGGTGGTGAAATTTCTTGAGAAATTGCATATCTATGTCCCCGTAGAGACTGTTGATGTTGTAATCACCATCCTAATTGTCCTTTTGCTATTTTTAGCATTAGGTAGAGGGGTGTTGTGGATTTGGAAAAAAGGAGATGCCATTTTAACTTATATCAGTAGCACGAGGAAATGGCGCAAGGACTATGTCAAGAACGGTCTGGAGCATTGTTATGGTGATTATCTGACACCAGAACGACAGAAATGCTACGTTCCAACGCAATGCCAAGGAACACCGCCTCACAATTTCGATGAACCCGACGAGGCGGTGGCAAGTGCCCCCAAGCAGGAACTTCTAAAGTTCTTTATTGACGATGTGTTCCTGAAAACAAACACAAACCGCAGGTTATATTGCATTTTTGCTGGTTCAGGCATGGGAAAGACTACTTTTACCGTGCAGTTGTTTGTGGAGTATATAAACAAGTATAAGAAATCAACACTGCCGTACGATATCTATGTGCGCGACTTGGGAGATTCGAAAGTGATTGAAGAGGTAAAGACTTTGTCCAATAGTATAGGTGATAAAGCCCATCAGTCTATTTTGTTGCTGGATGCCCTTGACGAGAATCCTCATGCATCTGAAAATTTTGAAGATTTCAGAACAAAACTTGAAGAGGTCATAGCCCCTTTTAAATTTGTGGTTATCACATGCCGCTCGCAGTTCTTCCCCAATGAGCATGAGATGCCAGAATTTAGTGCAATAAGGGTAAATAAGTCGGATAAGAACTTACTTGAATACAATAAAGTTTATATCCGTCCATTCTCACCAAATGATATCGATTTGTACATCAGCAAGAAGTATAATGGTTGGGGCAAAAAGAACCGAGAGTTAAGAAAACAGGCCCAAGCTATCATTGAGAAGTGCAAACATTTGGTAGCAAGACCAGTACTGTTGTCCTATATTGACGATTTGATAGGTGAGAACAAAGAATACGCTAATGAGGCCGACATATATGAAACGCTTATTACGAAATGGTTGGAACGCGAGGTAAATAGCATACCTGATATTGAGGAGCGCCAGGAACGTTATGAAGAACTGGTGTTATTCTCCAAGAAGTTGGCAACCAGAATGTACCAGAACTGGCGTGAAACTGGAGATTTTCGATTGGAGGCATTCAAGATGGATGATTTTTGTGTGAAGAACGGTTTTGACAAATCAAAATATCAATTCCGTCGTCGTTCACTAATAAACCATGATACCACGGGTGCCTTCAAGTTCTCGCATAAGTCCTTTCTGGAATACTTTTTGGCTCAGCATTATTTTGAGAATCCCGATTTTGATTTTTCATTCGAAGGAATGGATATGGCAGAACTCTTTTACAAGGGGTTTTGCAAAAGGGAATACCGTCAAAAGTTGAATCAGAATGCATTCAAAATTGAGGAGATTCGAAGCGATAAATATTTATTCCCTTATATTGAATTGACGTTAATTATCTCTAGAAAGATAGATTTCGACTACACCCATTTGTTCTATGTGATTGATCAGGACAAATTCTCGGCCCTAGAACTCAATTGGAGAGCCTATGATGCAAATGTCCAACAGTTTATTGAAGAGTCTGGAATACATACCATTACGATTGGAAATTATAAGAAAGGATTCTCTGGTTTGCGACAGATATTGAAATCTCCGGACTTGGAATTTGTTTCTATTGAGGGAGAGGAATTACCCAAAACCTTTATAAAAGACGCTGAAAAGAAAGGGGTACACGTGATATACAATAATCAGACCATTGTCAGAGGTGATAATCCATCTTTTAATTCTACCTTACGTTTACAGTTGCTTTTACAGATTGAAAAACAGATGGACCTTATCCAACGAGGACGCTTGGAACTGGGGCATAAACTGATAGATGAAATGCTGAACAATGATATCAATAGGAAAGGAGGTAAATTATGACATTTGAAAATGTTGCATACCTTTTTGATAGTTCAATGCTTGGTGGCGATAAATCTAGTTCTATCTATGGAGTATTGTCCTTTGTTGGTAATTCATTGTTTATACCTGCCTATGCTAAGGAGACAGTTGCCCAGTTAAATTTCTCAGTAACTGACGAATATAATTTATCCGAGGTGTTAAACGACCCTGAGAAAAGCGAGTCATTATTTCATCTCTTAATAAATGTATACGACGATGTAGAAAAACTAGGTATCACTTCATTTTTCATCGAAAAAAACTATTCTGCATTTGTTTATTTGATGGGCGTTATGGCATCAAATATTAAGATTGATGACCCTTATTTTAGAACATATCTTGATAATCTTTATTATGCTTATCAGAATGAATATTCCGATGGAATAAAGCGCGACAATATTGAAGAAACAGTCACGATATTCAACCAGCGTATACAGGATCTTCTCCAAATCCAGAAAGAGCATCATTTTTTCAAATCATTATTGAGCGAAAGTGGTCGTAAATTGAGCGAACAATTATCTTTACTTAAAATGATTGAAAAGGATAATTATGATGCCTTTACGTTGGCAGATAATTTCTTATATACAAAGCAACTGATAAATACATATAAGGAAAAGGGAGTGCATAGTGTTTATGTTTCTTCTGATGCGGCAAAGCGCTTCTCCGATGCAATGGGCCGTTTTCTCTATGTACCAGAAGTGTGTGTCAACGAAAGTAGTCAGGCTAAAGAAGAATATGTTATGGTATCTCATCTAGCTCGTATTATAATGAAGATCTCTAATCATTATATGGGTAAAATAGTAGATACAAAAGATATACGTAATCTTGACGAGATGGATCGTTATCTTTTTGTTATCGTATGGATGATTATGCATGGGGGAGATAATAATATGTTCATAAATGGGCGCAGTTATGATCTTATTAAGGATGTTTTTATGTCACTAAAAAAGGATATGAGTGTATAATTAAAAAGAATCATTTCTGTCATTTCCTTTATTTCTGCGGGACAATAAAATTCTCTAATTCTCCAATTCTTGATAGCATCATACAGCTTATGGAAAAAGCCTAGCTGATTTCCATGATTCACTTTCTTGAGAAACGTGATGAAGAGAGTAAAAAGGAGAACGAAGAGTTGAAGGAGCTACTGAAATCCTTGCGAGAAGAATACAAGGAGGACGCAGAACAAAACAGAAGGCTTCTAAAAACAATAGAAACACTTGTAAGCTGTCAATTTTGACGTCTTGTGTATGAAATGGGAAAATGATACCTTTCTTCGACGAGCGAAGCGTACTAAAGAAACGATTAGGGCTCGTTTTAAGAATGAGAGCAATGGTATACAGTAGTAAAGATTTTGAGAGCCTTTGGTTTCTGTACCGAGCTGAAGGCCTTTACCGAAATCTCCAAGAGTGTAACCTCTAACACCGATAAACGTTTTAAAGCCCTCTTTGCGGCAATCAGAGACAACCAGGAAGTGAGTGCTTTACGAAATGTGTTGAGATATCTCAGTGATAAGAAGTATAACGCAGATCTGGAACAACTGAAGCGCCTGATGAGCAAGAGTTGACAAACGAAGACGAAAACGAAGACGAAAACGAAAAATGGAGAGAGCGAGGAATTTTCGTAATTATAAGGTGTGGCAGGATGCTGTAGAGTATAGTACGAAGATCTACCAGCAGACCGATAAAATGCCTTGGTTCGAGAAGAAGGGCCTATGCGACCAGTTGCAAAGAGCAGCCGTTTCCATCGGTTCAAACATTGCAGAGGGCTCTGCCAAACCTTCGAACGTTGAGTTTGCACATTACCTTGATACTGCATTAGGTAGTGCTTACGAAGTTGAGACTCAGCTGCTTATAGCGAATAAAATAGGATATATAGATAACGAAAAATATAAAGAGTTGCATAACGGAATCATCAACATCGAAAAGCAACTTGCGGGATTAATCCGTTCATTGCGTCAATAGTTTTGGTTTTCGTTATGGTTTTGGTTTCAAAAGTATGCAGAACATAATCATTACCGGCGGTGCCGGATTTATTGGCAGCCACGTTGTACGGCTATTTGTGAACAAATATCCAGATTATAAGATAATCAATCTGGATAAGCTTACTTATGCCGGTAATCTTGCAAACTTGAAGGACATTGAGGACCGTCCCAACTACCGCTTTGTCAAGATGGACATCTGCGACTTCGAGGGTGTCCTAAAACTCATGAAGGAAGAAAGGGTTGATGGAATCATTCACCTCGCTGCTGAAAGTCACGTTGATCGCTCTATTAAGGATCCATTTACATTTGCTCAGACCAATGTGATGGGTACTCTATCACTTCTGCAGGCTGCTAAAGCGTATTGGGAAAGCCTGCCGGAACAGTACGAGGGAAAACGTTTCTATCATATTTCCACTGACGAAGTGTATGGAGCTTTGGAGATGACTCATCCTGAAGGCATTGAGCCTCCGTTTACCACGCAGGCCAGTAGCGGAGAGCATCACTTGGCTTATGGAGAAAAGTTCTTTACAGAAGACTTGAAATATCAGCCTCATAGCCCTTATAGTGCTGCCAAGGCTAGTAGCGACCACTTTGTAAGAGCTTTCCACGACACTTTTGGAATGCCTACGATTGTGACCAACTGCTCTAACAACTATGGCCCATATCAGTTCCCAGAGAAGCTGATTCCGCTGTTCATTAACAATATCCGTCACCGCAAGCCACTGCCCGTGTATGGTAAGGGTGAGAATGTGCGTGACTGGTTGTATGTTGTAGACCATGCAAGAGCAATAGATACCATTTTCCATAATGGAAAGATTGCTGAAACCTATAATATTGGTGGCTTCAATGAGTGGAAGAATATTGATATTATTAAAGTTCTGATTCAGACTGTAGATAAAGCTCTCGGCAGAGTGATACTTGAAACTTCTGAAACTGGTGAAACCATTGAAACTTATCCCGACATGGACTTGATCACATACGTTACCGATCGTGCTGGTCATGATTTAAGATATGCGATTGATAGCACCAAGCTTCAGCGTGAACTTGGTTGGGAGCCAAGTCTCCAGTTCGAGGAAGGAATTGAGAAGACTGTCAAATGGTATCTTGATAATCAAGACTGGTTAGACAATGTAACTTCTGGTGACTATCAGAAGTATTACGAGCAACAGTATAAAAACAGATAATTATTTATGAACTATCGTGCAAGTGAGAGCAATGACAAACTTGTTTGATTATTGCCGAGCGCAGCCGATAGTGCATGTTAAAACGCAGTTTGAACATGAAAGGAATAGTTCTCGCCGGAGGTTCTGGTACCAGACTTTACCCTATTACCAAGGGTGTGAGCAAACAGTTGCTCCCCATTTATGATAAACCGATGGTTTATTATCCTATCAGTGCATTGATGCTGGCTGGAATTAGGGATATTCTGATTATCTCAACACCTTATGACCTCCCCGGTTTTAGACGTCTGCTGGGTGATGGTTCAGACTATGGTGTTCACTTTGAGTATGCTGAGCAGCCTACACCAGACGGCCTTGCACAGGCTTTCATTATTGGTGAGAAGTTCATTGGCAATGATTCAGCTTGCTTAGTATTGGGTGACAATATCTTCTATGGTGCAGGCTTTACGAAGCTTCTTCGCAATGCGGTAAACGATGCCGATAAGAACGGCAAGGCAACAGTCTTTGGTTACTGGGTAAGTGACCCAGAGCGTTATGGCGTTGCAGAGTTCGATCGCGAGGGCAACTGCCTCTCTATTGAAGAGAAACCAAAGGAACCTAAGAGCAACTATGCCGTGGTTGGCCTTTACTTCTATCCCAATAAGGTGGTTGATGTGGCTAAGCACATTAAACCATCAGCCCGTGGTGAGTTGGAAATCACTACGGTCAATCAGGAGTTTCTGAAAGACGGTGAACTAAAAGTCCAAGTCTTTGGCCGAGGTTTTGCTTGGTTGGATACTGGTACCCATGATTCTTTGGCTGAGGCTAGTACTTTCGTAGAAGTTATTGAGAAACGTCAGGGCTTAAAGGTCGCCTGTTTGGAGGGTATAGCCTATCGCAATGGCTGGATTACGGAAGAGCGTATGCGCGAGATAGCCCAGCCTATGCTTAAAAACCAATATGGTCAATATCTTCTCAAGGTCATTGATGAGATGAAGGAGGAAATAAACCCAAATGTATTTAGAGATAAAGCACTTAGTCTGAAAT